>Ga0255346_1000215_pt1 | contig 105196 bp, 96 predicted proteins | sample wastewater_treat_FD_194410 | JGI IMG/M metagenome (GOLD analysis project Ga0255346, IMG submission 194410) | Wastewater microbial communities from Lulu Island WWTP, Vancouver, Canada - plant22 | ecosystem: Engineered > WWTP > Wastewater > Unclassified | place: Canada: Vancouver, British...
GAAAAATTGCCAGATAAGCCTTCTTTTACAAGATTTGTTACTTCTTTTGGTGCAATATTTGACACAACCGAGATAACGCCATCACCACCCAAGGCCATAAGCGGTAGCGTTAAGGCATCATCGCCAGAAAGCACTGAAAAATCGGGCTTTTCGCTTACAATCGTTTTTATAACATCCATCATTTGGTTTATATCACCACTGGCTTCTTTTACCCCGATAACATTTGGCAATGCGGCAATTCGAGAAAGCAAGGCGGTAGAAATATTTTTCCCAGTCCTCCCTGCGATATTGTAGACAATGATTGGAATACCAACCTTTGCACATGCTTCAAAATGACGAAATATTCCTTCATCTGAGGGCTTATTATAATAGGGAGTTACCACAAGCGCCGCATCGGCAGCATGTTTTTTTGCCCGTTCAGTATAACGAACAGCATCGATAGTATTGTTACTTCCTGCTCCAACAATGACCTTTGTTTTTTTACCCGTTTTTTTATAAAAGGCTTCCTCCTCTTTCATTGTTAGGATAATTAATTCCTCTTCCTCTTCTTCGCTGAGAGTCGGCGTTTCGCCCGTTGTTCCGAGGGGAAGCAGTCCATCTATACCACCTTCTAATTGATAGCGCACTAAGCTTTTATACGCTTCGTAATCAACACTAAAGTCTTGCATAAATGGTGTAATAAGCGCCGTAAAGGCTCCCTGTAATTTGGACATAGTTTCCATCCTTATCTATACATTTGAAAAAAGTCCCGATAAGACCTTTCTAATCCACTTCTAAGCCCGTATATATTTTCTTAAATAATGCACAGTATCGCATTTTTATACATCTTATTCAAGACTCTTTTTAATTTGCAAAATCCCATTTCATCATATATACTTACTTCATTATGAAAGAACATACATTATTTGGTAACAAAATACCCAAAAGCAAGGCTCGAACGGGCGAGTTTTTATTTAAGCACTATGCGAAAAAAAATGGTTTTGACCCATCAAATCCTCCCAAGCTTTCGGCGGTTCCGTCAGAAAAAGACTTCGATGACTTTGGTATCTTGCATATTGTAGAAGACCAAAAAGCTTCCCTCACTTCGACGGGCAACTTTGCCGATGTCAATGGTCCCTACTCTCCCATCGATACAAAAAACGCCATTCTTATCGGTACAATCCGCATGGGATTTGGGCATTGTCGTATGGCTATGGCAATTGCCTCCGCTGCTCGGCACAAGGGCTTAACCCCCTACTGGCTCGATATGATGAGCTTTCCAAATAATGCCGCAAGTAAAACAATCCGGCAAATAGAAAACTGGTATAACCTTGGCTCTCGTCTTTCACAAAATTCCCAGTGGTTTAACCGAGTGTTTTGGGAGCGCATAACAAGCGATGCCGGCTTACGACTCTCTGGAGCCCTTCGCGATAAAACTATTTCGCAAATTTACGCCCCGCTTTTTGCAAATGTCCCCAAGGGAATGCCCTTTGTCTCAACTCATCCCTGGGTCGGACACGGCTCTGTTGCAGCAGGGGTAGAAGGCGTCGTAACGATAATCCCCGACAACTATCCCCTCGCCTTTCATCTCGTAGAAGGCTCGACTCATGCCGTGCAGTCGCCCTCAGCCTATATGGGCTACCGTGCATTTATCTCCATGGGAGAGGATAATAATCTTGAGCATTGCCTTCCAAAAGAAGAGATTCAAGAAGTTGGGCACTATATAGACCATGAAATTGTTTCAAATATTGAATACGATTGCTCCTTACGTCTTGCTCGGCTTAAAAAAGGCTGTTCGAGACGCTTTTTGCTCACCATGGGTGGGGCGGGAGCGCAGGTGCAAAAGTTTGCCGACATAGTGGGCGCAAGCAAGGATGCAATAAAAAATGAAAAAGCGACATTTTTTATCAATATGGGCGACCACAAGGGGCGTTGGGAAGTGCTCGAAGCTGAATTTAAGAAAGCAGGCATTTTCTATACGCTTCACGATACATGGAAGGAAAGTCGCTCCTTTATAGATGAACACCGTGAAAAACCTGTTTTTGGAGTGCATGTATTTTTACATGAAAACTTTTATGCAGCCGTCTATGCGACAAACCTCCTTATGAGGATAAGCGATGTAATGATTACAAAGCCCAGTGAACTTTCTTTTTATCCGGTACCAAAGCTCTTTATTCAAAGAGTGGGACGACATGAGGCTTGGGGTGCAATTCGTGGTAGCGAAATAGGAGACGGCACAATTGAAACTGGCTCTGTAACAAGCATGCACCGCACTTTAAAACTCCTCATAGAGGATACTGACCTCATTGAACTCTACTGCGACCATATCGTAAAAAATTATAAACAGGGTATTTACAACGGGGCATACAATACCGTCGACCTTGCCTTGAAACTACAGGGGAGGTAATTTTTACGCATACAAGCAGGCTCTTGACAGGCTTCTCTCGTCTTTGCTATTATTAGCACTATGAAAGCAGCTCATGCACAAATAGAACAATCCAAATCTTCTCAAATGGTATACTTTTATTACTACTGGAATTCTCTTTATGCTTCGGAGCCTGCTTTTAAAATAGGTTTATAGTAACCTGTATTATAAAGGCAAAAATAACAGAACTCCGAATTCGGGGTTCTTTTTTTTTGTGCAAGCAGTGTTTTGAAAAAAACTGAAGGAGTAAGTAAAATGATTATTGCATTAAAATCTGGCATTGCAAAAAGCGATGTGCAAAACTTTGTTTCAACGCTTGAGGGACAAGGTTTTCAAATCCACCTCTCTGAGGGAATCGATACAACGATTCTCGGGCTTGTAGGAGATACAAGTCGCTTAAGCGAAGAAAGCTTTAAGGCGCATCCCTTGGTGTCAAAGGTTATGCGTGTGCAAGAGCCATACAAAAAGGCAAATAGGGCCTTTCATCCCGATAATACGATTATTTCTCTTCCAAGTGGAAAAACAGGTGGCATGGCTGACATCGGTTTTCCAAATTTTTCTGTGATGGCTGGTCCCTGCTCTGTCGAAAGCGAAGAACAAATCATAGAAGTGGCAAAATCGGTACAAAGGTCGGGCGCTCGATTTTTACGAGGAGGAGCTTTTAAGCCACGCACTTCGCCCTATGCCTTTCAAGGTATGGGTGTGGAGGGAATTGATTTGCTTTTACAAGCAAAAAAAGAAACAGGTCTCCCCATCGTAACCGAGCTTATGGCAATAAATCAGCTCGAAGTTTTTGAAAATGTTGATATTATACAGGTTGGCGCTCGCAATATGCAAAACTTTAACTTGCTCAAAGAACTCGGTCATTCAAAAAAGCCTATCTTGCTTAAAAGAGGGCTTGCAAACACAGTAAAAGAATTGCTTATGTCAGCGGAATACATAATGGCAGGCGGCAATGAAAATATTATTTTATGTGAACGGGGCATTCGAAGTTTTGACAATTTTACCCGAAATGTACTCGACCTCGCTGCGATTCCCTACCTAAAAAAAGTAAGTCATCTGCCAGTCATCGTCGACCCAAGCCACTCGACTGGGCTTGCTTGGATGGTTGAGTCTATGTCAAAGGCAGCCCTTGCAGCTGGTGCCGACGGTATAATCGTCGAAGTGCATAATTGCCCAGAATGTGCCCTCTGTGATGGAGAGCAATCCTTAAACCCAGTAGAGTTTGAAAACCTTATGCAAAAATTAACCAAGTATGCCGCAATTGAGGGACTCAATCTATGATGCAAAAAAAACAGGTTGTTGAAAAAAAAAGCGATTGCAAAAACAAGGATAAAAAAGACTCCACTGAAACAGCCTTTACCATAGGCTTTGTGGGGCTCGGTCTCATGGGTGGCTCCTTTGCCAAGGCAATTCAAAAAGCGCATCCCTCGTACCGTTTACTTGCTTATGACAAAAATCCTGACACCCTTGAAAAAGCAAAAAAACAAGGTCTCATCGCAGAGGGCTTTAGTAGCCAGCCTGAACTCATGCTCATCCACTGCGATCTGGTATATATCAATCTGTATCCAGGAATGGTTGCAGACTTTATTATTGAACACGAGAAGGATTTTAAAAGCGCTGCCATCATAAGCGATATAAGTGGCGTAAAAACAAAGATAGCCGAAAAGCTGAGCTGCCTCAGCCGAAAAGATATAGCCATAGTCCTCGGTCATCCCATGGCAGGAAGTGAAAAAGAAGGCTTTGACCATGCAAATGAAAGCATTTTTCTTGGAAGAAATTATATTTTTATTGAAGATGTAGCTTATGCAGAAGCAAATCCCGAGCTTCATAAAAAAGCAATAGAGCAACTCAAAGAGCTTGCTCTCGCGATAGGTTTTTCACGCACGATAGAAACTAATGCTAAGGTGCACGACCATAAAATTGCATTTACGAGTCAACTCTGCCACGTGATCGCCTCTGCCTTGGTGCAAAGCGCAGAAGACACCGAAATAACCGCCTTTGGAGGAGGCAGCTACGAAGACCTCACCCGCATTGCGATGATAAATGCACCACTGTGGACAGAACTTTTTCTTTCAAACAATACCGAGCTCGTCAAACATATAGAAATCTTTGAAAAACACCTAGATAACTTAAAAAATCTCATAAGCAAAAAAAACAAAGAGAGCTTGGAAAATAACTTACGAGAGGTGCGAAAAAAACGAATTGCAATGAACGGGAGAAAATAAGACATAAAGATTTTGAGTGCATCAGATTTCCTTGCTTTGCTTTGAGGTCCCTTGACTCTTCCTCGTCCGCTCGCTATGATAAAAGCTATGTTCAATGTTCACGAGCTTGATAAAGCAATTCGACGGGTGCCAAACTTCCCAAAAGAAGGCATCCTTTTTTATGACATAACAAGTATTCTTACCAACCCAAGGGTCTTTGCTTCTTGCATTGAAGAGATGAAGCGCATTTACCAAGATGCTCACATAGATGCGATTGCAGGCATTGAATCTCGCGGTTTTTTATTTGCTGCTCCCTTTGCACATGCTCTTGGCGTCCCCCTTATTCTCATACGAAAAAAAGGAAAACTTCCCGGAGAAGTCTATTCGTGCAAATATGATCTTGAATACGGCAGTGCAGAAATAGAAGCCCATAAAGCAGACATTCAAAAAGGGCAACGAGTTTTAGTTATTGATGACCTCATTGCAACAGGAGGCACGCTCAAAGCAGCACAAAAAATACTTGAAGCGGGCGGATCTGAAGTTGTCGAGTTTTTTGGCATTGTAGGACTTCCCTTTTTGAACTACGACGAAGTCCTCACCCCGATAAAAGTACGTACACTTATCAATTACGATTCAGAATAAAGCGCTTAGTCAACAAGCATTTCTTTTAATACCATTTTTACCTTTTTAATTGTTTCTTTGTCGATTGTACCCAGTTTTTTTACGAGTCTATGACTATCTATTGCGCGAATTTGATCGAGTACTATCCAGCCATTTTTACCTTTAAAAAAAACGCCGAGTCTAGTAGGATAATCATGTGCCTTTGTTGTCATCGGAGCAATTATAAACGTACGCACACTAGAGTTCATTTCATTTGGAGAAATAACAAGACAGGGACGTGTTTTTTTTATTTCATGACCAATTGTTGGATCTAGATTTATAAGATGCACCTCGTACTGATTTACCATTCCCATTCAAAGTCCTCCGAGTTATCATCTGCTACAAACAATACATCTTCGAGTACATCGTCGTCGTCATACTCTCTAGCAAATGCTTCTTCCCAGCCCTGTCGTGGTTTAGATTTTATTGGTTCGAGGATAATTGACTTGTCTTTGATTCGCAATTCAAGTGAATCTTCGATTTCGAGTGCATCGATCACTGTTTTCGGAATGCGGATTCCCTTTGAATTACCAATAGCAATAAGTGATACTAACATACTTCCTCCTGTCAAATGTAATTATAATGTAAGTACTAAAAGAAAGCAATAAAAATACTTCCTTTTTTCTCTTTGTTTTTTTCTTATTCCATGGTATACTAATAGGGATTTTAATTATAAGGAGGAAACTAAGTCAAAGAACTTCTCTTCAAATAAGAGGGGTCTTGGTTTAGAGAAAAACTATGTGTGAAAAAAAATTTTACATTTGTAAACATTGTGGAAACATCGTTGGGATGATTCATGCGTCTGGTGTACCAATCGTTTGCTGTGGCGAAAATATGACTGAGCTTGTGGCAAATACAACTGAAGCAAGCACCGAAAAACACCTTCCAGAAGTAAAAATAGAAGGTTCAAAAGTAACTGCTGTTGTTGGCTCAGTTGAACACCCTATGGAAGAAAAACATTGGATTCAATGGATTTATTTGGCAACGAATAAGGCAGGGCATCGCTACTGTCTCAATCCAGGGGATAAGCCAGAAGCTGTTTTTCATCTCGCAGAAGGGGAAACACCTCTTGCTGTCTATGAATACTGCAATCTTCACAGTTTATGGCTTACAAAGCTCTAAATAAAGCTGTATAGCAAAAAAAAGGTGCTGCTTAAAATAGCAGACACCTTTTTTTGTTTTAAATAATTAAATCGATTTTTATTTCACAAAGGATTTTTTTAAAAAATCGAGGTCCAATTCAGGATAGAGCACAAAGGCATCGAGCAAGGTATTGACTCGTTTTTTTGCCTCAGTTTTGGTTGCCTCATCGAGGATGTATTTTCCCTTTGCGGCTACAGCTTTTTCCGTCATAGCTGGCTTTGTATTGGATAAAACAAGATGGATAATCGAAGCAATTTCTGCCATTTCTGTCTTGCCCATGCCAAGGCTTGTGGTTGCTGGAGTTCCAATGCGAATACCGCTTGTCCACCAGGCGCCGTTTGGATCAAATGGAAGAGAGTTGCGGTTGAGTGTTAGGCCACATTCTACAAGGGCGCTTTCTGCTTGTCGACCAGTTAGACCAAAGGTAGTAACGTCGATGAGCATGAGGTGGTTATCTGTTCCACCTGTTTGCACCTTCATTCCCAATTGTATAAGCTCCTTGGCTAAACTTCTTGCATTTTCTTGCACCTTGTGAGCGTAATCTTGATAGTCCTTTGTACGCGCTTCTTTGAACGCAATTGCCTTTGCCGCCATCATGTGAGGTAGCGGGCCACCAAGCACTAGAGGACAGCCCTTGTTAACAGCATCTGCAAATTCATTTTTACAGAGCACGAGGGCGCCGCGCGGACCACGAAGTGTTTTATGGGTCGTTGTAGTAACGACGTCAGCCCATTTTACAGGGTCTTCATCTCCGGTAAAAACCTTACCCGCGACAAGACCGGCAAAGTGCGCCATGTCGACCATGAAAACTGCACCGCATTTATCTGCTATTTCCTTAAAGCGTTTAAAGTTAATAGAGCGAGGATAGGCAGAATAGCCAGCTAAAAGAATGAGTGGTTTTATTTCCATAGCAAGGGCTTCTATTTTGTCATAGTCAAAGACGCCAGTGTCTTTTTCTACCGTGTACGAATAGGTTTCAAACATACGGGCTGAAATATTTTGTCTGTAGCCATGCGTTAAATGCCCACCGGATGAATAATCGAGACCGAGCATTTTTTGATTTCCTAGTTTTTCTCGAAGTGACTTCCAATCTGCATCGCTTAGGTTTGATACATTTGTTTCACCGAAGCTTTCGAGTGCAGGCATTTCAATCTTTGTATTTAAAATAGCCCAGTAGGCAACGAGGTTGGCATCTGCTCCAGAATGAGGTTGCACGTAGGCATGTTCAGCACCAAAAAGTGCCTTCGCTTCTTCTGCGGCAAGACTTTCGATGGCATCGATGTTTTCACAGCCACCATAATAGCGATGTTCAGGATAACCTTCGGCGTATTTGTCGGTAAGTAAGTTCCCCATTGCGGCTTGCACGGAAAGCGAGCAATAATTTTCGCTTGCAATCAATTTTAGATGTGTTCTCTGTGCTTCAAATTCTTTTACGATAGAAGAAGCAATCTCTGGAGAAACCTTTGCTACCTGTTCGAGATTTGAAAGGTAGGCTATCATTGCTGTTGATAGTGAGTCAGAAGCGGTATTTTTTAAGTACGCTTGTAGTGGGGAAAGTGAATTTGACATAAAAACTCCTTTTTGGCTCAAAAGCCTTTGTGAAATGAACCTTATTCCAGGCGTGCGAATAAAAGCCTAACTTCACGATGGTTAATTCCACCTTTATGCGCCAGAAGTTCTTTTATACTAGCTTTTTTTTTGCCTTTATTCAAGGCAGAAAATAAAAAAGCCCAAGCAAAAAACTTGGGCTTGAGCTCCCCTAGGGGAGGAAATGTTTATAAGTCGGCTGTATCTATTTCATAGACAGAGGCACAATTATGGCAGACAACTTCTATAGGGCTTGGGTCTTGCTCTTTTATTTCTTTTAGCTCTGTTTCCCCAAGGTTTTTGATATATGCAGTAAAGATTTCTTTTGAGCATGGGCAGTCGTAATGTATTTCTCGTGTATAGGCTACGACGGGGTTAAACTCACGAAAAAGTCCAAAGATAAGGTCTTCGTTATTTCCTTTTTCTGCGTACCATTGCCCGAGCGAGGGGCAGGAAGAAAAGGCATGTTCAACCTTTTCTTTAAGAAGCTCGCTTGCTTCAAATAGACCATTTTTTTTGAGGAAAAGTTCTTTTGTAAGTTTTGGTTTTATTTTCCCACCGATGTTTGGAAGGGCTTGGAGAAAAAAGCCCCCTGCCCCAACAATGCGAGCCTTTGAGTCAAACTGTACGGAAATATTGATTGCGGTATTGATTTGCTCTGATTGCAGAAAATACCAGGATAAATCTTTTGCGATATTTTTGTATCGAATTTCTACGATTCCTGTAAAAGCTTCTGTGCTGCCCTCTGGAAAGCGTGTTACTTTTAATCTGCCCTCGCCAAAAAAGGGCGACAAATCCCAAGACTCTAAAGGTTTCTCGATGGGAATCTGGTCTTGTAAGATATAGCCTCGCACATAACCTGTGGAATCTGCTTCGACACAAAAACCTGCTGCCGGGCCCTCTGTGTCGTAGCGTAGTTGTAATTGCTCTTTTCCTTTCATCGAAGGTATCAATAAGGCTGCGGCAATATAGGCTTGCGCCAAAATCATAGTTTCAAGAGGCCCATGATTCCACTGTACAGCCATTTGATTTACTAAATCTGTTGCATTAAATAAGGCACCGCGATAAAGCCCGTCTGCCATAACAAAACCAGTCATTTCATTTTTGAATATGGAAGAAAGATGCGCTAAAAGCTCTGTATCTTGTATTTCTTTTCGTATCATAAGTCGATAGTACTTTTTTCTTGCCTAAAAGGCAAGTCCGGGACAAACTTAAAGAATATTAGAAAAAGAAAGAAAACATGCAGATTATTTTTTTTCTGCTTGACTTTGATTCATTTCCATTGTAGGCTATATGAACAGACGTTCTCTTAACGTATATATTGGTCTGATTATAGTTTCTGCAAGGCAGACTTTTAAAAAAGTAGTTTCTTCCAGCTTTTATTTTCGGGAAAATATCACAAACTAAGACAACGACTCTTTTTACCATCCTAGTATGGTAAGTGATACGAAATGCCGACAAAGGCTCGGCAAGAGGATTTTTTAATGGCTCAGAAAATTTATGTTGGAAACATGAATTATGCGACAACAGAAGATGCTTTAACAAGCTTGTTTTCGCAGTATGGTGAAGTTGTATCAGCAGTCGTAATTAAGGACCGCTATACAGATCAATCAAAAGGATTTGGTTTTGTAGAAATGACCGATGCAGAAGCAGCAGATGCAGCTATTGCTACATTAAATGGCAAAGACTTAGACGGGAGAAAACTCCGTGTAAATATTGCAGAAGAAAAACCACGGAATTCAAGACCACGAGGTAACTTTGGTGGAAATCACGGCGGTGGTTACAACAGAGACCGACAAGGTGGCTATAATTCTGGCTACTAGCTAATGAGGGCCCTGAAAAGTAATGCTTTTTGGGGCTTTTTTTTATCCATTTTCTTCCGATACTATAGATATGGATACTTTCAAAGACAATGCTCGTTGGGCTTTTTTAAAAGCTTTTACAGAAAAAGATTGCGACCGCTTTTCTTTTATTAAGGAATTTTTAGAACTTGTCGCCATACCCTTTTCAGTATTGCATATCGACGATAAAAAACATTTTTATATCCAATTCAATAAGGCATCTTACACTCCCATGTTCAATATTAAGACGGTGATAGCGCACTATGACCGCGACGAAAACTCTCCCGGTGCAAATGACAATTCTGCAAGTGTCTTTCAACTCATCGATTGGGCGAGACAATTATCTACCTCGATTGACTTACACAATGTGCGTATTATTCTCACCGATGGGGAGGAGATCGGCTCGGCAAAAGAGCAAGGCGCCTATGGTATAGCAAGTGTTTTTAATCGGCTCGGTATAAAAAGCGATTCTGTCTATGTGCTCGATGGTTGCGGTCGAGGGGAAGTTCTTGTTGTTTCGAGTACCGGAAAAAATGCTCCCGGAAACAGCCAATTTAGAAAAAAGTTTTCTAGCTTGTATGAAGAAAGTATCGCTCTGGCGCGCGCTGTTGCCCCAGAATCTTGGATCACTGTTCCCGTACCCTATAGCGACAATGCAGGTTTTATTGCAGCGGGCATTCCTGCAATTGCCCTAACGGTTTTGCCTAAAGACGAGGCAACCGCCTACATGCGGACTTTACAAAAAGAGCGAAAATTTGAAAAAGAGGTTTTGGCACAAAGGGCAGATAAGACTAAGCTCCCAAAAACATGGAATCTCATGCACAGTGAAGGCGATACTATAGAAAGCTTAACTGATGAAAGCTTTGAGCTCGTGGCGTCTTTTTTAGATGCCTTGGCAAAGCATAAAAGTATTGCCTAGCCTTTTTCGCGTGAAGTAAAAAACGAAAGACAAAATCCCAAAACAAAGACCAATAAACTCGAAACAATTAAAATCAAAACCGATAGCTGTGTAGCGCTTTGTAAAAAGACTTTTATGGCATTCAGGGGAAAAAGAAGGGGGATAGACATAATCACAAGGGCTAAGATTGCGGCATAGGTTTGTGTTTTGACTTTTGCCAATAAAAAGCGTACAAGGCCTGCACCGCTTAAAAGTCCTAGAATAACTCCAAGGGCGATGGGAATAAGAAGAGGTATACGCATATGAGAAATCGAAGCGATGACTGTTGCATAGATACCTAAAACCATCATCAAAAAAGAGCCAGAAACACCGGGAATTATCATCGCAATGGCTGCTAGGGCAAGCGAGATTGTGAGTCGCAAAAAAAGTGCGGGATTTATCTGGTCGTAAACTTGCCCTGACTCATTTGGCGAAATAAAAAACATGAGAAGCATGAGCGCAAGGGCGATTAAAAAAGCAAGGCTTGAAGAAATTTTTGTCGTTAAAAAGGCTTCTTTTGAAATCTTTGAAAGAATTAAGGGAAGGCTTCCACAAATAAGGGCAATAAAAAAAACAGCGGTTTGTATGGGAAAGCGCGCGAGAAGAAAGCTTAAAAAGCTGCTAAATAAAAAAATACCGCAGACCATTCCCAAACCAAGCGGCAAAATAAACTTCCATTCTTTTAAGATTTTTTTTATATTAAAAGAAATAATCGCGATTATATTTTCATAGACGTTAAAGACAATCGCCATTGTGCCGCCAGAAACACCTGGTATAATATTTGCAAGGCCGAGCAGAATGCCTATTGCAAAAAGTTTTATTGCTTCAATCATGAGAGCCACCTTTTAGATTGCTTTTTTTATGCAAGATCGAATAAGGCTGCGTATGATGCTAAAACCTCATCCATATCTTTTGACAAAACTTTTTGTGTCAAAACTTTGCCGAGCTGCACGCCTTCTTGATCAAAGCTGTTAATATTCCATACAAAGCCTTGGAACATAATTTTATTTTCAAAATGTGCAAGTAAGGCGCCGAGACTTCTTGGACTTAGACTTTTTCCAAGAATAAGACTTGAGGGACGTCCTCCCGAGAAGTTTTTATTTGGGTTTTCATTTTTTGTGCCACGGGCAAAGGCGACAATCTGTGCAGCGAGGTTGGCATTGAGTTTTTCTTGGCTCGTGGAATTTTGTACTTCTATATCCTTGCCTGCTTGGCTTTCTTTAAAACCAATAAATTGAAGGGGGCATATAGCTGTGCCTTGGTGCAATAATTGATAAAAGGAATGTTGCCCATTTGTACCCGGCTCTCCAAAAAGCAGGGGACCTGTTTGATATGAAATAGGCTGAGCAAAACGATTTACCCCTTTACCATTTGATTCCATATCGGCTTGTTGCAAGTGCGCAGGAAATCGTGAAAGCGCTTGACTATAGGGAAGCACTGCAGTTGCAGGATAGCCCTGTACATTTCGCTCGTAGATTCCGATGAGCGCATCCATGAGGGCAGGATTTTTCTCTATGTTTTTTTCTTTTGCGGTTTTATCAGCCTCATGAGCTCCAGCTAAAAATTGCGCAAATGTCTCAGCACCGAGTGCTAAAGAAAGCACCGCTCCACCTACGGCAGAAGTAGAAGAATAACGCCCGCCAATAAAATCGTCTATGTAGAAAGATTTAAGATAATCGGGATTATTTGCAAGGGGGCTTGTCTTTGAAGTAACGGCAAGCATGTGTTTTGCCGGATTTAGATTTGCTTTTTTCAAAAAATCTTTTACAAAGAGCTCATTTGCGAGGGTTTCTTGCGTTGTACCAGACTTTGAAACCAAGATAAAGAGACTACGGCTCATATCGACAGAAGCCATCACCGCAGCCGCATCATCAGGGTCTACATTTGAAATAAAAAGAGCCTTCATTTTTTGCTTGCCGGCAGCCCTTGCCCATTGCTCAAGGGCGAGATACATAGCCCGCGGTCCGAGGTCTGAACCACCGATGCCGATTTGTATAACAGTGGTAAAGGATTCACCTTTTTCATTTGTAATTTTTCCTGCATGTACATCAGAAGCAAAGTTTGCTATTGCCCTTTGTTGTTCTGTATAAAAGGCAAAAAGATCTTCGCCTTCGTGAAGAACAGGAGCGCCGAGTTGTCCTCGCGTAAGATGATGAAGCACTTTTCGATTTTCGCCTGTATTCATCACTTCTCCCTCATAGAGCAGCTTAAATTTTTCTACAAGAGATGCTTCATCACTCAAGTCTTGCAAAACAGAAAGCACTTGTGCATTTACTTCCTTTGCAGCGTAGTTGTAGACAAGCCCCTCAGCCATAGGGATGCTGTATTTTTTAACACGCTCAGCCGACAAAATCGATGGCAATGCTACCGCGTTTTCTAAAGACAATAATTTTTTATAAGCCTCTAATTCATCAAAGTTCAAAAACTCCATATAATAACTCCTTATCTAATCTCAAAATCATAAGTATAAATTTTCCTACCAGATTGCCATGAAGGCTTGAAGCGCTCTTTCACAGTCAAATCTTTGTGTAAATATTCAATATAATGAATAAGCTTTCCCTTTCTGTCAAGATAGAGACTGCTCTTTTTGTCTTTTTATACAAATGAATACAAGGCTAGAGTGTCACGTAGGTTTTTCCAGTCCCTCCGTCTTCAGGCGGAGCAAAATCAAAACTACGAATACCAGGATAGTTTTTCAAAAACTCATGAACGAGATTTTGTAAAATGCCGTCGCCCTTTCCATGGATAATAGAAAACGAAGAGACAGCATGCAGGATACAAAGCTCAAGCTGCTTTTCCAAAGCTTGTAGGGCTTCTTCTCCTCGCATACCCAAAAGACGCAATTCAAAAACCGGCTTATCTCCAGAACTAGGTGCCGCATCAAATTGTATGGAAGGGCTTCCAAGTTGCACTTCCCTTGTGTCGAGAGAGAGATTGCTTTTTGAAACTGACATTTTTACCGAGCCCACCAAAACGAGGTAGCTGTTTTTTTTATCTTTTGAGACAATTACGCCCTTCATTTTTGTAGAATTGATAATCACCCGATCATCTTTTTGAAAGTCTTTTGCTTCAAGCTTTGTTTTTGAGCTTTTGCTTTTATCAGCCGCTTTTTCTTGGGCATCTAAATCTTTTGCAAGTATTTCTTTTTTCTCATCCTGCCTGCGCTTTTCATCTTCTAAGCCAGCCTCCAAGGCAGCTATGCTATCCTTTACTTTTTTTGTCGTAGCCTTTGTAAGCTCAGCTTCTCGAATTTCTCGCACCAAGTTTTCAAGCATCTTTCTGCTATCTGATAAAAAACGGTTTGACTCTTTTATCTGTGCGTCTTTTAATTGCAATTCTTGTTGCCGAATGCGTAGGGCTTTTAAGTCAGCTTTTTTTACCGCCTCATGTGTCAGCCGTTCTTTTTTTTCAAGCTCTTTTTCTTTTTCACTTAAGCCATCGAGTTTTTCAGTCAAGGCTTTTATAAGGGCAGAAACATCCGCATCTCCGCCAGCCATATAACGTTCAGCTTGCTCCACGATGGATTCTGGTAAGCCAGACTTCCGAGCAATATTTATCGCGTGACTTTCTCCCGGCACTCCCATGAGTATTTTATACGTCGGTGAAAGAGAAGTGCTATCAAAGGCAACGGAAGCGTTGACGCAGCTCGGATGTGTAAAGCCATAATTTTTAAGTACGCCGTGATGGGTCGTTACGAGGACATAGGCTTTTTTTTCTATGAGCGCATCGAGGACGGCCATCGCTATGGCGCCACCTTCTTGTGGGTCGGTTCCACTGCCCAGCTCGTCGAGCAGGACGAGGGATTTTTCATCAGAGGCAGAGAGCATTGCAGAAATATTTTTCATGTGCGCAGAAAAAGTTGATAAGGACTCATCCATCGATTGCTCATCGCCAATATCTGCAAAGACAGAAGAAAAATACGGCAGGCTCGAACCTTCTTGTGCAGGAATAGGAAAGCCTGCTTGGTTCAAAAGCGAAAACAAGGCAATTGTTTTTAAGCTAACTGTTTTTCCTCCCGTATTTGGCCCCGTAATAATGAGCACCCGACAATCTTTTTGAAAGACAATATCGATGGGAACGCAGTCGGACCCAAGTAAGGGATGCCGTGCTTGAAGAAGGCTGAGTTTTTTTTCAAAGGCAAAGTGACAGTTATGCTCGGTTGCCCAAAGCGCTGTTGCATTCAGCGCATCGAGGAAAAGAAGGTTATTATGTGCCGCTTGAAAAAGTGGAATAGAAGGGCGCAGAAGAGAACAAAGCGCTTGTAAGATTTTTTTTATTTCTACTTGCAGCCGATGCTCTTCTTGCACAAGGGCATTGTTTTTTTCAACAATATCTTCTGGCTCTATGTAGAGCGTTTGCCCCGTTTGTGAAAGCTCATGCACAATGCCACGCACCCTGCCCCGAAAATTTGCTTTAACCGCAAGCACCTGTCTGTCTCCACGTAGGGCAGGAAGTTCAGCTTGCAAGGCATCTTTTAAAAGAGGATTGTGCAAATGCGCTTTTAAGCTTTTATCGATACTCGATTGTAAAGAAGCGATAGATTTTCGTATTGCACGCAATTGCGGAAGGTCCTTCATTTGCCCTGACCTATCGATAATGCGATAGACTTCTTCTGTTTCGCTCGAAAGCAGGGGAATAGAATCAAGCAAGGGGAAGAGGTTTTTGAAAGTGTCAAGGTTTTCGTTTTTTTCTAGAAGAGCATTTTTGTTTTCGTGAAGCACTTGCACAGAGAGCAAAAATTCTCCAAGGCGATGCACTTCTTCTAGGTTTAATGCAGCACCTTCAACTGAAATTTTGGGAAACAATGCAGCGACTGCTTCAAAGGGACGGATGAGAGACGAAAACCCCTTTGCGACATAGCCTTTCATTTCAAAGCCAAGTTCTTTTAAGGAGCGTATTTCTTTTTCATCACTGAGAGGAAGTCGTTCAAGAAGCGCTTCCCTTCCTTCTTCTGTTTTACAATAAAAAGCAATCGCGTTTTGAATTCTAAAATAATCTAATTGTTCGAGGGTTTTTCTTTGCATCAGTCTTCCCAACTATCGGTTTTTATTTCGTCTGCTATTCGTAGATAATTTTCATAACGCTCAGGACTCATACGTCCCTCTTCCACCGCCTGAATAATAGCACAGTCTGGCTCCGTTTCATGTTTGCAGGATAAGCCAAATTTACATGTGCCGACAAGGTTTGCAATCTCACGAAAATAAAGCGCGAGTTCTGTATCCTCTACCTCGCTTAAAACAAAGCGTCTAATTCCTGGCGTGTCGATTACTTCTACCGCATTTTTTTGAACAGCAAGTGAGCTTGTTTTTTTTGTATTGATTATTGTATCGATTGTTGTATCGATTTTCGGTTCAGGTGCTGGCTCGAGTACTGATTCAGGCAAAAAAGCAGAGAGGTCTAAGTGCAGCAAAATTCCCTGCGTAGTCGTATGCACACCACGACCATATTTTTCAGAAAGCATACTTGTTTGTAAGGCATGTTTTTCATCAAGTGCATTGATAAGGCTCGACTTTCCCACTCCCGATTGCCCCATAAGAGCGCTTCTTTTTCCAAGCAAAAACTGAGCAAAAGAAGCTAAGCCCTCTTTTGTTTTTGTCGAGCATCGAAAAATCTTATAGCCTATGCGACTCCAATCTTCTAAGCGTTTTTCACATTCTGCATTTTTTGGCAAATCTATTTTATTGCATAGGATGACAGCTTCTATGCCCGCTTGTTCCGCTTGCACTAGAGCTCGGTCTATAAAACGCGGTCGAAAAGGTGGCTCATCGGAACTCGTTACCACAACTATCACATCGATATTTGCGGCGAGAAGTTGGGGCGCCCTCCCCTTCACATTCCAACGTGCAAAGGCATTGCGTCGCGGAAGCAAGGCGATTATTTGTCCGGCATTTTCTGAGTGTGTATCTTTTTCAATCTGCACAAGGTCGCCAGGAGCAAGAGGGTTGTAGTAGCCCCTTGCCTCTTTGAGAATTTTTCCCTTGATGCTACAAGCATATCTTAAACCCGCAGCATCTTCTACTTCAAAAACATTGTTTGAACCCGCAATTATTTTTCCTTGCATATAAGAAGTTTGAAGAAAAAATCCTTCTCTGTCAATGGGAAGGCTTTCTTGCACATTCTGTCTTTTAAGCCTATACTAGAAAAAAACAAGGAATAATAATGGCAGATATAAAAAAAGCACATCTCATAGGACTTGGTGCAGTCGGTGCAACCTATGCTTCTCTTTTACACAAGGCGGAAGGAAGCCCCATTGAAATAATCGTCGACGAGGAGCGCGCTGCTCGATACAAGGAAGGCATTCTCATAAATGGTGAAACTATTCATTTTAATCTTGCCCTTCAAACAGAGGCAAGAGAAAAAGCTGAGCTCATACTCATCGCGGTAAAGGCACATCACTTAGAAGCTACCATAGAAGCTATCCGCCCCTTTGTTGGAAGCGAAACACTCATCCTTCCCTTACTGAATGGCATTACGAGTGAAGAAATCCTTGCAAAGGCCTTTGGAAGGGAAAAAATCCTCCATGGGTTTTGCGTCGCCCTTGATTCAACCAAAATCAACAATGAAATACGTTTCACCCAAACAGGAAAAATTGTTTTTGGAACAGCCTTTGGCTTAGAAAAAGAAGCCGATTCTGTTGAAGCATTTTTTATTAAAACAAAGCTTCCACATACAAAGGCAGATGATATTCTCAGGGAAAAATGGTGGAAGTTTATGATGAATGTCGGAATAAACCAGATATCGAGCATCTTGGGAGCAAACTACGGCGTCTTTCAAAAACAAGCAAAGGCAAGAGAACTTATGAAAGATGCCTGTCTTGAAGTTTTAAAAATAGCAGAGGCGAAACAGATTCAGTTGAGCGAAGCAGATATTGACGGATTTTTTCCCATTATCGACGGTCTTTCTCCTGAAGGCAAAACTTCGATGCTACAAGATATTGAAGCAGGAAGAAAAACCGAAGTTGAGCTTTTTTCACTTGCTGTTATTGAGCTTGGAAAAAAACTGGAGATAGCAACACCGATAAATACCCTGCTCTATAAAATGATACGCGTTTTGGAAGAAAAAAATTCTTGACGATTTTTTTATTCAATAATAACTTTTACTTTTTCTAAAACTTCGTCCAAAACATCTTGTTCCGCAGCTTCGATGAAATCTATATTTCTTATCCTCCAATCAAGACTTTTTACTTGGTCACTTAATACAGCACCAGTAATTTTTTTTCCATGTATCTCAACCTCAAAAGGATAGTCTTTTATCTTGCTTGTAATTGGGCAAAATATAGCTAAGCCAAGTGTATCATTGTATTTTTTATGTGATATAACCAATGCCGGACGGCGACCTTTTTGTTCGTGCCCTGCCTGTGGATTGAAATCTAACCAGACAATATCGCCCCTATCGGGAATATACGTCGTTTTTACCACTCTTCACTTCCGAGAGAAGCACCTGTTTCAATTGATTCGTGCATATTTTCAGTATTAACCTTTTCTAATAATTCATTGAGACTAATTTTTTTAGGAGAAATTATTAGTTTTCCACCCTCTTTCGAAATTTCCACGCTACTTCCGTTTTTTAGTGAAAGATTCTTCGCATATAAAGCCGGAATTCTAATTCCCAAGCTATTTCCCCATTTTTGTACAAGCGTTTTCATAACTTAGATCCTCCTTATTAAGTAAACCATCTATAAAAAGTATATACAATGTGTATCCATCAGTCAAGTAAATATGGACTTATGCTCAGCACGATTGACGGTAACTCTGTTCCAAATACAGTCCTGAACAACGAGAATTCCAAGCTTTTTTAGCTGTTTACCAAGCTGCTTGATGTAAAGCAGATAAGACGATTATTCATACCAATGTTTGCGGAGTTTTGTCAAGGGGGGCAAATGGTTCTTTCTACAAAAATCACAAAACAAGGCTGTTTCGCCTTGCTCTCATTATTGATATTTACTAAACTTCAAAAAATCTCTTGACACAGAGGACGTATTGCGATATATTAAGCATATGCTTAGTTTTTGGAGGTGTTTTTTTGGGAACGCGCGATAGAGAAAAGGAACACAGGCGCAGGCAGATTTTACAAATTGCTCTTGATGAGTTTATTGCAAAAGGTTTTTACGGGACTTCAACAAGGGAAATATGTAAGATTGCGGGAGTCAGTTCGGGGCTTTTATTTTATTACTTCAATTCAAAAGAAGAATTATACGAAGCCTTGATTGAAATTGGGTGTAGCAAACTGGTTTTCAACTCCGAGAAGAATGTCAGTCCGATTAAAGTATTTGAAAGCTATGCGAAAGAAATGTTGCTTTTGATTACCGATAACCAGTTTGCGGCTAAGATGTTCGTTTTCATGGGTTATGCAGCCTATAATGCCGCCCGAATTTCACAAAAAGCCGGGGATTTGTTGTCAGAGCATGACATAACCAATCAAAGTATACCTCTGATACAAAAAGGTCAAAAGTTGGGGGAAATACGTCAAGGAGACCCCCTTGCGCTGTCGATTGCGTTCTGGTGTTCAATTCAAGGAATAGCCGAAGCTATCTCGTTAAATCCAAACACTCCGCTCCCAGAAGCAAAGTGGATTACATCAATACTTGAAGCAAGGAGAAGCGACCATGAAGAAAACTAAAAACATTCCTATAATTATTTTTATCTCAGTTACATTACTGAGCGGCTGGCTTGGCGTACTTGTCGATATGGTGTTGACGGAGCAACCCGAAGGAGAAGATTCACTCGGCATGGGGATATGGCTTGTACTGCCGTTGCTAACAGCAATTATTTTGAGCATAATTAACAAAGATTTTAAGGACGCAGGCTTGAAACCGAAGTTCAAGGGTAACTTTAAATGGTACTTATTATCTTTAACCACGTTTCCTGCGGCGGGAGCAATCGCTCTTATATTCGCAAAAATCTTCGATTTAGTTAAATTTACGAACATTGATATAGGCGTAATTCTTCCGGTTATTGCAGTTGCTTTCGGATTTAATATAATCAAAAACATATTTGAAGAATTTGCGTGGCGAGGATTTCTCACACCGAAGCTCTTAGAGTGTGAAATAAACGATTGGTGGCTTTACGCAATATCGGGTCTTGTTTGGGCGTTATGGCACGTTCCGTATTATATTGTTTTCCTTGATGAGAGCGTTTTTGAATCCTTGTCTGTGTCAAGAATAGGTTTTACCGTGATTGGCGTTTTAGTTATGTTGTGTTGGAACATATTATATGTTGAAATGTTCAGATTAACAAAAACCGTGTGGACTTGTACGATTATGCACGCCGCTGAGGACGGCGTTGTGCTGACGTTTTTTATAGGTAGTTATTATGTATTTTCCAATGGCTTAACTGCTTGGATTTTCGACCCTCATATCGGTATTATCGTAGCGGTTTTAATTCTCGTAGTCGGGTTTATTTTAAGAAAAATAAGAATTAAGAAAGAACTAAGGAAATTATGAAGTGATAATAGGTTTTACATTTAGGAGAGAAAAACAATAGCGCTGGACTTGAATAAAAGAATAAAAACGTTTTTATTCTTTACTTTTTTGGGGCTTATTTTATTTATTGGAATTATCGGCTTGTTTCTGTTTGTCCTTAAAATTCCGAAAAATTGTGTTAATACGTATTTTTTTATATGACCAATTGTCAAATCAAGTGCTCCACTTCGTGTAGAAAAACATGAATGAGAGATTTCCAGCCTAAACATTTGCGAGGTCTGGAGTTTATGAGTTTATTGCAAAGGGTTTTTACAGGACTTCAACAAGGTAAATATGTGAGATAATAAATCCAGCGACAAATCGGTATTTAGAACTTAAACAAGGACATGAGAAACTTATGAGATTGGAGAAAAATGAATATAATTTTATACTCGAATAAAATTGATGAATATTTAAAGCATGACAATGTGATTGATTATGACAATGAAGCAATTACAGAACTGGCTGATACATTATTCAAAAAGACAAATAATGAATTAGATTTCATTAAAACAGCCTATGAATTTGTCAGAGATAATATTTCCCATTCGGCAGATATAAACGAAGATATAATTACATGTACTGCTTCGGAAGTGTTAAAAGCTAGTCATGGAATTTGCTTTGCTAAATCTCACTTGTTGTCAGCTTTATTACGTTGCAAATCTGTTCCAGCAGGCTTTTGTTATCAAAAGCTAATTTTAGATGATGAAATAGCTCCTGTCCTAATTTATCATGGGCTAAATGGTGTATATATTAAAGACTATAAAAAATGGATAAGGCTTGATGCAAGAGGAAATAAAACTGGCGTGACCGCACAGTTTTCGATAGAAACGGAACAGCTTGCATTTCCAATACGTCCGAAAATGGGAGAAGCTGATAGCTTTATAGTGTATCCTGACCCTGATATAAAAATATTGGAAAAATTGAGAAAAAGCAAGACGAGGACAGAACTTTGGGGTAACCTTCCTACGGAACTTGGATATAACAGATAGCGTCAACTTCCGGTTTGTAGAGTTGTGCAAAAAATTGAATAATTGTTGCGCTCATTTTGCCTGTTTTTACTGCAAGTGCAACGGTTTTTTCAGGGTTTTGCTCCTGCATTTGTAATTCCTCCTTTACGATTTTTAACCCTTGCTAAGGGATTTTTAGTGGATAGGGCATTGTGATTTCCTCCTTTGAGTATGAAAAAGCAGTCAAACTGTTAGGCTTGACTGCTATGTAAAAACATTTGGTTTACTTATCATTTGTGAGTAATCCTTAATTTCTCCAAACTGAGAGTATATCCATAACACTCTTTGTAAAGTTTATATCCCACATAGTTGTGATATCTATAACACTGTATTCTATAAAATTCATTCCAATAGCTTATCATTCGGTCATGTCCATATAAAAATGACTGCAAATTTTTATGGCATATCGCCTTAAAATCATCTGTGTTGATATTTTTAAGACTTTGATAAATTGATTCTAATATTTCGATAACATACTCATCAGATACTTTTATTATATAAGGTATTGCCCATGCTGGTAAGTCACAAGATAATAGAGCTTTTATATGCTTTTCTCTAACATATCCATCACAACTTCTTGAAAATATACAATGATATACCACCAATAAAAAAAACAATCCACCTCATAAAAAATTCTTGACGAAAATCTTAATTTTTTGCTATAGTTAAGAGAATACCATCCCCGGTTGTGTAATGGTAGCACCGCAGATTCTGGTTCTGCTTGTGGGGGTTCAAATCCTCCCCGGGGAAACGAGGTCCCTTCGTCTATCGGTTAGGACAAAAGATTCTCATTCTTTAAAGAGGGGTTCGACTCCCCTAGGGACTGCAAAAAGCAAAATCTCATTTTCTCATTCTTATAGATGACAAAGAAAAATATCCTTGCTATACTTCAATATATCTATGGAAAAAAAACGATCAAGCCGAAATAAAACCTTAAGCCTAAACGACGAAGAACGCAGTTTATATAAAAAAAACCTCATCTACGAAATAAAAAACGCTCATATCGATTCTCTCATAAATAAAACAATATGTTCTGACCTTTTTTCTGTAATCGATGCGCTTCCAGCAGCCTCTGTCGATCTTCTCATCCTTGACCCGCCCTATAATTTAGCTAAAAACTTTCATGGTTTTCGCTTTTCACAAAAGGATGATGAAGCATACTTAGACTATCTTCGCTCTTGGTTTCCAAAACTCATGCGCTGCCTCAAAGCCGATGCATCTATATATCTTTGTGGAGATTGGAAAAACACCTACTGCCTCTACCGTATAATGAGCGAATACACGATTGTTCGAAATAGAATTATTTGGCAAAGAGAAAAAGGGCGAGGCGCAAAGCAAAACTGGAAAAATGCCACCGAAGATATTTGGTTTGGCACTGTCGGCAATGAATATTATTTCGATGTGGAAGCAGTAAAACAAAAAAGGCGAGTTTTAGCGCCGTATAGAAAAGACGGAAAGCCAAAAGACTGGGAAGAAACTGAAGACGGCAATTTTCGTCTAAGCTTTCCAAGCAATTTTTGGGATGATATTTCCATACCCTATTGGTCGATGAAGGAAAATACCGATCATCCCACGCAAAAACCTGAAAAACTCATTGCCAAGCTCATTCTTGCAAGTTGTCCCGTCAAAGGTATTGTTCTTGATCCTTTTTTGGGTTCAGGCACGACTTCCGTTGTTGCAAAAAAACTGGGCAGAAACTATATAGGCATCGAAATGAACGAAGAATATTGTCTTTGGGCAGAAAAACGTCTAGAGCAAGCAAAAACCGAAAAAACAATTCAGGGCTACACCGATGGGGTATTTTGGGAGCGAAATACCTTGCAGTTTCAAAATAAAAAACAAATAAACATAAACAGATAATATATCTACCCATAAAAACCTTTTTTTATCTTTTTTGTATTGAAAATTGAACAAAAACCGATTAACATATGCTATACCATTTATGTTTCCAGATAAGGAGTACCTATGAAAAAAATTGCACTTAAGGTTTTTTTAGCGTCATTGGCAAGTAGCAGTATCGTTGCAATTATTATTGTAAGCGGAATGTTATATAGCTTTTCATCTATTAACGAATATAGCACCACGACAATTCACGACACGCTTTTACAAGACTACGACAATCTCATCGAATCTGAAATAGATACCGCCTATTCTATCTTAGAATTTTATTATGCTCAGTATAAAAACAATCTCATGACCAATACTGAAGCCCAAAAAGCTGCGGCAGACCTTATTCGAGAACTTCGTTATGGGGCAGAAGGCTACTATTGGATCGATACTTCAAAGGGGGATAATATCGTACTGCTCGGTAGTGCAACCGAAGGAACAAATCGTATGGATCTCCAAGATGCAACGGGAAAGTATATTATGAAAGCAATAATAGGAGCAGCGCTCGATGGAACAGGTTTTAGCGACTACTTATTCCCAAAAGAAGGTGGAGAAGAAGCGCTCCCTAAACGAAGTTTTTCAAAACATTTTGAGCCATGGGATTGGGTTATTGGAACAGGTAACTATATAGATGATATAAATATCGTCGTAAATGAAAAAAAAGCAATTATACAATCAATGGTCCAAAGAGCTTTGTATTTTATGTTAGTATTGTTTACAATAGGTTTACTTACAACAGCTATTATTTCCTATCTTTTCGGTAGAACTATTGCAAAGCCAATCGTTAGCGTAAGCGCTATCCTTAAAGACCTTGCAGAGGGTGAAGCCGATTTACGCAACCGCTTACCTGTACTCACAAAAGATGAAGTTGGGCAATTGAGCGGTAATTTTAACAATTTCTTAGGAAAACTTGCCTCAATCATTCAATCTATAAATGAATCAATGAGAAAAACAATCGAAATAAAAGAGCGAATGACAAATGGTACACATGAAACACTCTCTGCTTTGCATGAAATCACCGCCAATACAAATTCTATGAACTCACAGCTTCAAAACTTAGATGGGCAAATTGATACTGTTGATAAAGCCTCTGCTTCCATAGAAAAAAGCATACAATCAGTGGATACTGGCATCGAATCACAAGCAAGTGCGGTAGAGCAAACCACTGCTTCAGTAAATCAAATGGTTGCTTCTCTTAAAAACGTCTCGAACATAACTGAGAAAAAAGCGCAAACAACAAAAGATCTTGTTTCTGTGTTTGAAACAGGAAAAGACAATATGAACGATACGCGCTCTATAATTAGCAGAATAAATGATAGCATCGGAAGCATCAATGAAATGATAAATATGATAAACTCTGTTGCTTCACAAACCAACCTGCTTGCTATGAACGCAGCAATCGAAGCGGCTCATGCAGGTGAAGCTGGACGAGGTTTTGCTGTTGTTGCCGCTGAAATTCGAAAACTTGCAGAAACTTCTTCAAAAAACGCAAAAGACATTGCAACAAACATCAACAACATTCTCTCTCTGATAAATGAAGCAGATACTTCAAGCGATAAAACCTTAAAAACAATAGAACATATCAGCCAAGAAATTATTGAAACCTCACATTCTTTTGAAGAAATCTTGTCGAACACACACGAACTATTTATCGGTGGTGAGCAAATCCTTTCTGCGATGACTTCTTTAACACAAATCAGTGTACAAGTAAAAGATAACTCAAGAGTCGTAAAAGAAGATTCTCTTCGTATGAACAAATCGATATCTCGTGTTACCACTATCTCAGATGAGGTCGTTTCTGGAATGAATGAAATCGCTGTTGGTTCACATGAAATAACAGAAAGCATGGCGAGCATCGACCAACAAATGCAAACACTTTCTGAGATCACAAATGTTCTCCAAAATGAACTACGAAAATTCAAAGTCTAAATTTTTCTTTCATCTATTTGCAAAACCGAGAAGCCTATGTTATTATAAAACGTATATAAAATTCAAATTAGACCTAGGATTTTATAACAAATAGCATAGGAGCAAAAAAAATGAAAGAAAGCGCAATTTTGGGGCCACATGACAGGCCTTCTTTAAAACGTTGGATTCCTTTGAGTTTCCAGCATGTTTTTGCTATGTTTGGGGCGACCGTTTTAGTACCCCTTTTAACAGGCTTTAGCCCTTCAACGGCATTATTTACCGCGGGAACAGGAACCCTCATTTACATTCTTTGTACTGGCGCAAAGGTCCCCGCCTTCCTCGGTTCTTCCTTTGCCTTTATCCCTGCCCTCATCGGCATATCCCAAGCATATGGCCAAGCCTATGCACTCGGTGGTGCGATTTGTGCAGGGCTTTTTTATGCCATCGTCGCCGGCTCTATAAAAGTTTCTGGTTCCGGCTGGATAGATAAGGTCCTACCACCAGTCGTTATAGGATCAGTTATTATTGTTATTGGGCTCAATCTTGCCCCCACAGCAATGAATTCTGCTATGTTCGATCCAAGTGGCAGCTATTCCTTGGTGTATTTATCTATCGCCTTTGTAACGCTCTCTATCGCAATTATAGCAAGCATTTTCTTTAAAGGCTTTTTTAATACAATTTCTATTTTAATCGGTCTCATTGGCGGCTATCTTTTCACACTCATTATGGGATTTATTTTTCCCTCCTATGCTATCATCGATTTTTCTATCGTAGAAAAGGCAAAGTGGTTTGGACTGCCATTCTTACAGTTAAATGAAATGGGAAAATATTATTGGCTTGCACCAAAATTTGCCTTAGTACCCATCCTCACCTTTATCATTGTTTCTTTGGCAACAATCTGTGAGCACCTTGGCGATATTCTCGTAACCTCAAAGGTTGTTGGACAAGATTTTTACAAAAAACCCGGACTGCATCGCACACTTTTAGGTGATGGGCTTGCAACAGCTTGGGCTGGTATTTGGGGTGGTCCCCCAAACACAACCTACGGCGAAAACATCGGTGTTATGGCTATCACAAAGGTTTACAGTGTTTGGGTAATCGGGGGAGCTGCTGTCATAGCACTCTTACTTTCCTTCATTCAAAAATTTGGTGCGATAATCCAAACAATTCCCGGTCCCGTCATGGGCGGCATCTCCATGCTCCTCTACGGACTCATCGCTTCGAGCGGTTTACGCACCATCGTAGAAAGTGGCGTCGACTATAAAGACAAACGAAACCTCACTATTTCATCTGTTATTCTCGTCATCGGCATTGGTGGAGGGCTTTTAGAATTTCACGTGGGTTCAAACTTTACCTTCTCACTCGGCGGTGTTGCTCTTGCGACCGTCATCGGGATCCTTCTCAATGCAATCATCCCCAAAACAAATATCGAGTAAAGTATAAAAATAATAAAAAAGGCTGGTTTTACCCAGCCTTTTTTATACCTGTCAATAAATTCGAAATCAATTAAGATCTATTATCCAACACAGACCTTAATAGCTACCTCTCGCACTCCTTCTTTTGCAAGCACTTTCGTTCCATCGAGAACCACTGAATCTGTAGAGCCCAGTTCTATCGTCCCCTTGGGATTTTTATTTTCTATGGATATTTTATAAATGCAACCACGATACTCTCGTGTAATCTCTGCTGTTTTAATATGTGCCGGAAGTCTTGGCTCTATAATCAAGCCGTCATAATCTGGTCGAATACCACAAATCCACTGCGACAAGGCAACAAAGTTCCATGCTGCGGTTCCTGTAAGCCAACTATTCTTTGCCTCTCCGTGGCGCCGTGCAGCCTTACCTGCTATCATCTGAGCGTAGACATAGGGTTCAAGACGATGAACTTCACTAATGTCTTCTAAATAGGCAGGGGCAATTTTTTTATAATAGGCCCATGCCTTATCGCTTCTACCCGATTGTACCTCGCCTATCATTATCCATGGATTATTGTGGCAAAAAATTCCTGCATTTTCTTTGTAACCAGGCGGATAGGATGAAACTTCCCCAAGCTCAACATGATAGTCTTTATAGGGTGGATCTAAAATCACTATGCCATAGTCGGTATCTAAATGCTTTGCAACACTATCGAGAGCCTTGATGGGATAGCCTTTATCCGCACCAATTTGTGCCATTGAACCAAAACCCTGTGTCTCTATAAATATTTTTCCATCTTCACATTCTTTTGAGCCAACCTTGTTGCCAAAGTCGTCGTAGGCACGAACAAACCATTCTCCGTCCCATCCTACATCGCAAATTCTGTCTGCCATTTTTTTCGCTGCTTCTTCTGCAAACACCGCCTCTTCTTCATTGCCCATTAAACGACACATTGCAGCATAATCTGGTGCGACATAGACAAACATTTGGGCAATCATCACCGATTCAGCATTTGTACCGTCTTTATTTGTCGATGTTTGAAATGAATCGTTCGGGTCGGTACTAAAACAGTTTAAGTTAAGGCAATCGTTCCAATCAGCACGCCCGATAAGTGGTAAACCATGAGGACCGCTATTGTTGAGAGGATGATGAAAGGAGCGACGAAGGTGTTCAAAAAGGCTTGCCTTGTTATTTTCATCGTTATCGAAGGGAACCATCTCCTTCAAAAAGGCTATATCTCCTGTTTCCTTGATATAAGCGCCAACCCCGAGAATGAGCCACAAGGGATCATCGTTAAAATTCCCTCCAATGTCGGCATTTCCTCGCTTTGTCAGTGGTTGGAATTGGTGGTAGGCACTTCCATCTTCAAACTGTGTCGAAGCTACGTCGAAAAGCCTTTCTCGAACACGCGATTGTGAAAGCGAATGCACAACACCAAGCATGTCTTGACTCGTATCACGAAATCCAATTCCTCGCCCAATGCCACTTTCAAAATACGAAGCAGACCGTGCAAAGTTGTAGGTAACTACACATTGATATTGATTCCACACAGCCATTCTGTTCAATTTTACATCGTCTGTGTTGAGAGTAAAGGTGTCAATTATCTGGCTCCAAAAAACCTCTAGCTCATCAAAGGCTTTTTGTACTTTTTCTACACTATCGTATTTTTTTTGCAGGGCAACAGCCTTATCCTTATTGATTTGGCGCATCTGAGCATTTGTTTGCAAGAGCTTTTCATTTGTTTTGCTTGCCCATTTTTGTTCTTCTTCATTTTCAATATAGCCAAGTAAAAAAACATAGGTTTTTTCTTCACCGGGATTAAGTTCAAGATTTATTCGATGACTTGCAACCGGAGACCAACCATCAGCCACAAAGTTCGAGCTTTCGCTGGCAAAAACAGCATTAGGCTTATCGTAATTATTGTGTAAACCTAAAAATGTTTCTCTATCTGTTTCAAAACCGTCGATCGGAGCATTTACATGATAAAAAGCATAATGATTGCGTCTTTCTCTATATTCTGTTTTGTGATAAATCGTACTATCTAGAACTTCAACCTCTCCAATAGAAAAGTTTCGCTGAAAGTTTGTATTATCATCATGTGCATTGTAAAGACACCACTCAACAAAAGAATGAAGCGCTATAGTCTTTTTTTCATCGCTTTCATTTCGTAAGCGAAGCATTTGTATTTCGACATTGTCGCCGTTTGGAACAAGATATAAAACCTCGGCCCGCAAGGCATTTTTTGTAGATAGAATCTTAGAGTAACCAAAACCATGGCGGCATTCGTAGCTATCAAGATTGACACGCATGGGTTTCCAACCAGGATTCCACACGGTACCATTATCATTGATATAAAAATAACGGCCGTTATTATCTAAGGGTACATCATTGTATCGATACCGAGTAAGTCGACGAAGACGGGCATCTGTATAAAAAGAATAACCTCCAGCTGTGTTAGAAATGAGAGAAAAGAACTTTTCATTCCCTAAATAATTTATCCATGGGTAAGGCGTTTCAGGAGTCTCTATTACGTATTCCCTTTTACTATCATCAAAATGCCCAAATTTCATTGCATTCTCCTTATAAATCAACTTAGTTAGTTGAAAGACTCAACTAACCTTTATAATAACATATATTTAGATTTAGTCAAGCGAAAAGTGAGAAAAATATTTCATCTAGACCCAAGCTACAAAAAAAAGTATTATGTTAAAAAAGGATAAGTTATGTCTCCTAAAAGGATACACGATACAGCAAGGCAAAACAATGAAATAGCTCTCTCATCTATGATAATTTTGGCAAGTTATTTTCTTGCACAAATTCTCGCCGATATCGGAAGTTTAAAAATTGCTGCCATAGGTAGAATAAGTTTTGATGCAGGGACACTTATCTACCCCTTTACCTTCACCTTACGAGATCTCATTCACAAAAAACTGGGAAAAAAAACCGCTCAAAGGATGATTGTTCTTTGTGCAGGAGCAAATCTTATTATGGCAGGATTTTTTGCCCTTGTAACGTTTCTGCCCTCAGACCCAACGTGGACCTTGCAAGCAGCTTTTGCAGCAGTTTTAGGACCAGTATGGCGCATAGTATTGGCATCGATTGCAGCTGAGCTCATATCAGAGCTTATAGACACAGAAGTCTATCAACTATGGGTAACAAAGGTTACAACAAAACACCAGTGGGCACGCGTCCTCGTTTCAAACGCGGTGAGCGTGCCTATCGATTCTATTATTTTTGCTCTTATCGCTTTTAGCGGTGTTTTACCACAAGAAACGGTATGGCTTATCGTTTGGGCAAATATCGCTATAAAAGGCCTTGTAACGATTATCAGCATTCCCTTAATTTATTTTGTGTAAGATTAGCTTAGAGGAATCGTTATTGCAAAAAGGGTCCCCTTTCCATTCTCAGATTTTAGTTTAAGCGTGCCGCCTATTTCTTTTAGACGCTCTTTTACAAGATGTAAACCAACCCCACGCCCAGCATTGTGATCTGTTTTTGAAGCGGTGCTAAAACCAGGTGAAAAAAGTAGATTTGTCAGGGCTTTTTTATTTTTTGAAAGACTTTCGGGAATCAGTTTATTTGCAATTGCATTTTTTGAAATTTGTGCAAAATCTATACCAGAGCCGTTGTCAGAGAGCAGCACAAGCAAGGAATCACCTCGTTTCTCAGTTTGTAGGCGAATGAGCCCCTCTTTTTCCTTACCTATATCCATACGATAGTCCGGCTGCTCTATTCCATGTACGACAGAATTTCTTACTAGTTGTAAAAGAATTTCTTTTAAGTTACGTCGATATTTTCCTGAAATTAAGAGCGGGTCTATGTCAGATGCCTCGAAGCGAACCATTTTATTTTCTGAAAGAGCTGTTTTTTCACTCGCTTTTTTCAATAATTCGATGAGAACAAAACTTTCCCCCACCTTTTCATGTTCGCTACCAAAGTTCGATATCTTTTCAATAATTTCTTTAAAGCTATCTTCTGTTTTCATTAAATTTTCTAGGGCGAAGGTTATTTGTAAAATATCTTCAAACTGCACATCTTCCTCACGGTCGCGCAAGAGTTTTATACGTTCCTCAAAAACGTGCAATTTCTGTGCAAAACTTTGTAAGCCCAAAATAACAGCATTTGATTTTATAGCATGTATGGACTGATAAATTTCTACAACAACTTCTTGGGATGATTTAGACCTATCTTTTAAGAGGCGATTTATCGTATTAAATTCATAGTCAGCATCTTCAATAAAATCTAAAAGCACCTTTGGTTCAACATGGATTACCTCAAACATCGATTCCATTTCAGCTCTACGTTTTGTTTCTTCTTCTACGAGTTGTTCTTTAAGTGCTGCTTCTCTCGTTATATCCGATATAGAAGCTAAGAGAAAGAGTTCTCCGTTATCTCTTTCAAGAGCAGAAAACAATGTGGTTAAGGTTTTTTCCTCGCGAGTTACCGGGTGCACAAAGCGAAATTCGTGTATTGGATTAATATCTTCGAGCATTTGCGCATCGTAGGATTGATTTAAAACCATATCGAAATAATCTCGCAGCGTTTCTATTTCTTTTTCTTTTAATGAAGAAGAGAGAAACTCTACAAAAGACTTCCCTTCGAGCTCATGGTCAACTAAAACATCTTCAAGCGCTTTTGAATACTGTCCTTGAATAATAAAATCCCTATCCATTAAAAAAAGTCCAACACGAAGATTATCTTTCATGGCAGTTATTGTATCTCGCTCTTCTTTAAGGCTCTTTGTAAGCACTTCTACCCAGCGATCTTTTGTAATTTTTGTATGTTCATAGACAAGGGTAAGAGCAGAGATAAGCACATAAACGCTCAAAATACGGGACGCATAGGCAAGCTCAAAATGTACGGGAGAAAAGTTTGGAATAAGGGCTGAACAACACATAAAGACCCATAAGGCGATTGATAAAATAATTCCCCATAATCTACCAAGGAGGAAAACAGCCATCATAGGAAAAGTAAATGACCAGAAAATCCCTGAAAGTGCAGTACCGCCGCCATAAAAGAAAAAGGCACACAAAACACCAAAGGGAACAACTGTCATAAAAGAGGGAATACGAAAGGAAGCTTGTGTCCGTAAAATAAAAAAAGCGACGACCGTTGTCATTCCCATAACAAAGTCTACAATAGCTTCTGCATTGTTCCCTATTTTATAGTTTGAAAAAGCAAAGCCGAAAAGAAGGCTTCCTCCAAGCAAGATAAGAAAGTTTTGTAAGATATAGCGAACAACCATATCGATATTGCTTTCATCGCGGATTTCGTAGTATTTACCACTTGTTATAAAGTTGAGAAAGGGGTTCATTTTTTCTTGCATGTTTTTCCTCTTTAGTGTGAAGCTTCGATGGCGAGAAGTAAGCTAAAGGTTTCCTCGTTATATATTTTAAAAGGAATACAAATTATTCGAGTTTGATCATTTGGCCAAGAAATAGAGTGATTGGCACCTCGAACAACCGTTGGAAGTGAAATAACAAGGCGAAACATCTCTTCTAAACCACGCTTCGCATTTCCTGCTATAATATTTATAATTTCCCCAATTGCATCTAAAACTTCATCATCAACATCATCGTGTACCGTTTCAGTTAATTGGTCAGTGATTTTTAAAGCAAGTGCTTTTTTCATTGATATAACTACAGCTCCACGTGCTTCACCTGTAAGTCCAATAACCGCTGAAATATCCCATTCATGGGCATCTTTTTTATCTATAAAATAAGGGCGTTCTGCTGTTAACTCTGCTCCTATAAAATCTCGAAACACATTTTCACAAACCTCAATGAATGGGTGTATATATTTTTCCATAAAATATCTCCTTGTCGATTAAAATTCTATTTTTGAAATTTTTTCCTTAAAGCTTTTTTCGCTTACTGGCTTAATAATATAATCTGTCGCCCCACTTTTTAAGGCTTCAATTACATTATACCGTGCAGCTTCACTTGTGACCATAATTACCGGTAAGTCTGCATACTGCGGCATTGCTCGAATTTTTTTTAGAAAATCTATACCCGAAAGTTGCGGCATATTCCAGTCGAGCAAAACGAGCGCAATCTCATTTTCAGAAAGGCGCAACAAAGCTTCATTGCCATTTGCTGCTTCAATAAACTCACAAGGAATATGTAAGGAAGAAAAGGTGTTTTTGACTATATTTCGCATAATGCGAGAGTCATCTACAATAAGAACATTTTTCATTTTCATCTCCAAAACTTTATTATCTCTAACATAAACAAATAGTACACCAAATTTAAATCTTTGTCCAGAAAATTTTCTCTTGACTTTTATTATTTTTAGATTTATAACAAAGGGAGAATGAACGTAAGGATACCTCTATTTTTAGCAATACAAACAAAATGTACAAAAATCAAAAAATAAAATCAAAAGCAAAGCAAAATCTTTTCAAAGACATGACAGAGGGTGACCCTTTAAAACTTATTTTCCAGTTTTCCCTACCTCTTATTTTTGGCAATCTCATACAACAGTTTTATAGCTTTGCTGATGCAATCATCGTAGGTAGGCTTATCAGTTCAAATGCACTCGCTGCAGTTGGCACAACAGGACCAATGAGTTTTTTAATTTTTGGCTTTGTTTACGGGCTTTCTTCAGGATTTTCAGTAATCATCGCACAACGCTTTGGGGCAAAAGATGAACAAGGACTGAAAGAGTCTTTTGCAATAAATATAAAGTTAAACTTTTTAAGTGCTCTTTTTTTTACCAGTCTTTCTCTTTTACTTGCAAAACCCCTCCTTAGAGCAATCAATACACCACAAGAAATTTTTGCCGATGCACTCACCTATATACTGATAATGTTTATCGGTATCTTTTTTATAGTTGTCTATAATGCAGGCGCCTGTATTTTACGTGCGCTTGGAGACTCAAAAAGTCCCCTTTATTTTCTTATCGTTGCATCGGTTTTAAATGTCATCCTCGACATTGTCTTTATTCTTGTGTTTAATTGGGGTGTCGCTGGCGCTGCATGGGCAACAGTCATTTCTGAGGGTATTTCTGGGCTTCTCTGCGTTGTGCATATAATACGAAAATTCCCCATGCTGCATCTTAAAAAAAGAGATTTTCGCCGCAATAGCTACTTTACCCTTCAGCACTTAAAAATCGGCATACCTATGGCTTTTCAGTTTTCTATAACGGCAATAGGGGTAATCTTCTTGCAAGGTGCATTAAACCTTTTTGGTGCAAATCACATCGCGGGCTACACAGCAGCGCAAAAAGTCGAGCATTTGATGGGCGTTGGGGCAGGAACCTTTGGCACGACAATGGCAAATTATACAGGACAAAACCTTGGAGCGCGAAGAGTAGATAGAATAAAAGAAGGGGTTCGTAAAGGGAGTTTTTTAACTTTAATCTTTTCAAGTATCGGTATGCTCATCGCTTTGCTTTTTGCAAATCAACTAACAAGCCTCTTTATAGATGTTTCCACCCCAAATGGCCAAATAGCACTCGAGGCTTCAAAAACCTATATTTATTGGTCAGCACCTTTTTATCCTGTACTCTTTATGATTTTTATTTATAGAAATACCTTGCAAAGTATGGGGCGCGGTTTTATGCCCCTGATGGCAGGTTTTGGAGAACTCATAGCTCGCATAATTGCAACCTATTCATTCCCCCTATTCTTTGGGTATGTAGGGATTGTCCTCGCTGGACCCTTTGCCTGGTTTGCAGCCCTCATCCCCCTCGCAATAGCCTATTTTTGGACTATTCCGAGAGAACACTTGTACCTCGATCCATTGCCGTAAGACCAGTACGAACAAGCTCAAGGATGCCAAAGGGTTCAAGAAGTCGAATTAAGCTTGCTATTTTTTGCTCACTTCCCGTCGCTTCTATAACAAGAGAATCAACACCAACATCGACGATATGCGCACGAAAAATATTTGCAGTTTCTATGATACCGATACGATTTGACCCCTTTGCATTTACCTTAATCAAGGCAAGTTCGCGAACAATGGTATTTTCAAGATTACACTGCTCGATAGATACAACTTCAACAAGCTTGGAAAGTTGCTTTTCGATTTGCTCCAAGATATATTGATCTCCGCGCACAACAATAGTCATGCGCGAGCGATCGGGATTATGCGTTTCCCCTACAACTAAACTGTCAATATTATAACCTCTGCGACTAAAAAGCCCCGAAACGCGGCTTAAAACACCTGCATGGTTATCTACCAAAACCGATAAAACATATCTTTTCATACAATACTCCTTTGACACCTTTGCAAAGCAAAATCTCTAAAATATTCTAAAACAAAAGTAAAAAATTTTCCTAGTTTATTTCGTAATATTTTCCCAGCACACGTACTTTTTCAGAAACTGCTTTTAGTTCTTCTACTGCGGTATCTATCAAACGACTGTCTTGCCCTATCGTGAGGGCTATATCTGTATAAAACATATAGGTCCAGGGCTCGCCTTGTACCGGTCGAGATTCTAGCCTTGTCATATTTAGGCCAAGATAGTGTAAAACAGTGAGACAGCGCAAGAGGGAGCCAGGTTCATTTTTGGTAGAAAAACTCAAAGAAACCATGGGTTTTCCCTTTGCGGTAGACGATTCATTTGTAGAAAAACCTTTTCTATCCACGGAAGATTTATTTGTATTTGTTGCAGAGATAAGAATAAAACGCGTATAGTTATTTGGGTCTATTTCTATACCCTCTTTAATAAGAGCAAGTTTAAAAGCATCCGCTGCAGCGATGGAAGCAATAGCCGCATTTTCTTTTGCATTTTTTTCCTTCACGATGCGCACCGCATCAGAAGTAGAGCTTGTTTCAACAACATCCCAAGGCTGGTCCGCAAGAAAATCTGCACACTGAGCAATTCCCTGCGGATGCGAGAATACTGTTTTAATATCTGAAGCCTGACTTCCTTCTAGTCCTATAAGTGCATGTTCTATACGGAGCTTTATACTACCCGTTATGGAAATATCTTCAAAGCGCAAGAGATTATCGAAGTTTTCGTAAACAGAACCAGCGAGTGTATTTTCAATGGGAATCATCCCGTAATCAGCCCTTCCATCGCGAACCGCTTGAAAAACTTCTCGGAAGTTTTTTTGTGGAAGCCTTTCATTGCAGGCATCAAAATAATGAAGGATGGCTTGCTCGGCATAGGCACCACGTGTTCCTGAATACGCACAAGAAAAACTTGTTTTAGCCCCGTCAGAGTCTGCAAGTGCTTCGCTTGTTTTGGACTTCGCTCGAATACGGCTCACTTCTCTTCCCACCACGGGGGATAAAACTTCGATGTCGCGCATCAGCTTTTCAAATTGTTCAGGAAACAAGGACTGTGGTCCATCAGACATTGCCTTGTCAGGGTCTTGGTGTACTTCAACAATCACCCCGTCAGCACCCGCTGCAACGGCTGCAAGCGCAAGTGGTGGCACCTTATCGCGAATGCCTACCGCATGACTTGGGTCAACAATAATCGGTAGATGCGTCATAGAGCGTAAAACAGGGATAGCTGAAAGGTCGAGCGTGTTCCTCGTTGCCTTTTCGTAAGTTCTTATCCCTCGCTCACAGAGAATAACATCGTTTGTTCCTGAGGATAATAAATACTCAGCGGCCATGAGCCATTCTTCGATAGTTGCAGAAAGGCCGCGTTTTAAGATAACGGGTTTTTCTAACTCGCCTACTCGCTTGAGTAGTTCAAAGTTTTGCATATTTCTTGCGCCGATTTGATAGACATCGACGAGGTCTTTCATAACAGGAATATGCTCGACCGAAACTATTTCAGTTGCTATGGGAAGTCCGTAAGCATCTCCTGCTTCTTTTAAGATTTTTAAACCTTCTTCTCCCATTCCTTGAAAGGCATAGGGACTGGTACGTGGCTTATAGGCACCTCCACGCAATAAAACAGCTCCAGCAGAAGAGACGCGTTTTGCAATTTCCATCATTTGCTCGCGACTTTCAACCGCGCAAGGCCCCGCAATAGCAGTAACACGAGTGCCACCAATCTTGATAATTTGCCCCCAATTATTGGGTATTTCGACAATCGTATCTTCTTTTTTAAATTCACGACTTGCCATCTTATAGGGCTTGGAAATAGGAATTACGCGATCTACCCCAGGAAGTATTTCCACTTCTCTTGGGTCGATGGACATTTTTCCAACAGCGCCGAAGATAGTTTCTTCTTCTCCGCGAATCTCATTTACCTTAAAGTGATTTCTTTCAAGAAATGATTTTAAGTTTTCTCTATCTCTTAGGGGGATACCCCGTTCCAATACAATTACCATAGTAGATCCTTTTTAGGCTTCTAAATTCCAAGAAACAGTTCGTAATATATCACCAAAAACGCCAGCAGCTGTAACAGCCGCGCCAGCTCCATAACCACGAATGGTAAGTGGTATGGGGTTGTATCGTGCGGTGTGAAAGACAAAGGCATTTTCACAGTCCTTTATTGGGTAGAGCGGATGCTCAGGACCAACTTCGAGCATGCCAACACTACATTTTCCATCTTCTATGAAACCTGCCATACGCAAGACCTTGTTTTCTTTTTTGAGCGCAGCCATTTTTTCTGCAAAATAGCTATCGAGCTTGGGTAAGTTTTGAATAAAGGCATCGACGGAGCCTGTATCATCAAAGTCTTCAGGAAAAACTCGGTTGATAATAACGTCTTCTATTTCAAGCTCATAGCCAGCCTCTCGCGCAATGATAAGCGCTTTTCGAGCAACGTCCATACCACCGAGATCATCTCGTGGGTCAGGCTCAGTAAATTTTTTCTCCCGAGCTTCTAAAACCGCTTGGCTAAAACTGGCTCCCTCATCAAGACGCCCAAAGATATAGGAAAGAGAGCCAGACATAATGCCGTAAAAACCGGTAAGACTGTCTCCACTTTTAAATAAATTTTGTAGAGTATCTATAATAGGAAGTCCTGCCCCCACATTTGTCTCGTATAAAAAGCGGCGATGTTGTGTATTTGCAACAGTTCTTAAAGACTTATAAAAATCCATACTCAAGGAATTTGCCCGTTTATTTGGTGTTGCTATATGCATACCTGCTTTGAAAATATCTAAGTATTGATTGGGTAAGTCATCTGAAGCGGTACAGTCAACAAAGATGGGATTAAGCGGTTTTGCCGCTTGCACAAAGTCCAAAACTCCTTGTAAATTTGTTTCCGTTGTTGAAGCCTCTAAGTCAGAGCGCCAGTTCGTTAAATCTAAACCTTGTTCATCCATCATCATACTAGAAACCGTAGCAATTGCGACAACCTTAATGTCTATTTTTTGAGTGAGCAGTTCTTCTTTTTGATCTCGAATTTGATCAAGAAGACAACCACCAATGGCACCTGCACCGAAAACAAAAACCTCGATGCTTTGTGCTTGGTTGAAGAAAAATAAATGTGCTACTTTCACGGCTATGTCGCCATATTCTCCTGATATAACAACAGATATCGAGCGCTCCGATGAGCCTTGGGCGATTGCAAGAATGTTTATATCTCGTGAGGCAAGTGAATCAAAGAAGGTTCCCGCAACGCCGCGCTTTTTCTTCATTCCGTCCCCAACAATCGATACAATGGCACAGTTTTCTTGCACCTCTATAGGATTTATAAGTCCTTCTGCAATTTCCATGTCAAATTCGTCATTTAAGACAAAACGCGTTTTTTCAGTATCTTTTTGCTTTACACAAAAAGTAATCGTATACTCAGAACTCGATTGGGTGATAAGCAAGATAGAAACCTTTGCGCGAGACACAGCTGAAAAAATACGTGCCGCTATGCCCTGCTTTCCGCGCATTCCGGCGCCAGAAACTGAAATCATAGCGGTATTTTTTAAGCAGCTTATGCCACGAACTGCGCCACTTGTCGAATAATCAAACTCAAAGGGTCCCTTCCCTATGCGAGTACCAGGAGCTTCTGGGTTATAGCTATTTAAACTCCAGACTTCTATATTTTTTGATGCGAGCGGGGTAAGCGTTTTTGGGTGTAAAACCTTTGAGCCAAAAAAAGATAATTCCATCGCTTCTTCGTATGACATATTGTCCACAACAATGGCATCGTGGACGATTTTGGGGTCTGCGGTGTAAACGCCGTCAACATCGGTCCAAAATTCAAGCTTGCGCGCTTCCATCGCATGAGCTACGATGGCAGCTGAAAAATCAGAACCATTTCTACCGAGTAAGCCCATTTGCACAGGGGAGTTTATATCTTTTTGCCATCCACAGATAAATCCAGGAAAAAGATAGACAGTGTTTTTGTCTTTTTTCTCTTCGCGAATTTTTGCAAAGGCATCATAGGTTGCTTGAAAATCAGGGTCGCCTTCAAGTAAATCACCCGTTGCAATAATATAATCCCTCGAATCCAAAAGAAAAACCTTCTGTCCCTTTGATTCAAGGATAGCCTTCATAATAGGGGCAGAAAAGCGCTCTCCTAAACCCAAAATCTTTGCGGTAACTGAGTCAGGACATTCGCCAAGGATTTTTATAGCATTGAGTAAAAGCGTATATTCCTTACATAAGGCGTCAACAACTATAAGTAGTTCATCATAAAGATTTTCGTTTGCCATTAAATGTAAATCTTTTATAATGTCTCTATGTATGATTTCTATCTTCATTGCTAAAAGATGGATATCTGGTTTTTCTTGTTTTAAAACCGTATCGATACTTTCTTGTAAAAGATTTGTTACTCCAGCAACAGCTGAAACAACAAGACTTGTCGCTTCTTTTTCTGAGCGAGACATCACAATCGATGCGGAATTGAGCATTCTTTTTGCGTTGGCCATAGAAGTGCCACCAAACTTTAAACTTACCATTAATATCCTCAAATATAACTTATAATTATGCAAAATCTTAGCAAAAATCGAAACAATATTCCAGTACTTTATAAATCATTGTCAGTTTACTTTTTTTTTGCTTGTGTTTTAAACTAATATTTACTACTATATAGCTATCTTTTATGCTGGAGTAATATTTGAATGTAGCAATCGCCTTTGATATAAGTGCCTTTTCTCTTTTTGCAGTAATACTATTGCTCTTTATCAATAAAAGAATTGCACCAACACAAACAAATCGTGTTTTTATCTTATTTGTACTCTGTCTCTTTTTTACAAGCTTCTTTTCCCTCGCCTCTCTTTTACACCAAATTTATGCTTTTATCTCTTTTATCCCCTTCGATTTTTTTAGGCCAATAAACCATGCGCTAAAAATTTCTATTCCACTTTTATTTAGTTATTATATATTTACACTCGTTGCAAGTCAGAAAAAAATTTCTCGTAGGTTTATAAAATATACATTACTTTCTCTGCTTATATACATAGGCATCGCGACACCAGCTACCCTTCTTAATATAAATCCGAGACTAAGTAAAATAGCCCTTTCGCTCTATTTTATTTTTTTCCTTTTGCAAAATATCTTATTTCTAAAAAAACATCGCTCTATTTTTCCAAAACAAAAAATAATAGTACTTCTATCTTTTGTAGTACTTTTTACCTTGGTACTCAATGCAGAGGTATACCTAACTTCTTTTTCTATGGGAAATATAATTTTTGCTTTGAGTATTCTTGTACTTTTATTTACTACACATAGACAAGAAGAAACTATTTGCAATATTAGTTTGTTGTATAATCAAACTGCATTTAGCTCAATATATGCAAATTATTTTGAAAAAAAAATTCCCTTTACTATCGTTACCATTGTGCTCGATGATTTATTTTATTTACTAAAAACGCTCGGCATACAGCAAATAAATGCAATTATAAAAGAAACAGCTTTTTTCTTAAACGATATAGCAAAAAATGCCCTCATTTTTCACTTTAATGATGGCAAATTTTGCGCAACTTTTAATGATACGAGCGAAGAAGCATATCTTACTTTTATTGAAAAAATTAAGGAACGTTTTGCTAAAGCATGGCAAATTGATTTAATCGAAATTAAAATTTTCCCCAGACTTGCTCTTATTGCATGCCCAAAGGATGCTGAATCAATTGAAGATGTTATAGAAATCCTGGAGATTCTCCAACACGACGAAAAATATAAAAAAGAAGGCTTACTCTATGCCTCGCAAATCGATACGAGCTATCGTTTAAAAACAGCTTTTTTAGATCATACGGTAAAAAATGCGCTCGCTGAAAATCGCATAGATGTCTACTATCAACCTATTTTTTCTACGGAAAAAAATCGCATTATAGGGGCTGAAGCCTTGGTGAGAATGCAGGATGAAAAGGGTCGCTACATTTCACCCGAGGACTTTATCCCCATAGCTGAAAAAAATGGCACGATACTACGCATTGGCGAATATGTCTATGAATCGGTTTGTCGTTTTATCAATGAAACAGATCTTGCGTTTTACGGTATAGAAAAAATGGATGTAAACTTATCTGTTGTACAATGTATGCAGGAAAACTTAAGCGAACAGTTTTTAATGATTGCTGATTTATACAAAATACCTTACGAACATTTAAATTTTGAAATTACGGAAACAGCAGCAATCTTTTCAAAAAAAATATTTGAACAAAATATTCAGCGCTTTGCAGAAGCAGGAATAGAGCTTTCTCTTGACGACTATGGTTCAGGCTATTCAAATATTAATTATTTAATAAATCTTCCTTTCAATATGATTAAAATTGACAAAAATATTGTATGGAAGGCTTTTTTAAGCGATAAATCATATACAGCACTTTCTTTTACTATTTCTATGATAAAAGCTCTTGGAATGACGGTACTTGCAGAAGGTGTGGAAACCTACGAGCAAGCGCAGCAATTGACAAAACTAGGTTGTAATTATTTACAGGGTTATTATTTTTCAAAGCCCGTACCAAAGGAATTATTTTTATCACTTCTTATTCAAAATCAAACAGAGAATGAAATTTTAGAATTTATTGACTCGCGGAATGCAAAAACACAAACAAAAAAAATACTTCATAAGTCTATAAAAGAATTGCAAAGTATAAATAAAAATATTTTTCAAGAAAGCGTTGAAATAGAAGACTTTAAAGTTCTTGAAGAGCTAGAAGAAGTAGAAGAACTAGAAGAGATTGAAGAGATTTAAAAAACCTTTATGCTTTTTTAGAAAAACTATATCGTATCTTACCATATACACGAGCAATAACTGAAACAATGGCAATTCCCAAAGCTATCGCACCAGCGGCACCTAAGGTTGTATAGCCGAGTTCGAGCGCTGTTTCTACAGAGCCACTCACAAAGGCACGCATGGTAAAAAACATACCTCCACCTGGAACAAGAGGTAAGATGCCGGGAATTAAAAACACGGTTGCTGGATTTTTTATAATAATTGCTAAAACTTCAGATAAAAATGCAACAAAAAAGGCGCCTAAAAAATAGGCGTATAGAATAGAACCACCGCTGAGTAAAATCCATTTATAGATTGTCCAACCGATGCCTCCGAGAAGTGCTCCCCATAAAACATCGTATTTGTTTGCATTGAAAAAAAGCGCAAAAACTCCCGTCGCCATAAAGGCAGAGAAAAAATTCCATAGAAGGCTTGTGTTTTGACTTTGAAAAAAAAGGCTCATAGAAAACCACCAAATAAAAGAGGCCCAGAAACAGCACCGACCGAAAGTCCGATAGCAATCATAACAGCTTCCACAAGGCGTGCATTTCCTGACAATAAATCACCAGCGATTAGATCACGGATTGCATTAACGAGGGCAAGACCAGGAACTACTTGCATGAGTGTTGCAGTAAGAATAATTTCTTGCGTAAATGCAAGTGGTATAAAATCTATCAGTTCAACAAAAATAGAAACAATCGCTCCAGAAAAAAGAGAAATGATAAAACTATTCAGTTGTATTTTTTCAAGAGCTTTTAAAAAAAGCCGCAAGCCAAGTCCCATACATAAAGAAAGGACTGCATCGATGAGTCTTCCCCCAAACATAAAGGAGAAAAAAAAGCCACTCAAGGCACCCATGAGGATAATAAACCAGGAAGGATATTCTGCATTCGTATCGATTTTACTTAAAACAAAGTCTATTTGTCCTGGCTTTGCAAGTGATTTTCTTTGTGCAAGACGGCGGCTCAGTTCATTTACACGGGATATTTTTTTTAAGTTTACTTCTCGGCGAGTTACTCGACGAAATGCGGTATGGAAGCTATCTTTTGAGTCCGTATACGAAACTTGTACAACAGTCGGTGTTACAAAGGCTGTTGCGGTTTTTGCTCCAAGAGAAATTGCGGTATGTGTTGCCGTTTCTTCGGCTCGGTAGGTTTCACCACCGTTTTCAAGAATCATAGAAGCGGAACGAATACTTATAGCTAAAACTTCTTTATGCTCTAAACGCGACTCATTCGTTATAAAAAGGTTTGCATCTCCCTTTTTTTCCAAAGCTAGGTTCTCCTTTTTTTAGATATAAAATGAAAGAGGGTAAACAACAAAAAAACAAAGCCGGCAAAAACAACGGTTACCGCCCCAGAAGGTAAATCTAAGGTCCAACTCAAGGCAAGACCAGAGAGAGAAAAAAGAAGTGAAAAAACACTTGCAAAAACCATCATCGACGATAATGATTTTGCCATGTAGGATGCGGTACCAGAAGGCAGTGTAAGCATAGCGATAACCATAACGAGCCCCACAAAGGTTTGTAAGAGCACTACAGATATTGCGATGATAATAAGCAGAACGAAAAAAACAAGCTCTGTTTTCACGCCACGAACGCGAGCAAAATTTTCATCGAAGGAGGAGGAGAGAATTTGCGGGTAAAAAAGCCACGCGAAAAAGAGGACAATTAAATCAAGTATAGCTAAAAGTAATAAATCCATTTTTGTAATGAGCAAAATATTTCCAAAGAGGTAACTCGAAGGGTCAGTATAGCCTGGCGTTTTTGCCATAAATAAAACCCCTATACTCATACCGATAGCCCAAACCGCATTTATAACCGTGTCTTCTCTTTGCTTTGACTTAGTCGAAACAAAAAAGATAATAAGAGCCGATAAAATAGCAAATAAAAAAGCACCAGCTAAGGGAGTAAAAAATGGGATACGACCGCTTACGGAAAAAAAGACCGCCATTCCTATGCCTCCCAAAACAGCATGGGAAATAGCTCCTGCTAAGCTTGCAATGCGACGAACAGAAACGAGGGAACCGAGAATGCCAAAAAGGATTGCAGATAATATAGAAGCGATTACCGCATTTAAAAGAATATCAGTCATGGTCGCAACATCCTCTATCATCGATTATTTCATTGTGATTTACGCGAACTAAACCAGTTGCACTTAAATCTACTTCCGAAAGTTTTGGGCTCGTTGTATGTTTTACCACCGATCGAAAGCCCCCCACCTCATCTTTTTCCCCCGCACACAAGACTACATCAGTTAAACTGGAAACAAACTGGGAGTCATGCGTTACAACCAGTATCGTGCTCTGCCCTTTTAATTTTCGAAGCGTTTCGAACAAACGCTTTTCGCTTTCGCTGTCCATATTCACCGTCGGCTCATCTAAGACAATGAGCTTTGGCTGAGAAGCGAGAGCACGAGCAACTAAAACACGTCTTCTTTGCCCACCAGATAGAGCAGCATAGGGACGATGAGCAAGATTTGACACTTCGCTTAAAACGAGGGCTTCATCTATCGCAGCTTTTTCTTCTTTGGATATTTTTTTCCCCAGCCCTTTAACAGTTCCCATTTTAACGACATCGTAGACCGAAATAGGAAAAGAACTATCGAAATCCATATATTGTGGCACATAACCGATGAGTTCTTCTCTTTTTTTGCTTGTTGAGGGGAAAAGTTCAACACTACCCTTTTGAGGTTTTTCCAAGCCTAAGAGCAATTTTAATAAGGTTGTTTTTCCTGCACCATTTGCACCAACGAGGGCAACAAATTCATTTTCATGCACATGAAAAGATATATTTTCAAAAACAGAAACAGAACCGTATGCAAAAGAAACATCGTTAAAACGAAAGGCAATTGTTTTTTGCCCTTCATCGATATCTTGCTTTTCTAAAAATGGTGATTGTCTTGAAGCTTTTTTCATCTATAGGCTTCTTTTATGGTCTTCGCCATAGCGTATAGGTTTTGAATATAATCTTGCGAAAGTGGGTCAAGCATAAGCACCCGCGCCCCCGTCTGTTTTGCTATTTTTTCTGCGGCCTGTTTTGAAAACTGTTTTTGCACAAAGATAGCCCGAGCATTTTCTTCCTTAACTAAATCTACCAATCCAGCAAGTTGCTTTGCAGTTGGCTCTTTCCCGTCAACTTCAAAGGCTATTTGTATAAGTCCAAATTCATCAAAAAAATAACCAAAGGAAGGATGAAATACAAAAACTATTTTCCCTTGTAGATCCTGTAAATCGACAGCAATCTCATTAAAGGTTTTGTCGATTAAAAAAATAAGAGAATCAAAGTTTTTTTTATAAAAGTTCGTATTTTCTGGATCGATCGCAATGAGGCTAAGATAGATTTCTCGACTTATAAGTTTTGCATTTGTGCGACCAAGCCAGGTATGTTTATCAACTCTAGAACTTAAAACTCGCTCTTGAGAATGCACAGAAATGTCTCTTGAATCAATTACGGCGTCATCATCGTGCTGGTGGCTATCTTGCTCCCCTGGAGAAAAATTTCGATACTGCAAGGTTTTTGTAATATCTACAATAGAAAGATTTGGGATTTGCTTTTGTATTTTTGGAACAAAACCTTCTTCAAAATCCAAGCCCGATAAAATCCACGCATCAGCCTTTGTCAATTTTGAAATTTGACTTGGCTTTGGTTCATAGGCATGAGGACTTTGCCCTTCTCCTACTAAAGTGAGAATATCAACCCTATCTTTTGCAATTTCCTGCAAAAAAAATGCTTCAGGTAAAATGCTTACGGCGACAAGCGGTTTTGTTTTCCCCCCCGTATCGCGAGAACCAAAGGCAAAAAGATTTTGCAGAGAAAATAAAAATAGAACAGTCATTAAAAATAATATTGTTTTTTTCATATAGCTATATTATTCAAAAAAAAGCCTAAATGACAAGGGAGAGAGTAACTTACTCACCCGGATAGACAATCCCCCATTTTGCACGCAAGATGTCCATCACTTCCATCACTTTGATAATTTCTGAATGCGGCATTTCTGGACATTCGAGAAGCCCTTGATCGATTGCTCTTTTACAAGCGCGCACTTGATATTCAAAGCCTGAAATTTGCTTGGGAGGGAAGTACTGCTCGATAAGCCGATATTCACTGTCATAGACCTTTATTCCCTCACAATTATTGATATTTTCAAACTCAATAAATCCCTTTGTTCCAAATAAAAGCCCACGCCTATCACTTGTGCACGAGATAGATGATTGTAAGCTTGCAAGACGTCCATCTTCATAAACAAGGCTTATAGAATTTGTTTCATCAACACCTGTTTTTGTTTTAATACATGTGCCATCAACAGAAAGCGGATGCCCAAAAGCCATCATAGCAAAATTTATTGTATAAACACCTACGTCAAGAAGTGCCCCACCAGCAAGCGCAAGATCAACAACCCTTTGTTTATGCGTAACTGGATATGCAAGATTTGCAGTAAGTGCATATATTTCACCGACTGGCTTCCTTTCCAAGATTTCATCTAAGGTTTTTCTCATTGGCATATACCGAGTCCAAATAGCTTCCGCAACAAGAAGTTTTTTTTCTTTAGCAAGAGCCAAAATTTCGCGCGCTTGTTTCGCATTCATTGTAAAAGATTTTTCGCATAAAACATGTTTCCCATGCTCTAAAGACAATTTTATATGCTCATAATGATGCGAATGCGGAGTTGCAATATAAACCAAGTCGACATCCTCATCTGCAAGCATCGCTTCGTACGAAGCATAGATCTTTGGTACCGCATAGGTTTTTGCAAAATCCTCTGCCCTATTTTTATCACGTGATGCTATTGCGTATAGTTTTGCATCGTCCATTGCATTGAGCGTTTCTGCCATCTTTGTAGCGATATGTCCTGCACCTAAAATTCCTACCTTCATCATAATACAATCCTTATCTAGAATATTTCTCCTATCATTACTATACGCTATAAAAGCATTTTTAGCAATTTTATTTTATTAGTTAAACACCTTGCAATTTTGCAATACAAAACATTGCAAACTTGCAATATTCAAAAAAATACAGTATACTATCATTATGATACAAGGTGAAATTACAAGTCATATTCTCGATAGCATTTCAGACGGTGTTTTTACAATCGACAAAGATTTTTCTATAAGCTCTTTTAATCGAGCTGCTGAAAAAATTACTGGGGTTAAAAAAGAAGAGGCGCTTGGACAAAAATGCTTTGAAGTTTTTCGCTCCAATATGTGCGAAAAAATCTGTCCCTTGCGTAAAACACTTAAAACAGGTAAAAAACAAATTGATATAAAAGGATACTGTGTCTCAAAAGAAGGAAGAAAAATTCCCATCTCTGTTTCAACCGCACTTTTAAAAGACAAGAGGGGAAGAGTTTTAGGAGGGGCTGAAACTTTTCGCGATTTAAGCGAAATAGAAAACTTAAAAAAAGAGCTTAAACGAGCTTCTCTTGGAAAGCTTGAAAGTAAAAATGCAAGTATGCAAAAGATTCAAGATATGCTTCCATCCCTTGCCGAAAGTCTTTTGCCTGTTTTAATTCAAGGAGAAACGGGCACCGGAAAAGAAATCGTTGCAAAAAGTCTTCACCAACTGAGCCCTCTCAAAGATGGACCCTTTGTTGCAATAAATTGCTCCGCCTTTCCAGAGAGCTTGCTTGAATCTGAACTCTTTGGTTATAAAAAAGGAGCTTTCACAGGAGCCGATAAAGACAAGCCCGGTCGCTTTGCCCTTGCCGAAAATGGGACTCTTTTTCTCGACGAAATAGGAGATATCTCGCTTAAGCTCCAAGTGAAACTTTTGCGTGTTCTTCAAGAAGGAGAGTATGAAGTTATTGGAGGAAGAAGTCCCATAAAAACCAATGCACGAATTATTAGTGCCACAAATAGAAAACTAGAAGAGCTCATTGAAGCTAAAAAATTTCGCATGGATTTTTATTATAGAATCAATGTTATCGGTTTAGAACTGCCGCCTTTAAAAGAACGAACAGAAGATATTGTCGACTTTGCAGAATTGTTTTTAGACGGCGCTTTTTTTAGGAAAAATCCCACGAGCGATGAAAACCCCTATTTTTTTAGTGCCGAAGTTTTAAGGTATTTTTATAACTACCCCTGGCCAGGAAATATTCGAGAACTTGAAAATACTGTTGAAAGAATGCTTGCCCTTGCGAGGTCATATGAGTTGGATAGAAAACTTTTACCGGAATCCTTCTTTCAAGAAAAGAAAAAGCATGAAGGAAAACAAGGTGACGATTTAACGAGCATTAAAAAAATACAAGAAAGAGCAGAAAAAAAAATGCTCATAAAATGTCTTGAAAAAAATAACTGGCATAAGGGAAAAACAGCAAGCGACTTGGAAATAGATACGTCGACGCTTTGGCGTAAACTAAAAAAATATGGCATAGAAAGAGCGACTGTATAAAACGAGCCTTTTCTTCCTAGCCTTTCAATTTTTTTTACGAAAGCTCTTTTCTCTGTAGATTTTCAGCAATAAGGCGAGCAGCTTTTTTTATAAAAAGAGCACAAGGACGCGAACGATAATAAGCTTCATCTCTTACTTGGGGATTTTTTTGTGGATTTATATCGTATTCTTCTAAAAGATTTTTACAGATAGTCGTACCAAATTTTTTTTCAAAGTCTTCGATTGCCGAGCGAACGAGTTCATAAAAGACTGTTTTTTTATCATTATCATTTGGATCATAGTCGCCATGGGCAAGACCGAGAATATATACCATAGCAGAAATTGCCCCACATGTTTCTCGCCTACCCGAAAAACCGCCGCCAAAACCTGCCATCGCTTTTTGTACTTCTGTTGTTTTTAAGTCAAAAAATTCGGCAAAGGCAAGGGCTGTTGCTTGGGCACAATTATAGCCAGCATAAAAAAAAGAAGCAGCTTTTTCTGGATAGTCGTCTGTTTTTACTAAGTCCATAAAAAGAGTTTATACTATTTTCCCTATCAATAATAGTAGCAAGATAAAAAAATCAAATATTGCACAAATGCAATACTGCAATGCACAAATGCAATAGTCATATTCAAAAAGAGCCTAAAAGCCTCAAAAAGACCTCATAAACTTGGCACAGTAATTGCTTTGTTATAGCTATGAAAAAAGCAATATCAATATGGAACAATCGAATAGCTCCCGTCTTTGATGAATCACAAGAATGTATCATCATAGAGGAAGACTATTCAAAAAGCGAAGTGCAAAAACTTCCGCTCGGTTTGGAGGATAAAATTCAATTTTTACTAGACAATGAAGTGAGCACCCTCATATGCGGTGCAATATCTCGGTTTGCCGAAAATCAACTCCTTCAAAACAATATCGATGTCTCGCCCTTTGTCGCAGGTTCAGTAAGCGAAGTTATTTCGGCCTTAGAAGAGGGAAAGCTCTATACAAAAAAATTTGCAATGCCCGGTTGTCCTCGCCCCTTTGTTCGCCGTGGTTTTGGTATGGGAAGAGGAATGGGCTGCGGAGCAGGTCGCGGTCCTAGTGCGGGATTTGGACGCGGACGAGAGTTTGGCATGGGGATGGGCTCTGGCAGGCAGGGATCTGGCAGAGGGCTCGGCTTAGGATACGGTCTTGGCACTGGAAGAGGTCTTGGTTTAGGTTACGGCAGAGGCTTTAGACAAGGAGCATTTTATACTGAGGATGAAAATATCAATTACGGACAAAACGACAGTCCTCAAGAATTTTCAAACCAAAGAATACAAGGAGATAGAATGAAGATAGCAATTTCTGCAACAGGAAAAGACTTAAACGCAAAGGTGGACCTACGATTTGGTCGGGCACAAAACTTTATTATTTACAATACAGAAGACAAAAGTTTTGTAGCTATAGATAATATACAAAACCTCAATGCCCCTCAGGGAGCTGGTATACAAAGTGCCCAACACATAGTCGACTCTGGTGCGAGCGTTCTTATAACAGGAAATACTGGACCAAAGGCTTTTCGCGTTCTCGAAGCGGGAAATATCGAAGTGTTTTTAAGTGAAGCTATAAGCGTTCAAGAAGCTATCGAGCGATACATGAGTGGCTCATTAGAAAAAATAAACCAGGCAAATGTTGAAGGGCATTGGTAGAATCGATGAAAAATGTTTTACAAATAGCCATCGCTTCTGGAAAGGGAGGAACAGGAAAAACAAGTCTTGCTGTCGCTCTTGCAAAAAGCCTTACTCTCTCAAAAGAGAAGACTCTTAAACAAAAAGAAATCTACCTTGCAGACTGCGATGTAGAAGAGCCAAACGCCAAGCTTTTTTTTAGTGCATATTTTTCTGAAGAAAACAAAGAAACAAAAAAATATCCCACGAGTCTAGAAAGAGTCGAGGTCCCCATTCCGCAAATTAATCATGAGCTTTGTACGCTTTGTGGAAAATGCGTAGAGTTTTGCCAGTTCAATGCGCTCGCTCGTGTAGGAAGAGTTTTGGTCTTTGATGAACTCTGCCATTCTTGCGGAGGCTGTACACTCGTCTGTCCAACAAAAGCAATTACTGAAGTAGCACACAGCATTGGAAGCAAAACCCAAAAAACACTTCCTCACAAAGAAAAAGATATTCACTTTATAGAAGGAAAACTCGATGTTGGAAAAGCACTCTCTCCGCCCATTATTCGAAATGTAAAAAAAACACTTGCTGAAAAAACAAAAGATAAAAGCGCAATTATTATACTCGACTCTCCCCCTGGTGCTTCTTGTCCTATGACAACAACAATCGATGCTGTGGACTTTGTCGTCCTCGTTACTGAACCAACTCCCTTTGGCTTACATGACTTAAAAATTGCTGTTGAAACAGTTCGACAAGTTGGCTATCCCTTTGGAGTTGTCATAAACCGAAGCGATGCTGGAGATAGTCGTGTTATTGAATACTGCGAAAGCGAAAAAATTCCCGTCCTCCTTGAAATAAAAGAAGACATGGATATCGCAAAAGCCTATTCAATAGGAAAAAGTATTGTTGAAACAAAGAGTGAATACATTGAGCTTTTTATTGGCTTGTACAAAAAAATAGAAGAGCTTGTTGAGAAAAAAAATATCTTTCAAAAACCTGCTATTACAACAGGAGTAAAATTATGAGTGAAAAAAAACTAAAAGAAATTGTTGTTATATCAGGCAAAGGGGGAACAGGAAAAACAAGCCTCAGTCTCGCCCTCCTTGATGCACTGTCTCAAAGAAAAAAAATCGTTGCGGCTGACTGCGATGTCGATGCTGCAGATATGCATCTCGTCCTCTCACCAGAAATACAAAAAAGCGAAGTATTTATAAGTGGCAATTTTGCACACATACAACAAGAAAAATGTTCCCGTGCAAAGGGCTCTTCTTGTTCAGTTTGCTACGACCTTTGTCGCTTTGATTCTATAAAAAAAATCGAGAGTTCAGAAATTCCAGAGGCAAAATCTACAAGTAATCCAATCCGTTTTTCTATTGGAGAAAATGACTGTGAAGGCTGTATGCTTTGTGTCGAATTTTGTCCTGAAAAAGCAATTGTATTTCCAGAGCGAAAATGCGGAAAGCTCTTTGTTTCTAAAACACGTTTTGCCCCACTTGTTCATGCTGCCCTCGATATTGGTTCTGAAAATTCTGGAAAACTTGTTACAGAGGTGCGAAAAAAAGCGAAAAGCCTTGCCGAAGAAACTAATTCTGATTATCTTATAGTTGATGGAAGCCCAGGAATAGGCTGCCCTGTGATTGCATCGATTACAGGAGCTGATCAAGTGCTTATTGTTACTGAGCCGACGCTTTCTGGAATGAGCGACTTAAAACGAGTTGCTGGCTTGGTAAAACATTTTAAGATTCCACATGCCGTCATTGTAAACAAGGCGACAGTAAATCTTGATATAAGCCGAGAGATAGAAAACTGGTGTTCAAAAAACAAGATTTCCTATTTGGGTGAAATTCACTATAATAAAAATGTAACGCTTGCGCAGTTACAAGAAAAAACAATTATTGAGTATGAAAAAGAAGAGGTAGAAAAACCCTTTACTTCTTTTATACAAAAAATAATAAAGGATATTCTATGATAGATTTAGTCTTAATGCCCACTGTCAAAAAAAAATACGTCGTTATGTCAGGTAAGGGCGGAGTTGGGAAAAGTACTGTTTCGGTAAACCTTGCCGTAAGCCTTGCCCTCCAAGGAAAGAAAGTTGGTCTCCTCGATGTAGACATTCACGGCCCAAGTATTCCCACAATGCTCGGCTTAGCTGGTACGAAGCTCACCGGAAGCGAAGAAAGTATCGACCCTGTCTTAGTTGACGGCATACCAAACCTTAAGGTAATGTCCGTTGGTTTTTTACTGGAGTCAGAAGATGCACCAGTTATTTGGCGCGGTCCGATGAAGAACTCCATTATCAAACAATTTTTAAAAGATGTTACATGGGGAGAACTCGACTATCTCATCATCGATTGTCCCCCCGGTACAGGGGATGAACCTTTGTCGGTAGTACAACTCTTGGGAAAGGCTGACGGTACAATTATCGTTACAACGCCGCAAGATGTCGCATCGATTGATGTAAGCAAGAGCATAAAATTTGCTGAACAAGTTAAGATACCGGTAACAGGAATTGTCGAAAATATGAGCGGCTTTGTTTGCCCACATTGCAATGAAGTAAGCTATATTTTTAAAGAAGGTGGCGGAAAAAAACTTGCTGAAGAATACAAAGTCCCCTTCCTCGGTGCAATCCCAATCGACCCTGCCCTTGGTGAAGCAGGCGATAGCGGCAAGCCCTATGTAGCGCAATTTAAAGATTCGATTATTAGCAGAACTTATGAAGAGATGACAAAGGTTTTATAAAAACAAAAAATACGAGAGGAGTAGACATAATGAAAATAGCAATTCCCGTAGCAAACGGAAAACTCAACATGCACTTTGGTCACTGCGAAGGCTTTGATCTTTTTGAGGTTGATACAAAAACAAAAACTCTTGGAGAAAAATCATATATCCAAGCTCCACCACACGAACCGGGCTTACTACCGCGCTTTTTAAACGAGCAGGGCGTAAGCGATATTATTGCGGGAGGTATGGGAGCAAGAGCCCAAGAGCTTTTTGTCGAAAATGGAATTAAGGTCCTTGTCGGCGCTCCATGTGAAGAGAGCGCAAAGCTCGCTCAAGATTATCTTGAGGGAAAACTCCGTCCAGGTACAAATGTCTGCGATCACTAAATCGCTACCGATACAGAGATGAAAATTACTATCCTCGCAGATAATCGCTTCTGTAACAGAGGCGGTTCTGCGAATAAAAACCAAAACCTTTTAATAGAGCATGGCTTTTCTTGTCTCCTAGAAACGAATGACGGACAAACCATGCTCTTTGATCTTGGCCAAAAGGTGTTTATACATAATGCCGAAGTCTTAGGAAAAAATCTCAAAGAACTTGATGCTCTTATTCTAAGCCATGGACACTACGACCATAGCGATGGACTTTCAGCATTTTTTACAGAAAACACAAAGGCAAAACTCTTTGCATCAAAACATATTTTCACAGATCACTTTAGTAAAAAAACAGGGACGACGCGATTTATCGGCTTAAACGAAAAAAATAAAAACAGCATAGAAAAACTCCCCAAAACACAAAAAATACTTTTTTCAAAACAAAGCCTCGTCTGCAAATATAAATCGGGAACAAACAAACACCGCATAGAAGTACACGGAGCGATTAAACAAAAACATCCACTCGAAAAACCCTCTCCCCTTCTTTTCACCGATGAAAAATGTAGTCAAAGCGATACAATGCTCGACGAAACAATTCTTGCGATTGAAACAGATAAAGGTTTGTTTTTAATCACAGGTTGCGGACATGCAGGTTTTATCAATATTTGCGAAACAATACGAAAGCGAACGGGGAAAAAAATCCTTGCTGTCCTCGGGGGCTTTCACCTTGAAGGCGTTTCAAAAGAGCGCTTGGAAGCAAGCCGAGATTATATACAAAAAATGGGCATAGAAAAAATATATCCCTGTCATTGCACCGGCGAAAAAGAAATAGAGTGGCTTGAAAAAGAGCTACCCGGTATTGCACAAAAAGTTTGCGTAGGAGATCTAATCAAGCTCGATTCATTTGAAAAAAACTAATACAAAAAAAACGCACAAATGAACCCTCCTTTCTAGAGCTATACAAGAAACTCGCTTCTTGTTATTCTGTATCAATGCGAATAAAACAAGAATCATCTGCACATAGGTGGAAATTTTTTAGAGCAGGAAATGTCGCACAAGTTGTCTTAGAAACAGACGATGACTTACGACATTTAGCAGAGCTCGATCAAAAACTCTGGATGGTACTTTCCATGCCTTGCAAGGGCGTACAGCTCAGTGAAAAAACTTTGCGACTTTTAGATAGCGACGGCGACGGCTCTATTCGCCCGCCTGAAATTCTAGAAGCGGTTTCATGGATTTGCTCCACTCTAAAAAAACCTTCTGTCATCTTTGAAGAAGGCTCAGATCTAGAACTAGAAAATATTCAAGACGCAGAGCTACAAGCGAGCGCAGCCTTTTTGCTCAAGGCCCTAAAAAAAGAAGACGAGACATCTATCTCCTACGAAGATGCCCACAAACGAAGTGAAGCCTTTGCAAACCTTCGTTTTAATGGCGACGGAATTATTGAACTTGAGATAATAAAAGATGCTCACTTAAAAGAGGCTGCTTCAAAAATATATGCAGCGCAAAAAGAAAGTCCTGCTGAAAGTAGCGAAGAAGAAATTCCGTCTATAAATAGAAATATGATTGAAAGCTTTTCTGAAAATGTAAAAAGCTATTTTAGCTGGCTTGAAAACTTAGAAAGAGCTTTTGAATCTATCCAATTGAATCAGACTATAGAAGAAAAAAATAAAAACCTCGAAGTCTATATAGCTACGATACAAGCCTTTATTGCTGTAAAAGATAAAATCAATGACTATTTTTTACGTTGCCAATTTGTAGAATTTGATAGTCGAACAGAATCTATTTTGCAAGGCAATGAAAACGAACTAGAACAGATAAGCAAAAAACTTTTATCCCAAAACGATGAAATACTCGAAACCTTTCCTATCTCCCTTGTATCAAAAAAAGAAATACTTTCTCTACATGAAGGTTTAAATCCTCTTTGGAAAGAACGGGTGAAAAATTTTGTAGAAAGGGTCTATCATAAAATCCCCTTGAGCGATAAAAAAGATACAGACAAGTTTGAAACGCTGGATAAAAAAACATGGGAAAAAATCTGCGAAACTTTTAATCCCATAGTCGCCATCTATGAACAAAAACCACAAACAAATCTTTCAGAACTAGGAAGCGAAGAATTAAAAAATCTAGAAGACGCACTGCCAGCACTTTTAGCTCTTGTAAAAAAAGATGAGGACTATGCAAAAGAGCGATGCCTCGTAGACAGCCTAGCAAAACTCTTACGCTATAGACGAGATTTGGGAATTGTCTTAAAAAATTTTATTAGCCTCGAGCATTTTTATACAAATGCAAATTCTGTCTTTCAAGCAGGAAGTCTCTACATAGACGGTCGAACCTGTCATCTCTGCATCGATATAGTAGATGATGAAAAACATGCAAGCCTCGCTGCCCTCTCGGGTGCCTATCTAGTCTATTGTGATATTTTTCGCCTAGACCAAGCTCCAAAAAAAATTGTTGCAATGCTTAGTGCAGGCGACAATGAAAACATGATTGTTGGAAGGAATGCAATCTTCTACGATAGAAGCGGACTCGACTGGCAGGCAAAGGTGCGCCGTATTATTTCCGCTCCCATCAGCGTAGGACAAGCTTTTTGGCAACCCTATAAAAAACTCTATCGAAGCATTGAAGACCAAATTATAAAACGAACACAAACAAGTGAAGATGCAATTTTCGCAAAAATAAACCAGGGAGAAAATCTCCTACAAAACAACACTGTACAAACTAAGGAAAATACAAAGACGCCTAAAAAACTCGACCTCGGTGCCATCGCCCTTATTGGGACAGCAATCGGTGGTATAAGCGCCCTCGTCTCAGCTTTTTTTCAAAGCCTCTTTGGCTTAGGACTCTGGCTCCCATTGGGCATCGCAGCCATCATACTTTTAATATCCGGCCCCTCAATGATACTTGCCTCTATGAAACTCCGAAAAAGAAACCTCGGTCCCATCCTCGATGCAAATAATTGGGCGATAAATAGCATGGCGCGCATCAACATCCCCTTCGGCTCAAGTCTCACCGAGCTCTCCTCCCTAGCCCCTGGAAGCTTGGTAGGAAGCAAGGACCCCTTTAAGGGAAAAAGCCCAAAACCAAAAATAATTCTAGGCCTTGTTATAGTGGTAGCAATCGCTGCAATAGTTTATTTTTTCCCAAGTATTCTGGGCTTTGTAAAAAAACTACATTTTTTCTAACATCCGTGTTAGAAATAACTTCGACAGTTTCGGATACCCGAAACTGTCATACGTAGTCCCTGCGGCATCCATGCCGCAAAGTGCGAATAATCCGTATTTCGTGATAAACACACTTGCAATAATCCGTATTTCGTGTAAAATATAAATGTAATTAAGGTGGAAAACGTGACAAGGAAGGGCTATATGATTTTTAAAAGAAAAATATATGAACACTTTTTAACATGGAAAGAAGAAAGCGGAAAATCGGCACTTTTAGTTGAAGGTGCCCGGCGAGTTGGTAAAAGCACTATTGTTGAAAATTTTGCCAAAAAAGAATATAGGTCCTACATCTTGATTGACTTTAGTGTGGCAAGCGAGGAAATTAAAACACTCTTTACAAAATATATATCAAACTTAAATGACTTTTTCTTCTTTTTAACTTCAATTACCGGTACATCACTTTATGAGCGAGAATCGCTTATTATTTTTGATGAAGTACAACTCTTTCCCCTAGCACGGCAAGCTCTTAAACATTTAGTAAAAGATCAACGCTATGACTACATAGAAACAGGCTCCTTGCTATCAATAAAGCAAAATATAGAAGGAATCTTACTTCCCTCTGAAGAGCGTAGCATACAACTATTTCCTTTGGATTTTGAGGAGTTTTGCTGGGCATTAAACAGAGCAGATATTCCTAAAATAATCTTTGAACACTTTAATATGCAGAAAGCTTTAGACATTCTACACCCAACCATAATGAAGCTTTTTCGCCAGTATCTTCTTGTCGGTGGAATGCCACAGGCAGTTGCAGAATTTTTAAGAACTTCGGACTATGTAAAAGTCGATCGCATAAAAAAAGATATTCTCAATTTGTACAGAAATGATATCACTAAGTTTGCCAAGGGATATGAATCGAAAGTTTTAAGTATTTTTGATGAAATACCAGGGCAACTTTCAAAGCATGAAAAGAAATTTTCACTTGCCTCACTTTCAAAAGCTGCACGATTTCGCGAATACGAAGATGCCTTTATATGGCTTGATGAGGCAATGATTGTCAATATTTGTTTTAACGCAAGCGACCCTTCTCCAGGTCTTTCGCTTTACAAAAACACACTTTCTTTAAAACTCTATATGGCTGATACTGGCTTGCTTTTAAGCCATGCCTTTAATGAATCAAGTGGTATGAGCAAAGAAATTGCAAAGCATATTGTAGAGGATAAACTTGAGTTTAATCATGGTATGATTTTTGAAAATATCGTCGCCCAAATGTTACGAGCTAAAGGGAAAAAATTATATTTCTATTCTCGAACAGACACAAAAAATCATGAAAATACGATGGAAATTGATTTTCTTATATACGATACTACAAAAACAGGAAAAATATCTCCAATCGAAGTTAAATCGGGCACTCGTTATACTATCAACTCCTTAACAAAATTTTCTACAAAATTTAACCGCAAACTGGGAAAAAAATACCTTTTACACACCAAAGACCTTTCTGTTAAAAACAATATACTATATCTACCCGTGTATATGGCTATCTGCTTATAATTATACCTATGAATTTTTGAATACCTCTCGCAAAAGCGACATGGAGGTCGCGCACAATCAGCACGACAGTTTTGCTTGCAAAACTGTCAAAATGTTTTTTTACATGGAAGTAAAAAAACATGTACCTGTTAATCTTGTTTTATCCTGTTATCCTGTATTCAAATATATTTCACCCTTAGCGACTTTGCGCCTCTGCGAGCAAAATTATACAAAATTCGCTTTTCGAGCCAACACCCCCCCCCTAGCTTTCTGCTTCGAGGAGGAGTTCATCTATTGGCTTGCCTGCTGGAACCATGGGAAAAACCATTTCGTCGATGTCCATGCCGCAGTCAATGAGGCAGGGTTTTTTCTCGCTTACCGCTTTTGCAAAACAGTCGACGAATTCTTTTTCATCTGCTGCGCGATAGCCACGAATATCAAAGGCTTCTGCAAGTTTTACAAAGTCTGGTCCGCGGTCGAGGGTTGTCGATGAATAGCGTTTTCCGTAAAACATTTTTTGCCATTGGCGAACCATACCAAGGGTTCCGTTATTTGCAATTATAATAATAACAGGAATTTGATAATGCGAAATTGTTGCAAGCTCGTTTAAGTTCATGCGAAATGAGCCATCTCCAGCGATGTGTACAACGCGTTGTTTTGGTTGTGCTATTTGTGCGCCAAGTGCTGCTCCAGTGCCATAGCCCATTGTGCCAAGTCCACCAGATGTTACAAAGGTTTTTGGGGTAACAAATGGATAAAACTGCGCAACCCACATTTGATGTTGTCCTACCTCTGTTGTAATAATAGTTTCATCGCCAAGTACTTCGTTTATTTTTTCCATAACGAATTTTGGATGGAGGCGCGTTTTTTTAGAGTACATTGCAGGAATATGCTTTTTAAGTTCTTCGGTTTCAATATTCCATTCATCCTTTGCACGCGGTTTGACAAGTTCGGTTAATTCTTTAAGTATAATATTTATATCCCCTGTAAGAGATGCGGTGGTTGGAATGTTTTTATTTATCTCACCTCGGTCTATATCTATATGCAGTACCTTTGCTTCGCGGGCAAATTTATTTGGGTCAGATATAACGCGGTCAGAGAAGCGAGCACCAATGGCAACAAAGACATCGCATTTATTTGCAAGGGCGTTCGAAGCCTTTGTGCCATGCATTCCGATCATGCCGGTACTTAACTCATGTTTTTGAGAGAAGGCTGTTTTTCCCATGAGTGTTACCGACACGGGTGCATTTAGTTTTTCCGCAAGGGCTTTAAATGCTTCGGTTGCTTCAGCAATGACAACTCCTCCTCCAACAAAGAAAAAGGGTTTTTTTGCAGAGTTTAAAATAGCAGCAAAGTCCTCCAAGTCATCTTTGGTTGGAAGTGGCGTTTTTTGATTACTTCTTTTTACCGCATCACTGGTTGCAATATTTGGATCTATCTTTTTTAGAATATAATCAACTTCTGCAGCGGTCACATCTTTTGGGATATCTACTAAAACAGGACCAGGTCTACCGCTCCGGGCTATTTCAAATGCTTCACGAATCGTATCAGCGAGTTTTGTAACATCTCGAACAATATAATTGTGTTTTGTAATAGGCATTGTAATACCGGCAATATCGACTTCTTGAAAGCTATCCTTACCTAGGAGGCTTGTTGGGACATTGCAAGTAATTGCAACAAGGGGAACGGAATCCATGTAGGCTGTTGCAATACCTGTTACAAGGTTTGTAGCACCGGGGCCACTTGTTGCCATAACAACGCCAACCTTACCACTCACTCGAGCATAGCCATCAGCTGCATGGCAAGCGCCTTGTTCATGGGCGGTGAGGATGTGGCGAATTTTATCGGAATTTTTATATAACTCATCATAGATATTTAAAATAGCTCCACCGGGATACCCAAAGACGGTATCAACGCCTTGCTCAAGTAAGCATTGAATAACAACTTGTGCTCCTGTCAGTTTTTGTATCTCTTGTGTTTCTGTTTTTGTCTGGCTTGTTGTGCGAGTCTTTGTCGCTGTCATTGTTTTTGTTTCCATATCTTACTCCAATATTGCACCTTGATCTGCACTCGAAACCAATTTTGCGTATCGAGCAAGATAGCCTTTTTTTATTTTGGGCTCAGGGCATTGCCAAGATTGTTTTCTTGTTTCTAATTCTTCATCGCTTACATTTAGCTTGATACTATATGCGTTTATATCAATTGAAATACTGTCGCCATCTTGCACAAGGGCAATTGGTCCACCGACTGCAGCCTCAGGGGAGCAATGTCCGATGGATGCTCCACGAGTAGCGCCAGAAAAACGCCCATCGGTAATAAGGGCAACTTCTTTATCCATACCGCGACCAGCGAGGGCAGCCGTTACCGAGAGCATCTCTCTCATACCTGGTCCACCACGTGGTCCCTCATAACGTATAACAATTACCTCTCCGCTTTTTATTGTGCCTTTTTGAATTGCTTCAAAGGCTTCTTCTTCGCTATTAAATACGCGAGCAGGTCCCGTATGCTTCATCATCTCTGGTGCAACTGCAGAACGCTTAACCACGCAACCTTTCGGCGCAAGGTTTCCAAAAAGAACAGCGATCCCCCCAGTTTGCGAATAAGGATTTTCTATGGGACGTAAAATTGTTGGGTCAGTATTTTCCGCCCGTGTAATATTTTCTGCAATTGTTCGACCAGTTACAGTCATAACAGAGCTATCTATCAAATTTTTTTTATCAAGCTCTTTAAGAAGGGCTTGTATACCACCGGCAAAATATAAATCTTCGATAAAGGCATTTCCTGCAGGTGCAAGTTTACATAGGTTTGGAGTTCGCTCTGAAATTTCATTTATCTTTTTTAAATCAATTTTAATATCTGCCTCATGTGCAATTGCTGGAAGGTGTAAAATAGTATTTGTGCTACAACCGAGTGCCATATCTGCAGCAAGGGCATTATTGAATGAAGCTTCATTCATAATTTTTCGAGCTGTGATATTTTTTTCAATCATTGTCATTACCGCCATTCCAGCTTTTTTTGCAAGGGCAATACGGTCGGCATAGACGGCAGGGATGGTTCCGTTTCCTGGCAAGCCCATTCCCAAAACTTCTGTAACGCAGTTCATTGAGTTTGCGGTAAACATTCCAGAGCATGAGCCGCAGGTTGGGCAGGCGGAGCATTCCATTTCGTCCAGTTCGCTTGCTTTCATCTTGCCTGCTGCCACTGCGCCAACTGCTTCAAACATATCGGTGAGGGAAAGGCGTTTCCCCTTGTGGCGTCCTGCGAGCATGGGGCCCCCAGAAACAAAGACGGTGGGGAGGTCCATGCGAGCTGCGGCCATGAGCATGCCGGGTACAACCTTGTCGCAATTGGGCACCATGACAAGTGCATCGAAGGCGTGCGCCTTGGAAACAGCTTCGATTGAATCAGCTATGAGTTCCCGTGTTACCAAAGAATATTTCATACCCTCGTGGTTCATCGCAATACCATCGCAAACACCGATAGACGGAAACTCCATCGGTGTCCCGCCTGCCAGGCGCACGCCGGCTTTCACCGCGTCGGCGAGCGCATCGAGGTGGATGTGTCCGGGGATAATTTCATTTTTTGAATTGACTATGCCGACTATTGGTCGTGCCAACTCTTCATCAGTATATCCCATTGCTCGAAAGAGTGAGCGATGTGGAGATCTCTCATATCCAGTTTTTGCATTATCGCTTTTCATATACACCTCACAAATTATATTTCTATTTTTATCTTAATAATTCTTCAACAACTAAATCGCCCATCTTTGTTGTACCGACAAGTTTTTCCCCAAGCGCTTTTCGTTTTTCATCACTTCCTGCTATATCGCCTGTTCGCCAGCCTGCATCTAAAATTGCATTGATTGCATTTTCTATTGCAAGCGCTTCTGCTTCCCAACCAAAGGAAAAGCGGAACATCATCGCAAGAGACAAGAAGGTTGCCAAGGGGTTTGCAATATCTTTTCCTGCAATGTCGGGAGCTGAGCCGTGAATTGGTTCATACAAACCAGGACCAGAATCTCCAATCGATGCAGAAGCGAGCATACCGATAGAGCCAGTGATTTGACTTGCTTCATCAGATAAGATATCGCCAAACATATTGCTTGTAACAATGACGTCAAACTGATTTGGATTACGCACGAGTTGCATTGCTGCATTATCAACATACATAAAGTCCAGGCTAACATCAGCATAGTCTTTTTTCATTTCATGCGCAACTTCTCTCCAGAGCCTGCTTGACTCTAGAATATTTGCCTTGTCAACAAGACAGAGTTTTTTATTTCTTTTTTGTGCGCTTTCAAAACCAACTTTTAAAATGCGCTCTATTTCCATCTTGCTATATGTTTCAGTGTCGTAGGCTCGCTCACCGTCTTCACTTCTCCCGCGCTCTCCAAAATAAATACCGCCAGTAAGTTCTCGAACGATTAAAATATCAAGACCATCTTTTACGATTTCATTTTTCAAAGGGCAGGCATCGCTCAATTGTTTAAACAATACAGCAGGGCGAAGATTCGCATACACCTTCATGCCGCTTCGTAGTCCCATGAGTGCTTGCTCTGGTCGTTGACTTCCCGGTAGGCTATCCCATTTTGGACCGCCAACTGCACCGAGTAAAACCGCATCACTTGCAAGAGCTGCCTCTAAGCTTTCTTTTGGAAGTGGACCACCAGTCGCATCGATTGCAGCTCCACCAGCGAGCACTTCTACATAATCAAACTCACGTGAGAATTTTTTTGCAATGGCGTCCAAAACTTTTTTTGCCTCACGTGTAATATCTGGACCAATTCCGTCTCCAGGAATAAGCGCTATTTGTTTTTGCATACATCACCCACCTTTTGATTGAGTTGTTTTATGAGACCATCCGCTTTAATTATTTCTTGCATAAAGGGAGGAAAGGGAGCTGCTTGAAAGCGTTTCCCACTCGTCTTATTTATAATAATACCTGAATCAAAATCCACCGCAACTCTATCTCCTGCCTTTATCTCCGCCGCTGCTTCAGGGCATTCAAGAATCGGCAGTCCAATATTTATTGCGTTTCTATAGAAGATACGTGCAAAGCTTGCAGCTATCACACAAGAAATGCCTGCGGTTTTAATTGCCAAGGGTGCGTGTTCTCGACTTGAACCGCAACCAAAGTTTTTATCTGCAACCATAATGTCGCCAGCCTCTACTGTTTTTGCAAAGTCAGCGTCGATATCTATCATGCAATACGAGGCAAGCTCTTTTGCATCCGATGTATTTAAATAGCGTGCTGGAATAATAACGTCTGTGTCGACGTTGTCGCCATACTTAAAAACCTTTCCTTCTGCTTTCATATTATTTCCTTTTTGTAAAAAGTTATTTTTCGTTTTTTATAAAAAAATCTTACCTACCCATCAAATCTTTTGGGTCGGTGATTACTCCCATAACCGCACTCGCCGCAGCAACCGCAGGATTTGACAAATACACTTCACTTTCTGGATGCCCCATTCTGCCGACAAAGTTTCTATTTGTTGTAGCAAGTGCTCTCTCGCCCTTTGCCAAAATCCCCATATGTCCACCTAAGCAGGGTCCACAGGTCGGAGTTGAAAAGGCAACATTTGCTTCAACAAAAATTTCTGCCAAGCCTTCTCGTACCGCTTGCAAATAAATTTTTTGTGTTGCAGGAAAAATAATACAGCGAATATCTCGGTGTACCTTTCTTCCTTTGAGAATAGATGCCGCAACTCGTAAATCCTCGATGCGTCCATTTGTACAAGAGCCAATAACAACCTGATCTATTTTTAAGCCCTTTGCTTCATCAATCGATTTTGTATTTGATGGAAGATGCGGGAAGGCAACAGTTGGTTCAATTGTTGCAAGATCTATTTCTATAATTCGCTCATATTCTGCATCGGGATCAGCTTCGTAAATTGTCCAGTCTTTTTTTCCATGCTCTTTTAGATAGGCAATCGTAACATCGTCTACGGGGAAGATGCCGTTTTTTGCCCCAGCTTCAATTGCCATATTTGCAATCGTAAATCGACCATCGATATCTATAGAAGCAATTCCATCTCCAACAAATTCCATCGATTGATACAAGGCACCGTCAACTCCAATCATACCGATGATATGCAGTATAAGATCTTTGCCGCTTGCCCAGCCAGAGAGTTTATTTTTCAAGACAAACTTAATTGCAGAGGGAACTTTAAACCAAGCCTTTCCGCTTGCCATACCGGCCGCCATATCGGTAGAACCGATGCCCGTTGAAAAAGCACCGAGCGCCCCATAAGTACAGGTATGACTGTCAGCTCCTATTACGCAGTCGCCTGCAACAACCAAGCCTTTTTCAGGAAGAAGGGCATGTTCTATTCCCATGCAACCTACTTCAAAATAATTTTCAATCTCATGTGCGCGAGCAAACTCACGAACTTTTTTCGCCTGCTCTGCTGCCTTAATATCTTTGTTCGGCGTAAAGTGGTCAGGCACAATTGCAATCTTCTTTGTATCAAAGACTTTTTTACAACCAATTTTATCAAACTCGTTAATTGCAACTGGAGTCGTCACATCGTTTCCCAAAACTAAATCTAAGTTTGCCTCGATTAAGTCTCCCGCCTTTACCGATTCTAGCCCTGCATGTGCGGCTAAAATTTTTTGTGTCATTGTCATTCCCATCGTATTTCCCTTTCTCGCACGGATAGCGAGTTATAAATATGTTTTAAATTTTCTTTCAATATCCATTATCAATTTATATTCAAAAGAATCGACCAAGGCCTTCCATGAGGCTTCGATCAAGTCAGCAGAAACGCCAACCGTTGTCCATGTTTTTTCCCCGTCTGTTGAATCAATTAAAACGCGCACCTTTGCAGCCGTTGCCGATTGGGAATCCAAAACACGCACCTTAAAATCGGTGAGTCGAATATCTTTTACCGAGGGATAGAATTTTTCTAAGCCCTTACGTAAGGCAGAGTCGAGCGCATGCACTGGACCAAGGCCTTCACCAGCAGTAATCGATTTTTCATCTTCTACGCCAATTTTCACTTGTGCAAAGGCATTTGAAGGAAAACCTTCGACCGCTTCTTCCACAATAACCTTATAATAATCTAAGTCAAAAAAAGGTTTGTACTTGCCCATGTTTTTTCTCATAAGCAATTCAAAGCTTCCCTCCGCACCTTCGAACTGATAGCCTTCGTGCTCAAGCTCTTTTACCCGCTCAACAATTTTTGCTGTTATAGGACTATCCTTTTGAATTGAAGAATCAAACTTTTTCATCTTTTCAATCACGAGGGAACGCCCCGCAACTTCACTCATCAAAAAGCGTCTTTCGTTACCAACCATCTCAGGAATTATATGCTCATAAGCAGTCGGATTTTTTGTAACTGCATCGATATGCATTCCTGCCTTGTGTGAAAAGGCATTTGAACCAACAAAGGGCATACCATTGTAGAGGGCAATATTTGCTATTTCACTCACACGGTGACAAATCGATGTAAGATTTTCTATACAGCCTTCAGGTAGACAGGGCATTTCCATCTTCAATTCTAAATTTGCAATAATCGTCGAAAGGTTTGCATTGCCTGTTCGCTCCCCAAATCCTAGCAAGGTTCCCTGCACATGACGAGCACCCGCTTTTACCGCCATGAGAGAGCTCGCAACCGCCATGCCCGCATCATTATGCAAGTGCACCCCAATTGTACAGCCCGTTTCTTTCACCGCCTCTTCTGTGATCTTTGCCAAGTCATCGGGAAGCATTCCCCCATTCGTGTCGCAAAGGACAAGGGTTTTCGCCCCAGCTTTTTTTGCAACTTGCAAAGTCTTAAGCGCATACTCAGGGTTTGCCTTATAGCCATCATAATAATGCTCTGCATCATAAATAACTGTTTTACCTTGCTCGACAAAAAATGCAATCGTATCTTCTATCATATCGAGATTTTCTTGTAAGCTTGCTTTTAAAATTTCTGTAACTTGAAAATCCCAGGTTTTTCCAAAGATACAAATCGTGTCGGTTCCTGCGCTTAATAAACTTTGTACATTGACATCTTCAGCAACAGCTAAGCCTTTTCGCCGTGTTGAGCCAAAGGCGACAAGCTTTGCATTTTTTAATTTTATTTTTTTTGCCTCAGAGAAAAATTCCAAGTCCTTTGGATTCGAGCCAGGGTTTCCTGCCTCTATAAAAGCCACTCCTAGTTCATCGAGCGCCTTTACAATCGACAGCTTATCTTGTACAGAAAAACTTATACCCTCACCCTGCGCACCATCACGTAAGGTTGAATCAAATATTTCTACCATTGTATTAGTCCCCATTTTTCCTTGCCTTTTCTTGCTCGAGTTCAAAGACCATAGAATTGATTGCAAATAAATAAGCCTTTATGACTGACTCTACTATATCTGTTGAAACACCGCTACCATTCCAACTGCGACCATCTCGGCTAATGCGCACATGGCTTTCACCCTGGGCATCAGTTCCCGTATCAATCGCGTCAACAATTTGCAAGCTAAAGTCTTCGAGTTTAATTTCACTCCCACCAACAATTTTATCTATCGCATTGAGTGAAGCATCGACAGGACCATCTCCAATCGAAACCTTTTCTATAAGTTCTCCGTCCTTGTTAATAAGACGAACAACACTAGTCGAAGTAATTGAATTTCCAGAGTTAATAACAAATCGGTCGAGTCTAAAGCTTTCTGGAATGCCACTGCCAAAACCACGAACCAAGGCTTCTATATCACGGTCAGAAACTGTTTTCTTTTTATCTGCAAGATTTTTAAAATCAACAAAGATTCTTTCTAAATCTTCTTCGCTCACGTTAAAGCCAAGATAACTCAAGCGCTCTTCAAAGGCATGACGGCCAGAATGTTTTCCAAGCACCATCTTGTTATGTGGAAGCCCAATTGACTCAGGCGTCATAATCTCGTAAGTTGCCCTATTTGCCAAAACTCCATGCTGATGAATACCAGACTCATGAGCAAAGGCATTTTCTCCCACAATAGCCTTATTTGGCTGACAACGAACCCCAGTTGCCTTTGAAACCTTTCTCGAGGTAGGATACAAACGAGTCGTATCGATATTTGTCGTCATATTATAGTAATCTTTTCTCGTATATAAATTCATAACAAGCTCTTCGAGAGCAGCATTTCCAGCCCGCTCTCCCAAGCCGTTAATCGTGCATTCTATCTGCCCAGCCCCAGCCATAGCAGCTGCCAAGCTATTTGGCACAGCTAAACCCAAGTCATTATGACAGTGCACCGCCAAAACCGCCTTGTCGATATTTGGCACATTGTTACGAATATTTTTTATCAATTGGGCAAATTCTTCGGGGACAGCATAGCCGACCGTATCGGGGATGTTGACCGTCGAAGCGCCGGCATTGATAACGCCTTCGATTACCTTGTACATAAACTCCGGCTCACTTCGAGAGGCATCCTCTAAAGAAAACTCTACATCACCGCAAAGATTTCGCGCATAGGCAACCATCTTTACCGCTTGTTCATAAACCTGATCGGGTGTTTTTTTAAGCTTATATTCCATATGTAAGGGACTTGTTGCCAAAAAAGTATGAATACGTGGGTTTTCTGCATCGCGAACAGCATCCCAGGCAGCATCTATATCTTTTTCCAAAGCACGAGCTAAGGAAGCAACCGCTGAGCCTTTAATCGTACGAGCAATTGCTTGCACGCTTTTAAAATCGCCAGGACTTGCAATGGCAAAACCTGCTTCAATTATATCTACTCCAAGAAGAGCCAGACTCTCTGCAACTTCGAGTTTATCTTTTAAGTTCATGCTGCATCCAGGAGCTTGCTCCCCATCTCGTAAAGTAGTGTCGAAAATCTTAATCTGTCTTGACATATCTTCTCCCTATTGTATTTACATACAGTTCTTTTTGATAGTTTACAGTCTAGATAAGATAGACAGCTTATACAAGGAAAAAGACAGTTTTTTTTGTAAGAGATGGCAAAATAATGTCTGTTTTATTAGATTTTTACTTGATAAATATAATATTGTCTATTATACTAATCAATATGCAGATAATAAGAGAAAAATACATAAAAAAAGCTTTAGAAAAGGGAAAAACCTCGACAATTGTTCTTTTAGATGGGCTTCGTGGTGCAGGAAAGTCGCAACTTTTGGGGGAAATAGGCAATCGGCTCAAACAACAACGTCCTCCCGTTCGCGTTCTCATCCTCAACGCCCTCACCGGCATAAAAAACGACCGTCATCTCCTTGAACAAGCACGCGGTTTAGGGGCAGGCATATCCGCCCTCCTCATCGATAATGCAGAATACATAGAAGATTTGTATACCGCCTTGCACGCAATACTAAAAACCTACAATACACGTATTTTTCTCACCGGGCAGAGAACTTCAGGCTTAGAGAAAATGATTCGAAACTCCAGCCTTCCACAAAGCATCATACCAGTCTTTCCCTTTAGCTACAAGGAATTTTTATTGCATCAAGAACTAAGGGAAAACCATGCAGCCTTTTTAAGCTATCTTTCCATAGGCGGACTTCCACAATCCCTCCTCCTCCCCGTCAATACCAAGGAATCCAAGGAGCTACGAAAACTCATAGCCGACTCATTTATCTTAGAAAATATTATAGAACCCTACGCCATACGCAATCCCATCCTCATTCGGCGTATCCTAGAAAAAATTGCAAAAACTTCAGGAGACCAAGTTTCCTTTCGAAGCATAAAAGAATCGCTCGAAACAAGGGAGCAAAGCATATCGAATCAAAGCCTTATCGACTACCTCAACTTTTGTAGCGAAGCAAAACTCTTGTATAAAATTCCCATCGTGGATATTAAAACAAAAAAAATAATAGAGGCTGGCTATGCCTGGTATTTTTCCGACCTCGGTATGAGAAATACCTTTAGCGCAGGAAATTATTATCGGCTTCCCTTTCACTTGCAAAAAACAGAAAACGAAAAAGCTCTTGAAAACGCTGTTTTTTTATCCCTCATCGACAAGGGCTATACGATTTCAAAGGGACGCATAACAAAGGGAAGCTCTTTTATTGAATACATCACCTTTATCGCAGAACGAGAGGGAAAAAAAATCTATATTCAACTCTCGCCCCTTTCACAAAACCTCCAAAGCCAAATACAAAAAAAAGAAGCCCTCCTCTCTATAAAAGACGCCTGGCCAAAATACCTCGTCGGCAGCGAAGAAGAAGACGGGCTGACAAAAGAAGGCATACAAGTGATAAGCGAGAGAAGTCTGTTGCTGGACGGCGGAGTGTAAGCGACACAAAAATCTGCTATACCTAGATTTCTTTAATACAGCACAAAACACAGGTATTTCTCTTTTTTCACTGCCTACAATTCCTCTTGCATAATTTTTATTGTGTTTTCTCCTAAACAGTGCTATTATTAAACACGATGGGTATAATTTATTTCGATATCGCCGCATCGCCGATCGGATTATCGGGAAGCACTGTAACAAAAGAAGCTTTTTTTCCAAAAGTTGACAGCGACACCGCAACGTTTGCCTCCCCCCCACCGAACGTCGCTTCCAGCAACGGACTTTGAAAAAACCGCTCATGTGCCGGCGATTTCAGACGCAGCATAATTTCACCAAACGTAACAATTTTTTTCATAAAAAGCTCCTTTGGAGGAATGTTTGCAGATAAAATAATAGCACTCGGTTTTAGTTTTTACTAAACCAGATAGTTTTTTATTACAGGAACATAACAGAAAAAAAGAAACAACAATTTTTTTTTCGTTATGGCATGTGAGATAATGCAGACACAACACTGACATACATACACAGCTTGTTGTCTTCATTCAGACCGATTTGAAACGTAAATGGAACTGTATCTAGCAATGCATATCCAACTCCAATTCCATATTGATATTTTAATCTTACATCATCGGTTTCAAAGCATGAGCCAATATTCCCAAACGCCGACAGAAAAAAGTTTGAAAATACATCTATATGTCGAAGAAAATAATAGCGGACTTCAGTCTCAACATTCATCATTGTATTATAAAAAATATCGTCCTCTTTCGTCATTCTTTTTGTAAGATACGAATACTTTTTTCCTATTAAATAATCATTCTTCGTTTCATCGGTTTTAAAAGACGTAAAGAAATTTCCTGCAATCGCAATATCAAAATAGCTCAGATACAATGTATTTATTATAGAAAAATCAGCATCGCAAAATGAAAAAACATTTTCATAAATATTATAATAATTTATTTTTGCAATCATTGTATTTTTTATAAAACTATTTTCATACAAGAGTGCATTAATAAGCATTGTCTGTTTAAAAAATTTTTCAATGTTTTTTGTTTTTTCGGAAATATAAAATCCGTCATTTCCAAAAGTGGAAAGAAAAGAAAAAATACCATACGTAAAAGGAATGGAAAAATCATTTTGAAATGAATAAATTTTAGTATTATTAAAAAAAAGTTTTTCAGAAGAATTAATTAAGTCATAATCAAACATCAATCCCCATTTTACATACGGAGTAGAAAGATTCACACCAGCAAGAGATTTTAACCGGGCACCACTATCATAAGAAAAGCTCAGTCCAATATTTGGAAAAACTGAAAACGAGTTTTTTTGAAACAAATAGCCGAACTTGAAATAATATGGCATATTGTAATAATTATATTTCATCTCTACTTTATTTAAAACAAACGTTTCCGAAAAAACAGCAAGAGAACAGAAAAGCATAAGAATTATTACAAGTGCTTTTTTATTTAATTTCATACCTTAACCCCAATGAAAAATAACGATTGTTACTTTTAAAATGTTTCACGTCTTCAATTATGTACTTTGCAAATCCTTTAAACTGAAACACATCAATTGCAACTTCACTTTGAAACTGCAATTGGTATTCTTCCGACAAATTACAATCTATTCCTAAAAGCACAGTCAAAAACTGAAACAGTTCTGTATTCATAAAAAACGCGAGATGATTTGTTTTATCAAAATAATAATACTCAAGGATAAAGGAAGGACTTATATTTTTTAACAAAAAATATAATTCAGCTCCGCACAAAACATTAAAAGAATGATTATTATCAAACACATACTCCGGAACAAGATATAAACTCAGGTTATTAAAAACAAACTTCGATTCTAAAGCCGTATGAAACACATTTGTTTCATCAAATCGGTAGTCACATAATAATCCAACAATAAAATCCATGTTTTCATAAAAACACTGTATATTACAATTATGCCACTTGGGATATTGATATGTTTCAATACGTTCCGTATCTGTTATGTATTCCAATTTAAAACTGATATTATCATATCCATAACTGTAATTTAACTTCCAATATTCACGTTCCGGATTAAAGTTGTTACAATGCGGAACAAAAAAATGGATACTGTTTCCCAAGCCTGTACTTACTTTGTCTTTTTGCATTTTTAAGGCAGATGTTCCAAAATAAACACCGAATAAAAAATCTTTAAAAAGAAATTTTATATTCTCATTCTGTTTAAGTGCTATACTTGGCGAAATATCGAACATAACATTTTTAAAAAATGAATTGATATTTATGGCAAAAGAGCCGCTTCGAGTATTATCTATTTTTAAATATGGATTTTCATTTCCAAAGAAAATAACATCTTGATCTAAAAAAAAGCGAGGTGTCACAGAAATTGCATACGAAGCACTTATAGTAATAAAAACAAAAAAGAAACATAAAAAAAATATTTTAATATTTTTTTGCATAAACGCTCAACTCTTTAAAATTGTTTTGATTAAATAAGGACTGTGGAAAATTTTTAATTTCAACATATTCCTCTGTTACATACACATTTTTTTTCTGAGTTTCAAAAACTAAATCATACACAGAGATCGTGTCAAAACATTTTTTCTTATTTAAAAATCCAACTTCATAGACCATTTTTTTTATGTTTTTCTTATTCCTATCTTGTAAAATTAGCTCAAACGCATCTCCTTTTTTTTGCAACTCCGCATAATAATATGAAATTCGTTTGTTTTTTCTTTCCAGTGTAACAATCTCTTCTGTTTGATCAACAAGTTTAAAATCATTTTCAAAATCAATTCGCAAAATATCCTGCACATCAATTTCCGAAACTTTATAACTTCCGGAAATTTTCATTGGCATTCGCAATTTATTATTGGCAATCCAATACCCTTTTTTCATGCTTAAAAAAAACAGCTCTTCTTTTTTTTCTTTAATTATTGAAAACTGATTCTCCGTCGACATTATTGAAACAACAGGTATTTCTTCTGTCTTTTTATCACCGTCATATTTCAGCAATTTTTGTCTCGCAAAATAAACAGTTCCGCCTTCAAAAAGCCCATTGTTTATTGACAAGAACTCAGTATAAATTCCTGATGCAAATACACATTGTCCAATACATACAATAACAGCAATTTGTATTATTTTTCTTTTAATCATTTTTCAACAACCTCGTCACATCTTTTTTCATCACAGAAATCATAGGATATATCGTCGCACAAATACATGTAAAAAATATAAAGAGACTATTTTTAACAATATCTTTCACCGTAAGATAAAATATCAATTTGTACCCTTCAGAATATCCGGGAGGAATAATTTCGATATGTGAAGAACGTACAATTAACGCAAACCCATAGCTGCAAACAACGCCAATGACAATCCCAATGAGCGCCAGCCAAAAAGTCTCGGACAGCATCAGCACTATTACGTCTTTCTTTTTAAATCCAATTGCTTCCATTGTTCCGAATTCACGCAATCGTTCATTAAACGCAGAAATTAATGCTTGCATCAATGCAATAAAAACTAACACAGACAAAATACCGCTAATTATTAAATATTGAGTCGCATTCATGGTATTTATTTGTGCATAGTTTGGGTTTAGCTCCACCCAATCTCTTAGCACAACCCCCGTTGAATCTTGCAAATCGTTTTTTAGCATATTCATTATAGTGTGTTTTTCAGCATCATCATTTAAAAAGACCTTTATTACAGATGCAGAATTTTCAATGCCTAAAAAATCAATTATTACATCACGAGCTGCAATTAATAGTCCTTTATCATTCTGGGGGATACCTGTTGTGGTAATTCCGGCTAGCTCAAAAGAGGAAAGAGAAATGCCATTTTCCGCTGATGAAGATAATATATTTAAATACTGATCTTCTATCGCATCTATATTCAATTTTTCTGCTAACAAACTTCCAATGACAATTTTATTTTCTCCGCTAAATACAGGAACTCCATCAATTACCTTGGACTTTTTTTCAGGATTATCGACTGCTTCTCCCCAAAATATCTCAGATGTATATTCATTGCCAATAATCCCCGAAAACTCTAAAACACACTCAACTGATTTTACATCATTTACTGAAGATAAAATATTTTTTATCTCTTCTATTTCTTCTTCACTTATCAGCACATCTTCAGGCTCAGCCATTCCTAGAAACTCTTTGGTTATTTGAAAGTTCCCTGAACTTTCAATAAAACCTAACGCCATTCCTTCTTTTGTATATTGGATATAGCCATTATATAAAATCATCGCCATCGTTGTAACGATAATAAGCAAAATTATCAAAAGGGTACGTTTTTTGTTGTACCATAAATTATCCCAACCAATTTTAAAGAGAAACATTTTTTAACACTCCGGATTCCATATAGTAACAATCATCAACATAGTCCTTTATTAAAGGATCATGTGAAACAAAAACCCCGATTCCATTTTTTTCTTTTATGTATTTTTTTAAATATGCATACACAAAATGTGATGTTTTTTCATCAAGACAGGCGGTTATCTCATCTGCGATTATAAAACTTGGATTCGTAACCAATGCCCTCATAATTGCAACACGTTGTTTTTCTCCACCACTAAGAAAGTTTATTTTGTTGTTCATCAACTTAACCATGTCAAAATGTTCAAAAAGCTCAAAGACTTTTTTTTGAATTTCTTCTTTTTTCCTTTTCAATAATTTTAACGGTAAAGCCACATTTTGATACGCTGTCTGAGAATGTAACAGCTCAAAAAATTGAAATATCAATCCACAATTGTTTTTTCTAAAATCCGAATTTTCAGAAGTCGTAGCTTGCGTAACTTCATAGTCGTCCCAGAAAATCCGCCCCTCATCAACTTTATTCAAGCCGACAATCGAATTCAGGAACGAAGACTTTCCCGCACCGGATTTCCCATAAATCCAAATTAACGTACCTTTTTCAACATCTAAAGATATATTATCGTTGGCTTTAACTACAGTGTCATTAATAAAATACTGTTTTGATATACTATCTACCCGTAACATTTTACCAGCCAAACCTTCCCTTTTTGAAATTTTCTTTTAGCATTAACGGTTGCAACGCATCCGGGAAAATATCCTCTGCTTTGTCCAGATAATAAAAACTTTTTTTTACATCTTTAATGTGCATATAAAAAATAGCATATTGCAAACATGCATTAAATTTTGTTTTATTGTCCAGACTGTCGATTAATTCTTCATTTTGGCGGATGTATGAATTCCACAAATATGTGGTCTCACCACACGCCGAACTATACCACATTGCCATTCTGATTTTTGCATCGGGATTGTCACTTTCTTTTTTTAACACAGCTTTACAAATTTTGGGCAAACAACTGACTATAGAAAAACCATCGGGAGACCATGAAAATTGATTCCACAAATAATCAAAATATAAAATTGATAACTCGCTATCTTTCAATATTGCTTTTTCAAGTTTTTTTATGTGTGCATTCATCGTCTGAAACTCTTTTTGAATCTCGTCACTTGCAAGAGCATAAAAGGAACAGACGTATGATAGTTCAAAAAAATCCTTTACGTCATCAATTTCCAGCCCGCCTTTCTGAGTATATGTTTTCCATGCCTGTACCACATCAGCATTCTCTGTCCCTGTAGCATAATACTCATGTAACTGTTCTTCAATATTAATTTCCTTAATATTAATTGCGAACACATTAGTAAGGGAAAAAAGCAGAAAAAAACTAATCAAAAAACGTTTTTCCATTTTTGTTCTTTTCCTCTATTTCAGAAATTATAGCATCATTAGTAACAAGACTTCTCGCTAATTCCAAATCTGCTTTACAGTCTTTCATTCTTTTTAACTTAAAATACACTTGAGACCTGTTTATATAAAGAAAAAACTTTTCAAAATCTTTATCAGTATATTTTAACGCTTTGGAATATGTTTTTAGTGCAGCGTCATTCCCTCCACCTGCAATTTCCGGTGCAAAGAACAACCATGTGCCATATCCATTTAACGCATATGCAAATTTTTTATCTTGTCGTAAGGCTGCTGTATACAAATCCTTTGCAATCATTGATTGCTTGTACATCTCCTTTGCGGGTAAAAAATCAAGGATTCTGGATTTTACATCTGCAAGCGAAACTAATAAATATTTATTTACCCGTTTTACATTTTTATCTGCAATATATGCATCGCTTGTTGAATGCAGACTGTCCAATAGTGCAAAATTTTCCTGAGCATTTGCTTCAGGATCAGAAAAATTCAACGCTTCCAAACCAATAATATTTTTCGCAGCTAAATATTCTTCATAATTTTTAAAGTCTTTTTCATCAATCGTTGCCATAAACTCATTGATAGTTTCCAAAGCTTTTTCAGTAGATTCCGCCTGATACAATTCAAACTTAAGATCGAGCACCTCATCCATTGTCATTGCAAAACATACTACTGAAACAAATAGCATAAAACAGCTAACAAGATTTTTTTTAGATATTTTCATTTTATTCATCCTTTTCACATAGTTTTTTTCACACGATTCATAACATGAACTGCAAGTAAAAATAAAAGACCGATAATTATATTTCTCGTGCCTATTAACAGTATAAAACAAAAAACCGATAAAAGCACTGCATCACATAAAAACTCAAAAGAAATATGTATCCATCGCTTTTTTATTATACATAACAATATTACATAAACACATACTAAAAAAATAAGCACAGCCAAATCTATTTCAAAAAACTGTTCCGACAATGGAATTCCACAAACAAAAAACACAAAGAAAAGCAACAAATAATTAAAAATGTGAAATTCAAGAACATCCATGCCCGTTTCGTTTGTGTCTTTTTTGTGTATTACATATTGCGTTACCCTGGTTAACCCACGGACTTGATTATAAAAAAAATAAAAACACATGATAAGAGTAAGACCGTTAAAATCTATTATTTTGAAATACGTCCCAAAAGTTTGATATTGAGCCACACAGCCAGCAAGAATTAACAATACTAATCCAACCGAAAAAATATTCATTAAAAGGCTTTGCGTAAATACAAGTTTTTTTTCTATTCCTATCATCACTAATACAAACAACAAAAAAAGTAACAGTAAAAAAATCATTTTTGTCTCCACACTTTTCCTATTATAAAAACGATAATATTACACAACACATGAGAAAAAATCGGATAGAAAATATTGTCTGTATAATAATATAGCAAGGCAAACATACAGCCCCAAATCATTTTTGTGAGTACATTTATCTTTGAATACACAAGATGATTCAACCCAAAAGCAACAGAACTCAAGATAATTATAATACTAATATGCACATCTAAACTTTGAAAAAAAGCAAAAAGATACCTTCGAAATAAAAACTCTTCCATCACAGGAATTACGAGTAACACAAAAAGCAATAAAATAAGACTGTCTGTTTTTATTCGCTGTACAGAAAATTTTTTATTTTTAATAAGCACAATTAACGATTCGCTCGCTATACAGATGATTGATACTAACACGGAAATCAGTACAAACATTGGTTGTGGTGCACTATTTGTAAAAGAAAACACTTCCCGATACATATAATAAAAAAAAACACTTAAAAAAATAAAACTTCCTGTAAATACATGTCCGAATTTTTCTTTTTCAACTTTTTTATACAACAAACACGAACTTGCAGGGAAGAGGATCATCGATCCTAAACAAAAATTAAGGAAGTGGATGAGGGAAATTTGCATTTTTTATTCCTCCTCGTTTAATAAAATATGGATGATTTTCGTATGGTGCTGAAGGGAAACACATTGGAATTAATTCCGGCGCTACCATTCTTACTGCTTTATATCCATACTTTTCAACTTCAATTGGAGTAATGTCGATAAAAGACAGGTAGTTCAATTTTGACTTTAATTGCGTAAACAATGCTACGAATTCTTCCTTCGTCGTTTTTACTTCAGAAATTTTAAACTCCTCCGTTTCGTCCGAAACAAGCGTATCTAAAATTTTATTTTTTTCTTCGTAGTCATTATAATTTGACCAATACAAGAACGTATCATCTAAATTATTTGCCTTCGTGAGCGTTTCCTCACTTGAACTGCCATATCCGCAAATGTGATAAGACGGAGCATTCTGCATATCGTACATAACCGTATGATAATTTGGAATTGTCAACTGATGAGTTTGCAAATGAATATCCGAGGTGTTTTCGCTTGCAGAAACAACAAACGGACTGGCTAACCCAACTCCACCTGCTGCAAGCGCCCTATAATTTTCCTTAATTTTATGTAAACTTTTTTTTATCATTTTGACTTCGCTTTATCATATTCATGAATCAATCTATTTAAAGAAGCATTATTATTGTTTTTTACAAAATCATTCATTCCCACTGGATCAATCCCTAATGCCTTTGAATTTATCCACCTCCGAAACAAAGGACCTATTTGCCTATTCGTTTCTTTAGGTTCTGAACATTTTTCAAAAATTTTATCTAAACCCATTTCATATAAGCGCCCACAAAGTCTATTTATCGTTTCAGGATTTCTTTCTATCGCTTTATTATCTCTTTTCAAAAAAGCTACATAGGAATCTTTAATAGGAAATAAATCTAAATAAAGCAAGTGGTATATTAAAGAAACATTATCCATAGCTTTAAAAGCTTCGGTTACTTGATCCCAACGCATTTCGTCAACATCATGAATTCCTTCAGGAATAGTAGGATATATGCGAAACAAATGATCTAAATAATTTCTTTGATTTGCATAATCAATAGATAACTGAGTCCACCGATTTATTAAACACCTCTGCCTTTAATAATAAGGCATATAAAAATAAAAAGCTATACAATTTTTGATCCATCCCAAATAATAGTCGAAAATGAAAAATTTATTTTCCATAAAATTCCCTTTATATGTTATCAATAAAAAATGCCGATATAGTATTATTATAAGGAGAAATTTTATGAAGAAAAAAAAATTTGATATAGTTGCGCTTGGGGAGCTGTTAATTGATTTTACCCCTACCGAAAAGAATGAAGAAGACATAATCGTATTTGAGCGAAATCCCGGTGGTGCCCCTGCAAATGTTTTGGCAATGGCTACAAAACTAGGTAATACAGCGGCTTTTATCGGTAAAGTAGGAAATGATGATTTTGGAATTTACCTTGGTAAAATACTTAAAAAATGCAACATAGCGGATACTGGATTAATTTATTCCAAAACTGAAAAAACAACACTTGCTTTTGTCCATTTTGATGCTACAGGAGACAGGTCTTTCACTTTTTATAGAAATCCCGGAGCAGATATAATGCTTTCAAAAACTGAAATAAAAAAGGAACTAATAGATCAATGTGCTATATTCCATTTTGGTTCTGTTTCTATGACCAATGAACCCAGTCGCAGTGCTACCGTCTTTGCTGCAACTTATGCACAGCAAAAAGATAAAATAGTAAGTTTTGATCCAAATTATCGTGCTCCTTTATGGGATAATTCTAAGACGGCCAAAGCGAGTATATTGTCTGTATTGCCTCTTGTAGATATTCTAAAAATATCTGAAGAAGAACTATTTCTGTTAACAGAAAAAGAAGACTTACACTTAGGCTCCACATCTCTTGCACAGTACGGACCTTCAATAGTTTTGGTTACCCTCGGTTCAAAAGGTGCATATTTTTACACAAGCACTGAATCAGGCTTAATACCAACATACAATGTCACCACAATAGATACAACAGGTGCAGGAGATGCTTTTTTTGGTGCTGTTTTATCACAAATAAGCAAAAAATCAAAAAGCGAGTTAAAAAATATATCTTTAGCAGAATGGAAAACAATTGTTGATTTTGCGAATGCTGCTGGTAGTTTAACAACCGCAAAAAAAGGAGCAATACCCGCTCTACCAACGTATGAAGAAATTAAAACATGTCAAGCTTCATGCCCTAAGTTAATATCTCACTAAAAATTTCATACAGCACAAAATACAGGTCTTTCTCTTTTTTCACTGCGTACAATTCCTCTTGCATAAATTTCATTGTGTTTTCCCCTAAACAGTGCTATTATTTAACACGATGGGTATAATTTATTTCGATATCGCCGCACTGTGCATACATGTATTGAATTTTTATCTCTATTTTTCACGTAGCCGCTTATACTTAAAACAAACACGCGTCTTTTTGTTTTTTATTGTCATCGCTGTTTTCGCAACGCTTACCGATATTGCAACGCTTGGTTTTTATGCAAAAGCCCATGCCCATACACGAACCTGGCATTATACCATAAACATATTGTTTTATCTTTTTCAAAACACTATCCCCATTTCATTTTGTTTTTTTGTTCTCGCCCTCGTCGACGAAAAAAAAGCAATTCAAAAAAGTATAAAATACAGCCTCTATCTTCCGTGGATAGTTTCCATAATTCTCATCCTTACAACACCCCTAACTCATAAGGTTTTTTATTTTGATCAAAACCTCATCTATTTCCGTGGAAGTTTTCTATCCATTCTCTATGTATTTGCCCTCGCCTACACTATCGCAGGCTTTGTCATTTTTCTTTTTAATAGAATGATCGTTTCGAAAGAAACACAACTTGCGGTCTTCCTTTTTTTACCAATTAGCCTTTTATCTCTCGTAATACAATTCTTTTTTCCAAGTTTACTTGTACAAAACCTCGGCGTAGCAATTTCTTGTCTAATTATTTTATTGACTATACAAGATTTCAATCGATACACTGACTATGGCACGCAGCTTTACAACAGAAATGGTTTTCTCATTCAACTCGATCTTCTCTTAAATCGAAAAGAAAAATGTACGATATTTATCGTTAGCATCAATACAGCAAACTTTATACAAGTTGTTTTTGGACCAGATATATTTCTCGCCCTAGAAAAACAAATAATTGCAAAACTCTTTGGACCAGCACGTTCCGATCGTTTTGCAGCAAAAATTGGGCAAGGAAAATTCATCCTTGTAGTGAGTAATCAAAATCAAATTGACGAAGAAAAACAAGCGCTTTTAACTGCCTTCGCAAATCCTTGGCTTTTTCAAGATAGGCTTTTAACTATCTCAGCGCATCTTTGCCAAGTATCTATACCGGAAGATACAAACGATATTGTCAGTTTGTTTCAAGCACAAAATGAGCTGACACAGGTGCATGGACAATACCCCATAAACACAATTATCCCCTTCAATCAATTAAAACTCACCAAATCAACGCGTTACCAGGAGATAAACAAAAAAATACATGAGGCCTTACTGTACGAAGGTTTTACCGTTGTTTTTCAACCCATTATTTCTCGCGAAACAAAAAAAACAATAGCAGCCGAAGCACTTATTCGATTTAAAGATTCATCACGAGGTTTTATCTCTCCAGCAGAATTTATACCAATAGCAGAGCAAACAGGAAAAATCCATGAGATAGGAAACTTTGTGATTCAAGAAAGCTGTCGCTTTTTAAAAAATCTCAAAAGAAATAATATTCCCATACAGTTCATAGAAATAAATCTTTCTCCCGTGCAGTGCTTACACCCAAACCTTCCAGAAAAAATTTTACAGATTGTAAAAAAGCACAATCTCATGCCGCAGGAACTTTGTTTTGAAATTACAGAAACAGCTGCAAATCGTAGCCCTTCTATAATAAAAACAAATCTTGATACTTTAGCAAAAGCCGGATTTTTAATCGCCATTGACGATTTTGGCACTGGCTACTCAAACATAACACAACTTACGGACTTTCCTTTTTCTATCGTTAAATTTGATCGCTCTCTCCTCGAAGCAATGAGTAGAAGTGAAAATGGAAAACTCGGACTCCAAGGTCTTGTTTCGATGTTTAAACATATCAACGCAAAGCTTGTCGCAGAAGGTGTTGAAACAGCTGAGCAAGTAGAACAAACAGAATCTATGGGTATAGATTATATCCAAGGCTATCATTTTGCAAAACCTTTAAACCCCGATGCCTTTAAAGATTACCTTACAAAGGAAACATAATGCCCATCTACAAAATAGAATTTGACATAGTTTCTCTCATTATATGCTGCATTGCTTTTATTGTCTTTCACAAACAAAAACAAATGAACACAAATCGAAACACTCTGTTTTATACAATTATAATTTTCATAAGCCTAAGCGCAGTATTTAGCTTACTCAACTCTCTCGCTTTAAATCGCCTTGCCACTTCCTCCGTCTATTTTGCCTATATCACTAACATACTTTACTTAGCCTTTCACACTCACGTGCCTTTCTTGTTTTGCCTCTATATTTTTATTCTCACAGAATATCGCTTACCAAATCTTGCAGTCCGCATTATCTTCGCTCTTCCTTGGATTGCATTTTTAATGCTTATTTTTGGCAATCCCTTTCATCATGCTTTATTTTACAAAGAACCAATACCACCGAGGTTCTTTTCACCTTGTATTGTATTATCTTACTGCTATCTATATAAGCATTGCACTCCTTGTACTCTTTCTCAGAAAAAGAAAACTCAATACAATTGAAATCTCCTCTTTTTTAGCCGCACTCATTTTTCCCCTCATCGCTATTTTTCTACAAATTTTTCTACAAATTTTTTTACAAGGAATGATACTCGAAAACTTTTCTCTCTCCATTTCTGTTTTATTTCTTTTATTGATAGTACAAAACGATAAAAATCTTATTGATGTTATAACAGGATTACAAAACAATCTCGCTTTTAACATAGTGCTTCGAGACAACCTTTTGCAAAAAACTCCTTTTACTATAACCTTCGTCCACTCACGTGAATTAAAAACAATACAAACATATTTGGATAACAATACATATAACTCCCTCCTCCAAAAAATAAGCGCATGGTTTATAAATCTCGCAAAAAAAAGATTTCACTTATTTTCTCTAAACGATACTTTATTTGCCCTTGTCTCAACGCGTCATGTAAAAGACGAAACAATAGGAGAGCTCAGTCTTGATATTATACGGCGTTCGCAAGAAGCCTGGGAACTTGGCGAAATAGAAATACAGCTCACCTTTCAAACAAGTATTATTCGTGTTCCAGATGATTGTAAAACAACAAATCAAATACGCGACTATATTGAACAATTTATAGATCTTACAGAAATATATTCTGACCGACATATTATTTTTGCTAAAGATTTTGTTCCTGAAAATCACCTGCGCCAAGCTCGAATTGCATATGCCTTACAAGAAAAAATTGAAAAAAACACACTCGATCTCGTGTATCAGCCTATTTATGCAACAAAAACAAAAGGCATTTTTGCTATAGAAGCCCTCATTTCTCTTCCCTTAAATGATGGCGATACCATCCAGCAAAGTGAAATTCTAAAAGTTGCAGAGCACATTGGTTTGGGAAAACGTCTTGGAGAATGCATTATAAAAAACGTATTTTCATGGTACGTATCCGAGAGACTAGAGCAGCACAATCTCTTTGTACAAATTCGCCTCCTTGAATCTTTTTGTTTTGAAATAAATTGGGCTCAAAACATCTTGGAAATAGCAAAAAAAACAGGTATGAGCCTTTCCTTTCTTTGCCTTCAATTAACCGAAACAGCTATAGCCAATACCCTAGATAACTTAAAACACAACATGGATTTTCTAAAGTCCAAAAACGTTTCCTTCGCCCTCGACGACTATGGCTCAGGCTACACTGACTTTGGGGAAATTCTAGAAATCCCTTTTACTACTGTAAAACTTGACAAAAAAATAGTGCATGCAGCCTTTGTTGATACCGTAGGAAAACGACTTCTCGAAGGCAGCGTTTCCTTGTTCAAAAAACTAAACTGGCCCATTGTTGCTGAAGGTGTAGAAACCGACGAGCATATGACATACCTCCAAGAACTCGGTTTAGAATATTTTCAAGGCTATAAAATAGGCTACCCTGAAAAAGGTGACAAACTCTTAGAGCAACTAAAAAAACAGTTTTAATTTTCACTATCCAAAAATCGCAGAATTCTGAAAAATCAATACAAAAAAAAATTGCTATTTCCTACTTCTATGCTATAAATATAAAAACAAAGCATGAAGGTATCTATAAGCGATGAAAAAAGAAGCCTTATTTGGCAACACAATGCGTGCCATGGGAGATGCACCAAAGAATATAAAAATCCGACATATTGCGCATTGCTATAAAGCAGATCCAGCCTACGGCGAAGGACTAGCCAAGGTCCTAGGCATTCCAATGAGTGAAATTCCTCAATAATTTTTTACAGACAAGCACTATTAGGCTACTAAAAGGGTAAGTGAGGATTTCTTACTTGCCCTTTTTTCTGTATCTTGCTATTCTATCCCTAGTATAAAAACACAAAATACTTATAAAATACGATTGAGGAGTACTCACAATGGCAAAAATACAAATGAAAAATGCAATCGCAGAACTTGACGGCGATGAAATGACCCGCGTGCTTTGGGATGTAATAAAAGAAAAATTACTCATCCCCTTTGTCGATTTAAATCTAGAATACTATGACTTAGGCTTAAAAAAACGCGACGATTCAGACGATGCAATAACATACGAAGCAGCAGAGGCTATTAAACGGCTCGGCGTCGGTGTAAAATGTGCAACCATCACCTCAAATCAAGAACGTGTAAAAGAGTATACCCTAAAACAATTAACCCCGAGCCCAAACGGCATTATTCGCGCTGAGCTCGACGGGACGGTGTTTCGTAAACCCATTCTCGTAAAAAATATACAAGCGACTGTTTCATCTTGGAAAAAACCCTTGGTACTCGGTCGTCATGCCTACGGTGATGTGTACAAAAATTGTGAAATGGCTGTTGAAGGACCGGGTAAGGCAGAGCTTGTTTTTACCGATGCAAATGGCAATGAAAAACGACAAACTATTATGGAAATGAAGGGACCTGGAATCCTGCAAGGTATCCACAACACAGAGAAATCCATTGAAAGTTTTGCCCGCGCGTGCTTTCTCTATGGCTTGAGCGAAAAAATGCATGTGTGGTTTGCGACAAAAGATACTATTTCTAAAACCTACGACGGCACTTTTAAAGAAATTTTTCAAAGAATCTATGACGAAGAATTTAAGTCTGACTTTGAAGCCGCCGGCATAGAATATTTTTACACCCTCATAGACGATGCAGTTGCCCGCATAATGAAACACGAAGGCGGCATACTATGGGCATGCAAAAACTACGACGGCGATGTGATGAGCGACATGGTTGCCTCAGCGAACGGAAGCCTCGCAATGATGACGAGCGTGCTTGTTTCTCCCGACGGAAAATTTGAATACGAAGCCGCCCATGGCACTGTGCAAAGACACTACTACCGATACCAAAAAGGCGAAAAAACTTCGACCAATCCTGTCGCCCTTATTTTTGCATGGACAGGCGCTTTGGCAAAACGTGGAGAACTTGATGAAACTCCTGAACTCATTCAGTTTGCACAAAAGCTTGAAGAAAAAACACTTGGAGTAATCGAAGACGGCATTATGACAGGAGACCTCGCCCTCATCGCTGAACCAAAGGCAAATCGCGTTGTAAACTCCTGGGAATTTATAGACGAAATAGCTAAAAGGCTCTAAGCCCTTTATCTAAACACCAATTGCAGACGAATTCGGCATCGGCGAGAGCATTTTTCGCATGATAGTCCTCCAAAAATAATTCTTGAGGATAACGAAATTTCACTGCAAATGGTGTTAGATTGTCGCAGGCATCGTATATCGTTTCAGGTATTTTTTCTTCTTCCAAAGCGACTTCCAATAGGAGCCCTAAATCATGTGTCCGAGGAACTTCCCTGTTTATAGAAATAATCATTGCTTTTAGCATTTTTTCAACTGATTGTTGGCAGTGATAACAAACAATCTCTAGTGGTATGGGATGCATCGTTTGATATAAGTGCTTTGCGGACATTAAATCCATTGTAGAAAAATTGATCCATTCTTTAACGACACTTTTATTGCTCATACAATAAAATCCCCTCTTTTGCTACAATATTTTCCAAGGTTTGTTTTTCTTTCCTCTGAACAAAAGTCTTTTCATAATTAATTACAATATCTACAGGACGCGTCCTTATTCCACGAAGTGACTTATATGCCTTTTGTGTTAAAGAAATCAAATCTATTGAACTATCAGGAACGGTTAGATAAAAATCATAATCGCTCGCGACATTCTGCGTTTGCTTTGCAAAAGAGCCAAATAAAAATATTTTTTTTGGTTGGATCACTTCGAGAAGTTTGTCTTTTATTGCATCTATTTCTTTATCTCGCATAAAAACGCTCCTTTTAAAAGAAAGTCTCTCATAAAGCAGAATTAAATCCCAAATATTTGTAAGACTACACAGATATAGTCTAAGCCCTTTATCTATTTTTTGCTACTTATTTTTTTAGTTGCAGTTTTTGGCTTTGCTTTGGCTGCAACTTTTATACTTGCTTCTTTTTTCACAGGTTTTTTTGCAGCACTTGTTTTTTTCTCTGGCATTTTTTTCACCGTAGACCTATGTATAGCAAGACTTTTAACTTCGCGAATTGAAAGTCGCACTCCCTGAGCTCGTATGCCTTTTTCGTCATAGTCATCGGTAAAAAATGTTTCTTCCAAAATACGCACTCGTGGTTTTTCTACATATTTGAGGGTAAAAGAAAAAGATTCTTTTTTCTCCACAAAGAGAATTTTCATGCCATCAGGAACAATGAGATAATCCCTGTTCATTATATACTGTTCTATGCGACATTTTTTTATATAGGCTTGTTTTGTTTTTGGATCCATGTAAACAATCGTAAACAAAACCTGTGCTATTTCGTCCTTATCGGCAAGTCCCGCATGCCACATTCCCTTATCCACAAAAAGTTTTTCTGGCACATCGGTTATGGTATAGACACCACTTTTTCGCAAAATTACAATGCGATCTAAGGGTGAAACTTTTATAAGTTCTTTTCCCGTTGGCACCTGCGTTCCCAAGTAGCCATTTGTTGCATCATAGCGCAAGGCAATATCTCGCTTTACAACTTCGCGGACATCGACAAGCTCAATATTTGTTATTTTTGTACGCCGTTTTGTTTCCTCTGCATCGAGTTTTTCCAAAATTGAATCAAGATAAGAAATAGCATAGGCTTTAAGATTTTTCAAAAGCTTTGCTATTTCCTTTAATCTCGCTTCTATCTCTTCTACCTCTTTTCGATTTTTATTTATATCGTAGAGCGATATGCGGCGAATAGGAATTCTGAGTAAATGCTCAACATCATCTTTTGTAATTTCACGAAGCACTTCGTCCATAAAGGGTTCAAAGCCAGTGAGAACAGCTTGTATCACCCCGTCAGCGGTTTTTATTGTTTCTATTCTTTTATAAATTCTCTCTTCAATAAAAATACGCTCTAAAGTTCGCAAGTGTAAGCTATCGTTTAAGTTTGCCCTCTCAAGTTCAAGTTCATCTTTGAGAATCTGCACCAATTGTTTTGCATGTATTTGTATGATTTCTGTAAGCGTCAAAACCTTTGGCATATTTTCATGAATTAATAAAAGATTACAAGAAATAGATTGCTCGCAATCGGTAAAGGCATAGAGCGCATCGACCACCTCTTCGGAATAGACTCCTCGTTGCAGGCGAATTTCTATCTCCACCTTATCTGTGGTAAAATCATTTATCTGAGAAATCTTCACCTTGCCATTTTTTGCAGCATTTTCTATAGAGTTAATAAGGGACTCTGTGGAACTACCAAAGGGCAACTCAGTTATAAGAATACGTTTTGGGTCGCTGGTGTCAAGTTTTGCACGAGTAATAATTTTTCCATTTCCATCTTGATAATCAGAAACATCGAGTAAGCCACCTGTTTGAAAGTCGGGATAGAGTTTGAAAGTTTCACCGCGCAAACATTTTTTTTCAGCATCTATAACTTCACGAATATTGTGACTCATGATTTTTGTCGACATGCCAACTGCAATGCCCTCCGCCCCCAAAATAATTGCCATGGGAAGTTTTGCGCGAAAGGCAAGAGGCTCCTTTCCTCGCCCATCGTAGGACGGATTGTATTTTGTAATAGCAGGATTATACAAGATATTTTTTGCAATGGACTTCGAGCGACACTCAATATAACGAGGAGCCGAAGCGCCGTCGCCTGTGTAGATATTGCCAAAGTTTCCTTGCTTTTCTATAAAGATTTCTTTATTTGCCAATACAACAAGGGCTCCTGCAATAGATGCGTCTCCGTGAGGGTGATACTTCATAACCTGTCCCACAACATTTGCAACCTTGTGAAACTTTCCATCATCCATTTCAAAGAGGGTGTGCATAATACGCCTTTGCACTGGTTTTAAGCCATCTTCTAAATCAGGAATTGCCCTATCTTTTATAACATAGCTTGCGTATTCTAAAAAGTTTTTATCAAATATATGTTTTACGTATGCCATTTTTTTATTTCCTTATGCGTCAACTTCTGCTAAAAGATTTTTTACAATAAAATCTCTTCGCTTTGGAGTATTTTTCCCCATGTAAAACTCAAGTAACTTAGGTACATCTTTGAGGGTTTTTACTTCCACGGGTATGAGCCGCATATCTTCACCTATGAACTGCCCAAACTCTGAAGGATTTATTTCACCAAGCCCCTTAAAGCGAGTTACCTCGGCACTAGAACCAAGTTTTTGAAGTGCTTCATCTCGTTCAGCTTCCGAGTAAGAATACAAAGTTTCTTTTTTATTTCGTACGCGAAAGAGCGGTGTTTCCAAAATATAAACACGTCCCGAGGTAACGAGCTCTTCAAAATAGCCTAAGAAAAAGGTGAGCATGAGATTTCGAATATGAAAACCGTCGTTATCAGCATCGGTTGCGATAACTATTTTTTCATAGCGTAAGCCTTCTATGTCTGTTTCAATGCCGAGCGCCATCATAACATTGTAGAGCTCTGCGTTTTTATAAATTTCTGTTCGCTTTTTGCCAAACATATTTTCGGGTTTTCCCCGTAAGCTAAAAATTGCTTGCTTCATTACGTCGCGCGAGGAAACGATGGAGCCCGTTGCAGAATCTCCTTCAGTAATAAAAATCATTGTCCCCTCACCTTTTTTCCCATCCTCCAAGTGATACTTACAATCTTTTAACTTGGGAATTTTTAAGGCAATCTTTTTTGCTGCAGCTTGTGCTTCACGTTTTACCGTATTGAGCTCAGTACGAAGTTTTTCATTCGCAAGAATTTTTTGCTCCAAGACCTTTGCAACTTCAGCATTTCTATGTAAAAAATCATCGACAGCAGACTTTGTTTCATTTACAATCCAACTGCGTACCTCAGTATTGCCCAGCTTGTTTTTTGTTTGACTTTCAAAAATAGGCGATTGAATTTTTACCGCAACCGCTGCAATCATACCATCGCGTATATCTTCACTCTTATAATTTTTTCTATAAAACTCATTTACGCCTTTGAGAAAACCTTCTCGAAAAGCAGAAAGATGCGTTCCTCCATCGGAGGTGTATTGTCCATTTACAAATGAAAAATAATTCTCACCATATGCGTTGGAATGGGTAAAAGAAAATTCCAACTGCGCACCCTTATAATACCCAAGAGGATATAAACTCTCGCCTTCTATTTCGGATTTTAATAAATCGAGCAAGCCATTATTGCTTATAAATTTTTGGTCATTATAATTAAGCGTTAAACCAGCGTTGAGATAGGCATAATTCCACAGGCGTTTTTCTATAAATTCTTCGTTAAAAGTAAAAGAGCCAAAGACTTCTGTATCAGGAATAAATTCAACGTAGGTGCCATTTTTTACCTGCGCTTTTACAGAGCCTTTTTTTTCTTTTATAAGCTTTCCACGTTCAAAGGTCGCTTCAGCCATCTTTCCATCTCGAATGGATACAACGCGAAAATATTCGGAGAGCGCATTCACTGCCTTTGTTCCCACGCCGTTTAAACCAACAGAAAATTGAAAAACCTCATCATCGTACTTTGCCCCAGTGTTTATTTGCGAAACACATTCGACGAGCTTCCCAAGCGGTATTCCACGCCCATAGTCACGCACCTTGACGCGGTTTTCTTTTAGCTCCACATCGATTTGCTTACCATTTCCCATGATAAACTCATCGATCGCATTGTCGATAACTTCTTTTAAGAGTATGTAAATACCATCATTTTGATTTGTGCCATCTCCCAAACGCCCAATATACATACCCGTTCGCAAACGAATATGCTCCAAAGGGCTTAAATGCTTAATCTTTGACTCATCATAGACTGCAGGAGATTTTTTTGTACTTTTTGTTCCACCCATAATGAACCATTATAACATATATTTAAAAACTTAGAAAGATATACAGAAAATAAGCTACCAAAAACGGGACGTTTTGGGCCTCATTTTATATCCTCCTCATCTTTATGCATATCTACTGCATTATTATTTTTCACAGGAAAAAATTTCCATAGCAAAATAAATACAGGCACAGCCATCATTGTCGTACCTTAGTCAAAACAAAACCGACAAGAAGAGCGAAAAAACCATTCATCCCTATAAAAATATTCGCATTGTATTTTTTAGAAAACTCATTTTATTTTCTCCTTCAATTATTTTTCAGCACAGCTATTCATTGTCGCACCTTATTGGTTTTTTTTATTTAATATAAATAAATTTAAAATATTAAAAATGATCAGTAAACTTAAAGATATTAATAACAATACTTTTGTAAGCAAAGTAAAATCATAAATCATCGTATACACACTAATAATGAATGCTGCGATAATAGTCAGCGTAAAAAAAACATAGAACACAAGCTTTTTCTTTCCCATAAAAATACTCCTTAAAAAAAATGAATAACTTTCATAGTACTATAATTATAGGCTGTGAGGAATTTCTGTCAATTAAAAAAAAAAGGTAAAACCCAAAAAAAAGAGCCTCGATTCGCCAAAATATGACCAAGCTAATACAGCAAAACGCATACATACTACCAAAGTAATATGATAGGGATTATATTTTGAATGAAAATCTAGATTGAGCATAAAAAAAACATCGCCCTAAGACGATGTTTATAAACAAATTATGTTTCTCGTTTTTGTTTTTATAAAACGTACTCAACTACTTTAGTTTAATTTTACAGCAAGTCCAGAGACAGTCGAATTACAAGTTATTGTATCTTTTGAGATAGTATTTTCATTTACGCGTGTTACAAATATGATTGCATCAGCACCTAAGGCTTTAGCTTCCATAATCATTGCATACACTGCATTCGAATCAGCCATTTCATACTGATCTCTAGGAGTTGTAACAGTAGTGCTTTGAGTAGATATTATCCCAAATATTTTTTTAGTTGAAGAAGTAAGTCGCCCTGCATTACCCATAAAGCCAAGATAGCCATAATTTAAAGTATCGCCCGTATAGACTTTCTTTATTTGATTATAACTAACGCTTCCTGTACCACTAACTCTACCAAGTATAGTATATGCCTCGGGTGGAAGGTCAGAAAAACCAAGCGAAGGGTTATTGATGTTTGCAACAACAGATGACACAGGTGCTGTTGTACAACCGCTCAAAAATAGAACTGCAGAAAAAAGTAAAGCTAAAAGCATAGATTTTTTCATTTTTTCATCCTTTTTTTCACCTTCAAAGAGGTGATTGTATATTTTATTTGCAACGCAAATAATTTCCACAAACAATAAAAAAACCGTAAAGAACTGCTTCAATAAGAAGCGTTTACGGTTTATATAGAGAAATTTGTATTACTTTTTTGAGAAATAAAAAAACAGCAAGCAATGATATAGTAAGATATTTGTTTTTTATACTTATGCAACACACTCTCTCCTTTGTAAGCTAAGTTATGTAAAAATAATATAATAAACACTAACCAAAGTCAAGTGTTTTTTTTTACTCATTTTTTAAGAGATTTCTTTAGCAAGATTTGCCTTATCGCGCAGCAGCCTATCGATTTCATCAGCTGCCGCAGTAATTTTATTTGACAATCCTTCGTTTTGCTCTTTTAAACGTTCGATGTTTTCATTGTTTTGAATAATATTTTGTTGCATGTGTTTTTTTTGTCTTTCTTTTGTTGCTATCTCTGCTTCCAAGTCGATATAGGCGATTTTTTTCTCATTATTTCGTATCGTTTTTTGAATTTCTGCAGCGTCTTTTACAAGGACAAATAAAACATCATCCATGTCATCAGTTTTTTTAACAGCCTTTTTTACTTCATTCCCAACCTTTTCATCAATAAACGCTTCACCGATGATCGCATATTGATTTTCTATATCGATTTGCATATCGAGAGCCTGCTTTTCCAAAGCAATTGTTTTTTTATTGAAGGAGCCTTTGGGACCAATCGCATCGATGTTTTGTGCGATTAATTGTTCTGCATTTTGTGCATTTGCCAAAAGCACTTTTTTTTCATTTAAGCTCTCCTGCCTTTGGAGTGCTTTTGTATGTGCGTCGAGAATTTCCTGGTCAAAATCCTTCGCCTCCTCTCTCGTAAAAACTGATGCCTGTACACCGAGGTGGCCTACATCCACATAGAGTTTTTGCAGTTTTCTTTCTTGCCCAGTTAGATTTGCTGAAGTCGTAGAAAGTTTTACTTGGTTTAATATTTTTGAGAAAAAACCCATTTTTTCTATTTCAGCCCGCTCTGTATCTATTTTTTCTTCGATATTTTTTATGACTGCTTTTTGTGCCTCATATTCGGCAAAACTTTCACCAAGAAAATCTGCAAAAACCGGGCTATAGTTTTCCAAAAGAAGCTTGCCAAAATCTTTTAAAAGGTCAGACCACTCTTTCGAGAGTTCTTTTATTTCAGCATCAAGTATTTTTTGACTTTCAATCTCACTTAAAAAACGCTCTTGTAAGCTTGCAAGCTCTTCGGTTAAATCTTCCAAGTGCTCCTTATCTTCCAGTAAGCGCAAAATAGTCTCTCTTTCTTTTTCTCCCACAAAGCTATGATTTTGCTCATACAGGATTTTCCCCGTCTTTCTTGCAAGAAGTTTTTTTTCTTCAAGCAATCTTTGTGTATCTTTTTCTATATCTCGTTTTGTTTCTCTATTTTCCATAAAAAACCTCATATATTTTACTTTAACAGATATACATACTAGCATGTTTTGAATATAAAAGCAAAACCTTAGTCTTGTTCTTTTAGTTTTTTTTTGCTAATCTTTTTTTAATACAAAAAAGCTATCGAATTTCCATAAAAAAGGATGTACTATGCTCGCTATTTTCTTTAACTCGCTTGCTATCGGCTATTCTGGTGCCATGATGCCTGGCTCATTATTAACCTATACAATAGAAAAAAGTGCCAAAGAAGGCAAATCAGCTGGCTTTATTATCAGCCTCGGTCATGCTTTTTTGGAGTTTTTTTTAGTTATATTTCTGTTTTTGGGTCTCGGTCAATTTCTAACAAGCAAATTTGCAAGTATAAGCATCGGTCTAATCGGGGGTGGAATTCTTTGCTTTTTGGGTATTTCCTCTCTTAAAGAAAGCCTAAAAAATAAACCCGATGATGAAAAAATAAAAAAAGATGGGGACGAAGTTCTCATCAAAGGCGAAAAAAAAGAGGTCCTAATAAATCACTCTTTCCACGAAGAAAATGAGCCAACTTTTTTAAAAAAGCGAAGTCTTTTTTTTGCAGGTATTGTATTAAGCGCTACAAACCCCTATTTCCTCGTCTGGTGGGCAGCAATTGGGCTAAAACTCTTAGTCGATGCGCACACCGTTCTCGGAATCTTTGGCATCGGCCTTTTTTACTTCGGACATATTCTCGCCGACATAAGTTGGTATAGCATTGTCTCGCTTCTCATAGCAAAAACCAGCCAATTCCTCAAAGCTTCTGTGTATCGAATTATTATTATCTGCCTAAGTTTTGTACTTATTTTCTTTGGTGCGCGCTTTATCTACAAAAGTCTTCAGCTCATCTTTTTTTAGTAAAACCTTTTTTTCTAGCGACTTTTATATTCTTTTTTATCAGATTTTCTCCACCTTTTTCTAAAATATCACTTTTCTATTTTTTTTCCTTGACAATACCGCATTGCACACTTTATCATTAGATAATACTTTTACATGATTTTTTTCTATTAAAAATAAAAAATGTAAAGAAAAAACACGAAGGAGCTTTGAATGGATTTTATTACAAAACAACTAAAAAATGTTACTATAGCAGGTCACGGACAAGCCGGAAAAACACGGCTCGCCGAACAACTTCTCTATGTTGCAGGAGTAATAACAAAGCCCGAATCCGTAGAGTCCGGAAAAACAGTCAGTGATTATACGGCAGAAGAAATCGAAAGACATATTTCGATTTACGCTTCCCTTTCTCATCTCGTATGGAAGGATAAAAAGCTCAATTTTTGGGATGCACCGGGTTCTTCTGACTTTGTTGGTGAAGTTATATCGGCTTTTCGTTCCAGTGAAATGGCACTCATGCTTTTAGATGGAAGAAATGGCGTACAAATAGAAACAATAAAACTCTGGCGAGATTTAGACCGCAGAAACAAACCTCGTCTTGTCTTTATCAATCGTTTAGAAGAAGAGCGTTCCATTGCTGAAACAATACCGCAAGATTTACGAGAAAAATTCTCATGCGAACCCTGTTCTGTGAGTATTCCCATGGGAAAAGGTGACTCATATGAGGGCGTTATAGATATTATCAAAGGAAAGGCTTTTTTTGTACCTGCTGATGGCGAAAAAGAAAAAGAAGCCGATATCCCAGAAAAATATATGGCAGCCTTTGAAGAAGCACGGGGTATTTTAGCAGGTGCTGCAGCCGAGGGCGATGACGACCTTTTTGTAAAATTCATCGATGAAGGAGAGCTCACACAAGAAGAAATTATTCACGGCTTAACTATTGCCCTTGAAAACAACCGCATCGTGCCTGTTTTTGCAGGCAGCGTTGTAAAAAACTCCGGCTTAGTTTCCCTCCTCGACTTTATCGCAGATATAGCACCTTCTCCCGAAAATGCTCTAGAAAGACTCAAAGGCGATGCGGATGAAGATGCTACGACAATAAAAATTTCTTCTGAAGGCAATCTCACTGCGCTTGTAGTAAAATCTTCAAGCGATCAGTTTTCAGGTAAACTTTCTTATCTTAAAATAGTAACAGGCACGCTCAATGCTGACAGCGAAGTATTTAACCTTGCCGATGGCAGAAAGGAAAAAATAGGCAAGCTCTATACGAGTGTAGGGAAAAAACTCATTGAAGTAAAAAAGCTTGTTGCAGGGGACATTGGTATTGCGGCAAAATTGGCAAATGCAAAAACAAGTGACACGCTCAGCTCAGTGCAAAATGTCAAGCCATTGATAAAACTGCGGCATCCAGAACCTGTCTTCTCTATGGCAGTAAGTGCAAAAGAAAAGAAAGAAGAAGACAAGATGAACGAATTGCTCAATCGCTTTTCAGAAGAAGATAGAACGCTCTCCTTCCAATACAATGCAGAAACAAAACAAAATGTGCTCTCTGGAATGGGCGAATTACATATCAATATTCTTCTCGATAAGGTACGCAGTACCGCAAAAATTACCATAGATACCGCAGTTCCACGAGTCGCCTATCGCGAAACAATTCAAAGAAAGGCACAGGCAGAATACACACATAAAAAACAATCTGGAGGACATGGTCAATACGGGCGAGTTGTTCTCGCTGTGGAACCACTTCCACGCGGTGATGAGTATAGCTTTACAAATGCGGTATTTGGTGGAGCTATTTCAAAGAACTACATTCCCGGTGTTGAAAAAGGTGTAAAAGAAGCGATGCAAAACGGTGTTCTCGCAGGCTATCCTGTAGTCGATGTAGGGTCCACTGTTTTGGACGGAAAAGAGCACCCAGTAGACTCCAGTGAAATGGCTTTTAAAATTGCTGCACGAAATGCCTTTAGGGAAGCATCGCGTTCTGCAGGAGCTATCTTACTTGAACCGATTATGAACATCACGGTATGGGTTGAAGCAAAATATCTTGGAGATATTATGTCTGACCTTTCTTCAAAACGCGGGCGCATCCTCGGCCAAAGTCCCTTGGGAGGCGGCATAGAAGAAATCCGAGCACAAGCACCACAAGCTGAGCTTATAAAATATGCAATCGACCTTCGCTCAATGACGAGTGGTACTGGTAGTTTTGAAACAAGTTTTTCACACTATGACCCCATCTCAGGAAAAATTGCTGATGATGTTATAGCACAAGCAAAAGAATTCATGGGCGATTATCTACGAGAAGATTAAAAGAATTTTTTGGAGTACATAAAAAAAAGCTGTTAAACCGCACCGGGCTTGACAGCTTTTTTTGTTTTTAAAAGATACTTCCAGTCTGTGTTTTTTTATACGTTTAACTTATTATAAGAAGTTCAAGAGAGCCTGTGGCTTCAATTTTTTCGTTAAGCGAAAAAACAAGAAAGTCTTCTTTTTTTATATCGAGACTTTCTCCTGAGTTTGACAAGAGTTTCCCTTCACCTTCCAAAACAAAGATACTTGCAAACTCTTTTTCTTCAACGAAGCTTTCTCCCGTTTTTGCATCAGTTTCATAACTCAGTTTTATCTCGCTCGTACTTGAAATTATTTTTTTCTCAAGCTTAAAATAGGGGCATGAAAAAGAGCCACTAAAAGGGGATTCGGGCTTGGGCTGAATGGGCTTAAAAACCGAGATACCTTCATCTATGTGCATTTCCCGCTCGCGTCCCCAGTCATAAAGTCTATAGGTTACGTCACTCGCTTGCTGCACTTCCAGCAAACGCAAACCGCCCTGAATTGCATGGACTGTTCCCGCAGGTATAAACACAAAGTCTCCCTTGGAAAGCGGCACAATGCGCAATAAAGATTCGAGATTTTCTTTTGCATCTGGCTTAGAAAAATCCGCATGGAAAATACTCGAAAGTGCTTCTTTTGAAAGCTCTCTTGTAAGCCCACAAATAATACTGGCATCCTCATCGGCATCTAAAACATACCAAGCCTCTGTTTTACCAGCTATTTTTTCCCCTGCAAGTTCTCGATCATCAGGATGTACTTGCACAGAAAGCCTTTCATTTGCCTGGATGAGTTTTATTAAAAGCGGATAATTTTCACCGACTAAAACAGAAAGCGCCTTTCCGCCAAGAAACTCGGTTTTTTCATCTATCTTTGTCATTCCATGCGAAAGTGTCGAAAGGAGCCATTTTTCATAGCCCCATACTTTCTCAGATACAAAAGGATTTGTTCGAATCATTCTTTCTCCCAGAGTTTTTTAGGGTAATAGCCTTCTGCAATTTTCTTTGCAATCTCGTCTTTTACGATCTGTCTATCTTCTGGATAGGTCATACCAAACCACATTTCATCAGAATGGTAGCATTTGATAGTTCCTCTGCCTTCTTGTACCATTTTTCCAGCTGCTTCTGGGAGATAGACTTCTATTTTTTCGCTCCTTAGATATTCTTTTTTAAAGTCGTCAAAAAATTCGTTAAAATATGCAAATGATTTAGGAGTAAAGCCAAAAAAATTCATAGAAACAATTTCTTTTCCATCATATACTTTTTTTTCGCCGTCAAGCTCGCCAGTTATTCCATCGCCTTCATAGCCAATTTTGATATTTTCTCGCATACCCATGAGATATGAATCTTTTAGTTCGCATACACCACGACTAACAGTTCCACTCTTACTCAAGGTATTCCCTAAAATATAGCCAACCATTGCATGTTCATCGGAAGAAGGATCTACAGTCGAAAGATGTTTCCCAAGAGTTACAAAGGCAGATTTTCCATAGTAGTCATCTGCGTTTATAACCGCATAGTTTTCGTTGACCGCCTTTTCCGCACATAAGACGGCGTGAATAGTACCCCAAGGTTTTTGACGGTTTGTAATGAGTTTTTTTTCTTCATCACTAAAAAGCGTATCTTTATCTTGAAAGACATAGTCTACATTTGCGTTTTTTGCAACTCTATCAAAAAAGCGCTCTCTAAAATCTTTTTCTATATCCTTTCGAATAATGTACACCACCTTACCAAAACCAGCTTGGAAAGCATCATAGGATGCAAAATCAAGCAAGGTTTCTCCATTTAAACCTACGCTGTCAATTTGTTTAACGCCTCCATAGCGACTTCCCATACCTGCAGCTAAAACAACTAAAGTCGGTTTCATAGCTCCTCCATATCATTACTTTTCAACACAAAATCATTCAAAATGAGACTTTCTATACTGGTTACATATTACTATAAACAAGAAAAAACCTCAAGCTAGACCTTAGTCGCTGTCCTCAAAAACAACTCTTGCAAAAAAACTATAGGCTTGTTGTTGCTTCTAAGGCAAGCTTCATCATATCTTTAAAAGTAGTTTGGCGCTCTTCGGATGTTGTTGTCTCCCCTGTTGCTATATGATCAGAGATAGTTACAATAGCCAAGGCCTTTCTGCCGTATTTTGCAGCAAGGGTATATAACTCAGCGGCTTCCATTTCGATTGCAAGTACTCCATACTCAGCCCATTTTTTCCAGTTATCATTTACATCATAAAACAAATCGCTCGAGGCTATCGGTCCTGTAAGAACAGGAATGTCGAGTTTTTTTGCAGTTTCGTAGGTCTTGTAGACAAGAGAAAAATCTGCTGTCGGAGCAAAGTGTAAGGAGCCAAAGCGTTGTGTCAAAATAGCTGAATCCGAACAAGCACTCGGCGCTATAACAATGTCGCGCACCTTTGTCGAAGTATGTACCGCACCAGCTGTCCCAATGCGCACTGCAGTTTGTACACCATAGAAATCAAACAGTTCATTTGCATATATCGATATGGAAGGCTGTCCCATACCTGTTCCTTGTACAGAAACACGAACACCATTATAGGTGCCGGTAAAACCGAGCATATTGCGAACCCTGTTATAACAAACCGCATTTTCTAAAAAGTGCTCTGCTATAAATTCTGCTCGAAGTGGATCCCCTGGCAATAACACGATATCTGCTATATCGCCTTTTTTTGCTTCAATATGAATACTCATAAACCAAATGCTCCTTTACAATAAAAAATTCTCTCTCTAATAGTATAGCATGAAAGAAAAAAATTGTGTGAATTCTGATCGAAAATTTCATAGACAAATCACTGTCTCCTATCGTATACTATAGGTATGAAAACAATTCTTTCACTTTCGTATCCGTGGATATGGCTTATTATTATGATTGTGCTTGTCGCAATTGAAGCTTTCACCTTTAGCCTAACTACTATTTGGTTTGCCCTCGGTGCCCTTCTCATGATCCTCATTTCTCTCCTTGGGCTTTCGTTCCCCGTACAATTATTGATATGGCTCATTATCTCGAGCGTCTTGCTGTATTTTACTCGCCCCTATGCTTTGGGCAAACTAAAAGTTGGCAAGATTGCAACAAATGTAGATAGCCTTGTGGGAAAATCTGCCCTCGTAGTAAAAACTATTACAAAGCACGATAAAGGCGAGATAAAAATAAATGGTATCATTTGGAGCGCAAAAACAGAAGATGATGCAGAGTTAGCTGAAGGAAGTGAATGCAAGATTGTTGCCATACAAGGTGCAACTGCCATCGTTACATAAATAAGGAGGAAATATGTATATTTTAATTGCTTTAATTGCCTTTATTCTTTTACTCATTGTAAAAAATATTCGCATTGTGCCTCAATCCCAGGCTTTTGTTATTGAACGGCTTGGTGGCTATCTTACCACTTGGCAGGTCGGTTTACGCATCAAAATGCCGCTCATCGATCGAGTAGCAAATCGGGTTTCTCTAAAAGAGCGTGTCTTAGACTTTGAGCCCCAGCCGGTTATTACAAAAGATAACGTTACTATGATGATAGATACAGTTATCTATTTGCAAATCACCGACCCAAAGCTCTACACCTATGGCGTTGAAAATCCTATGAAGGCTATAGAAAACCTTTCTGCTACAACCCTTCGAAATATAATTGGGGATCTTGAACTTGACGGCACCCTTACCAGTCGTGATGTTATCAATACAAAGATGCGGGCAATTGTCGATGAGGCAACTGACCCTTGGGGAATCAAGGTAAACCGTGTCGAAGTAAAAAATATTATTCCACCAGCAGGCATTCAAGAAGCAATGGAAAAACAAATGCGGGCAGAACGCGAGCGTAGGGAAAGTATTCTTATAGCAGAAGGTAAAAAGCAATCCGAAATTTTAGTTGCGGAAGGAAAAAAACAAGCTGCTATTTTAGAGGCTGAAGCAAAGAAAGAAGCAGCTATTCGAGAAGCTGAAGGTGAAGCCGAGGCAATTATTTCTGTTCAAAAGGCAACGGCAGAAGGCTTACAAATGATAAAATCTGTCGGTCTCGATGAAAAAGTAATAAAGCTTAAAAGCTTAGAGAGCTTTGAGAAAGTTGCAAACGGACAGGCAACAAAACTCATCATACCTGCCGATTTACAAAACATGGCAGGCTTAGTTTCGAGCATTGCAGAGATTGCAAAAAATTAGTGTAAAATCAAAATACCAGAGACTGCACCGAGGACCATAAAAAGGACTGGGTGCAGTTTTGTTTTAAAAAAGAGTATTAAAAACACAAGGTATAGGATAATTGTTTTTATATCAAATAAGGAAGCAAAGAGCTTGCTTTCTGCATAAGATGCGAGGTCCAGAACCGCAACCCGAAAGATAAGCCAAGCGGCAACAGCGATAAGACCGGTAACAGTTGGTCTAAGCCCATTGAAGGCAGCTTGTACCAGGGGCTTGTTTTGAATTTTAAAGAAAAATGAGGCGATTATCGTAATGATAATTATCGATGGAAGCACTGTTCCCAGCGTTGTTATGACACCACCCCAAACGCCATAAAACTCATAGCCTATATAGGTTGCCATATTTATCCCAATGGGACCGGGAGTGCTTTCAGAAATCGCGACCATATTAAAAAAGCGCTCAGGACTTATAAGGTTTTTTGAAAAAAAGATTTGTTGCATGAGCGTAATCGCAACCTGTCCACCGCCGATGGTAAAAAGTCCCACATAAAAGAATACCCAAAACAATTCCCAAAGACTCATTTTTCTTGCCCTCTTTCTTTGCGTTTTTTTGATAGGATTTGAATTCCATGAAGGCACAGACCACTCAAGGCACCGATGAGAATTAAAATAGATGAGTCTATCTTGAAAATTGCCACAGCTACAAAGGCAAGTAAGGCAAGAACTATACCAAAAATATTTTTCCATGTTTTAATCGTTGTTTTTATAAAGGTCCAAAGGATTTTTGTAAGCATGGCTGCAACAGCGATATTCATCCCGATGAGCGCATGCTGCACTTCTGGGATGTGCTCAATACTAGACAAAAAAGCAGCTATAATAGAAATAACAATGAGAGAAGGAAAAACAACACCGAGAGTTGTAATAATTCCTCCAAAAACACCAAGCCGTTTATAACCCAAAAAAGTTGCCACATTCACCGCTATAATTCCCGGGGTAATTTGTGCAATCGCGTAGTAATCCATAAGATCTTCAAACGTCGTCCAGTCCCGTTTTTGCGCAAGTTCGCGCTCAAGGATGGGAAGCATCGCCATGCCACCACCAAAGGTAACAAAGCCTATTTTGAAAAAAACGAAAAACATCTTCAAAAGCTCTTTTAGATATCCAGAAAAATTGTAGTGGATAAGGGGGGAATTTTTATTTGATTGAGATTTTGACAATTGCATACCACCTAAAATTGATTGTATGCAATTCACTCTTTTTTATCAAGAAGGAGACTCATCTACCAAAATTTTCTATTTTTTTTCTATCTTTTATGCCTTTTTTGTGTTATACTAGTAGTAACTTTTGAAACTAAAAACAGGAGACACTCATGACCCTATTTGAATGGACACCAGAAATTGCGGTTGGTATACAAAGCATAGATGACCAACATAAAAAACTTATTTCACTTATAAATGATGTAAGCGATGCGATGAAGGCGCGAAAAGCTGCTCAAGTTATAGGAGGCATCTTACAAGAACTTTCCGATTACACCATACATCATTTTGGAAATGAAGAAAGAGCCTTTGACAAGTACGACTATCCTAAAAAAGAAGAACATAAAGCACAACATAAAATTTATGTCGATAAAATCGGTGAACTCATCGAACGAAACAATAAGGGAGAACTCGGCATCAGTGTAAGTGTTCTCGACTTTCTAATGGAATGGATAACAAATCATATTATGAAAATCGATATGCAATACGTTCCTTTTTTCTCAGATAAAGAAATAGGCTAGAACTCACAATTTTCTTCTTGAACCTTAGCCTTTTTTTATGCTACTATGAATAGAATATAAAGTATCAAAAAAATCGTTGATATGTTTACAAATATTTATCGAGGTAGTATATGGCTCAGTATCCTTTTCAAGAGATAGAAAAAAAATGGCAGGTTTTTTGGGAAAAAAATAAAACTTTTAAGGTAAAAGAGGACGCATCCTTTCCAAAAGAAAAACGGCGTTACGTACTAGACATGTTTCCCTATCCTTCAGCCCAAGGTTTACACGTGGGGCATCCCGAGGGCTATACCGCCACAGATATTTACTGCCGTTATTTACGCATGAACGGCTACAATGTACTTCACCCCATGGGCTATGATGCCTTTGGATTGCCTGCAGAAAACTATGCTATAAAAACCGGAACACATCCGAGTCTTACCACAAACGAAAATATCGAACATTTTACAAAACAAATTAAGTCTTTTGGTTTTAGCTACGACTGGGACCGTTGTGTATCAACCTGTACCCCCGACTACTACCGCTGGACACAGTGGATTTTTCTCCAACTCTATAAGCGTGGGCTTGCCTACGAAGCGGAAACTCCTATCAACTGGTGTACGAGCTGCTTAACAGGCCTCGCAAACGAAGAAGTAAAGGATGGCCGTTGTGACCGCTGTGGCAATACCGTTACCCGAAAAACAATCCGCCAGTGGATTCTCAAAATCACAGCCTATGCAGAACGCCTCCTCGCGGATCTAGATAGCTTAGATTGGTCAGAATCTATCAAGCTTATGCAAAAAAACTGGATAGGAAAAAGCACTGGAGCTGAAGTTTCTTTTATGATCGCAGATGCAGATGGCAAGGCAACTGAAAACTCGCTAAAGGTATACACAACTCGGGCGGACACCCTCTTTGGCGCCACCTACATGGTTGTCGCTCCTGAACATCCGCTTTTAGAAAAACTTACAAGCACGGAGCAAAAAAAAGCAGTAGAAAACTATATCGAAAAAGCTGCTATGAAAAGCGACCTTGAGCGAACCGACCTTGCAAAAGATAAAACAGGCGTCTTCACAGGAAGCTATGCAATAAACCCTGTCAATAATGCACTCATACCCATTTGGGTTTCTGATTATATCCTCATCTCTTACGGAACAGGTGCTATTATGGCTGTCCCTGCCCACGACGAGCGAGACGGAGCCTTTGCAGAGAAGTTTGGACTTCCCGTCATAAAGGTAGTAGCAAAGCCTGAAGAAGTAGAAGCTATTGGGGGAGAAAAGGTTATTCGAGAAGCCTTAGAAAAAGGCAGTCTTGAAGAGCTTGTTCAAAACAATCCAAAGCTTTTTGCCGAGATACAAGACTGCTTTGTCGACGAAGGCTATTCTATAAACTCAGGAGAATTTTCAGGTCTTTCTACAAAAGAGGCAACAGAGGCAATTATAGAAAAACTTTCAAAAGAAGGCATTGGCGAAAAAGCGACGAATTACAAACTTCGCGACTGGGTATTTAGTCGCCAGCGTTACTGGGGAGAACCCATCCCCCTCGTGCACTGCGAAAACTGCGGCATCGTCCCCATTCCAGAAGAGGAACTTCCCTTGGAACTTCCCAATGTAAAAAGCTATGAGCCAACGGGAACTGGGGAAAGCCCCCTTGCTGGAATCACTGACTGGGTAAACACCTCCTGCCCAAAATGCGGAGGAAAAGCAAAACGAGAAACGAACACCATGCCACAATGGGCAGGTTCTTGCTGGTATTATTTGCGCTACCTCGATCCTCAAAACGAGAAAGCTTTTGCAAGTCAAGAATCAATACAATACTGGATGCCCGTTGACCTCTATGTTGGTGGTGCTGAACACGCGGTCCTCCACCTCCTCTATGCACGTTTTTGGCACAAGGTACTCTACGACCTTGGCTTGGTAAATACGATCGAACCATTCCAAAGACTCGTAAACCAAGGAATGATAACAAGCTATGCCTTTCAGCGTAAAAATAAAATGCTCGTTCCAACCGACATGGTAGAAGAAAATACCGATGGAACTTTTACCGACAAAGAAACAGGAGAGAGCTTAGAGCGAGTAATCGCAAAGATGTCAAAGTCCTTGAAAAATGTCATCAATCCCGACGATGTTATACGAGACTTCGGCGCAGACTCTGTTCGCATGTACGAAATGTTTATGGGGCCCCTTGAGGTGTCAAAACCTTGGAGCACACAAGGCTTAGTCGGCGTGCATCGTTTTCTAGAAAAAGTATGGGCTTTGAGTGAAAAACCATTAGTAGACATTGACCTTAATACAATAGAAGATACAAAACTCATCGAAATAAGAAAGCTTTTTCACAAAACAATAAAAAAAGTAAGTGAAGACACAGAAAACCTTTGCTTTAACACAGCAATTAGCCAAATGATGATTTTTGTAAATGAAGTTTCAAAACTTACAGAACTTCCAAAGGCGCTCTTTTCAGACTTTGTAAAAATGCTCAATGTCTATGCACCGCATCTAGGAGAAGAATTGTGGGAAAAACTCGGCAACAAAGCAAGCGTATCCCAAGAAAACTGGCCGCAATACAATGAAGCCTTTTGTAAAGATGACAGTGTCACAATTATCGTGCAAGTAAATGGTAAAATACGAGATAAATTTGAAACAGCTATGAACACCGAAAAAGAAGCACTTGAAAAAAAAGCACTTTCATGCCCAGCTGTGCAAAAATATCTTGACGGAAATACTGTGAAAAAAATAATTGCTGTTCCAAACAAGATCGTAAACATAGTCGTATAAAACAAAAAAGCTTCCCTCTTTGGAAGCTTTTTTTTGGTCTATTCTCGCAACTTTTATTTTAGCTTACGTTGCTATGAAGAAATAACTTCAACCAAGATTAATCGAGATTTTTCCACAAATGGATAAACTCAAGCATGTATTGTTGGATATTATTAAAATAGGCTTCTTGAAAAAGGCAGGCATCAAGACCGATGTAGCGGTAATGCCAAGACTCCCAGCGATAACCAGTAACTTCTTCATAGCCCTGTGGAAAAGAAAGCGAAAAGCCAAAACGACTTGCGTTATTGTCGAGCCAGATGCCAGCCTTTGTTAGAGCAAATTCATCTGTAATGGAGCCAAAATCAACAACGGTTCCGAGCTGATGCTGACTCGTCCCAGGGCGAGCAGATTCTCTGTCAGCAGCTTCTTGTCCAAGCTCTTTTACATTGCGCTCATACAAGCCCTCTTGGTACTCATACGAGCGATATGTAGAGCTTGCAACAATAGTAATTCCCTCATCCTTTGCAGCAAATGACATTTTACGAAGCGCATCTTCAACAAAGTCCCTGAGGGAAAGATCGTTTCGATTAAGCAGATAGGCATTGTTCGGTTTTAAAGGAATTATATCTTTTGGATTATCTTCCTTTTCAAGAAAATGTTTTTTATCGACTAAGCGTAAAAGATTGTTTGTATCTTTTAGCAAAAGCCTTTCTAAATCACGGAGGAAGTTTTCTTGATTTTCCAGAATCCTATGTGCTATTTCGTTTTTTTCAGCGAGATAAAAACCTGCATTTTCACCACTTCCTGCTGCCCCATAAGAGGGAAAAACTTGCAGAAGGTTTTGAAGTTTTAGAAGATTAGGATTCACTTTTTTTTCCACTTCTTTTGAAATAGAGATGATCTCTTGTTTAGTTTCGAATAATGCTGCACCAGTCTTTTTTTGTTCAGCCTTTGAACAAGAAAGAAAGAAAAACATAGATATAAATAAAGCCACGTACTTAATACAGAGTCTGTGTTTTTTCAAAATTAAAATCCTAAATTCTATAAGGCTTCTGTTACAGCCTGAATAATAGGAAAAAAATCTATAAAACCGGTCGATTCTAGTGCTTTACGAGCTTCATTGGAAGGACGCATGATATACAGTTTTTGTCCAAAATCTTCTGCATCATTGAAGGCGGCCATGATAACCCCCAAGCCAGAAGAATCAACTTGCACTACTTCTGCCATATCGAGAACCACATTTGTTTCTTCAATTAAACCAAAAATCTTAGATTGTAGTTCTGTAAAAGTGTTTGCGGTTAACTCACCTGTAGCTTCTAGAAGGACATAGTTTGCACCTTTTTTTTCGATTATCTTTAACTGTTCCATATAACCTACCTTGATAAATACTTAATAGCCAAAATTGAAACGTCATCATCGAGCTCTCGTGAGGTAAATTCCAAAAGGTTTGTTTGCATAAAACTAACCATTCGCTCTGATGGGTAGGAAAGATTTTCAAGAATAGATTTTTGAATTCGCTCCTTACCAAAAGCTTCACCTCTCATAGATTTTGACTCTATGAGACCATGTGTGCAACCAACGATAATATCGCCAGGATTAAGCGTTATTTTTTTTACTTTTACAAGAGAACTGACATCTTTTACAAAACCCAGAACCTTCCCATCACCTTGTATTTCAATAACGTTATTATAGGTTTGATTATACATAAATAAAGCAGGAATACCACAGTTCACATAGTACAAGGTGTTTTCTGAAAAATCAATGAGCATAAAAATACCAGCTAAAAAAGTTCCCTTAGGCAGGTTCATACGAATAAAATAGTTTACCTTTTGTACCAGTTCCTTAAAGTCAGTGGTTTCCATCAAGAAGGTCCGTAAAAGTGACTTCACAATAACCATAGACATACTCGCATTAATACCTTTTCCACTCAAGTCTGCAATTATTGAAATATATCGATCTTCGCCCAGTTTTATAAAATCTATAAATTCTCCACCTAGGTTATGTGCCGATGTAGAGATATATCCTATATCCGCTTTTGGATTATCTATA
>Ga0255346_1000224_pt1 | contig 103351 bp, 76 predicted proteins | sample wastewater_treat_FD_194410 | JGI IMG/M metagenome (GOLD analysis project Ga0255346, IMG submission 194410) | Wastewater microbial communities from Lulu Island WWTP, Vancouver, Canada - plant22 | ecosystem: Engineered > WWTP > Wastewater > Unclassified | place: Canada: Vancouver, British...
GCGTATGCAGGGATGACGGATAGAGCATGTCGCAGGGCATATTTCCGCTGCGGGTTCGAGTGGCTGTCTTCGTCATGGCCCGCTTGGATGCCAATGCGGAGATTGGCGTTCCCAGGGGAAGAATTGCCTTTCTCCACGTCATCCCTGCGAAGGCAGGGATCTTACTGCGGATCAAGATTCCTGCCTGCGCAGGAATGACGCCGGGGGGCGGGCGTAACGGCGGAGGGGAGACATAACAGCGGCGTATGCAGGGAGGACGGATAGAGTACGTCGCAGGGCATATTTCCGCTGCGGGTTGGAATGGCTGTCTTCGTCATGGCCCGCTTGGATGCCAATGCGGAGATTGGCGTTCCCAGGAGGAGTCGCTTTCTGGCTTTTGGATTAAACAGGCTATTACGCGCTTTTGTGGTCAATAGTGAAACCGTACTTATTTCCAATCCCGCTCTGCGGTGCTTTCCCGGATTTTTGATGCACTCTCTTGATCAGCCTCTCATCAGTCATATACAATGCGTATACGGTTTAATTATTCCCTTTTTCATATTTTTTCCGGATTGATTCCTTACATGAGTACTGCCAGCGATCATACCGGCAACGCGGATACAGTCATCCGCGTTGAAGGGCTTTACAAACGCTTTGTCATGGGCGATACCGTCGTGCGGGCGCTGGACGGCGTTTCTTTTACCATTTCCCGTGGTAGTTTTGTTGCCATCATGGGTCCGTCCGGTTCCGGAAAGACTACGCTTCTTGATATCCTCGGATGCCTTTCACGGCCTACTGAAGGGGATTACTGGCTTGCCGGATCGAAAGTGAGCAATTTATCCGACCGCCAGCTTGCCCGCGTGCGCAACCACGAGATCGGCTTTGTATTTCAGAATTTTAACCTGCTTGCCCGTTCAAGCGCGCTCGTCAATGTGGAGCTACCTCTCTTTTACGACGGTGTTCGCCGCAGAGAGCGTACCCAGCGTGCCATAGCGGCACTGACAGCTGTAGGTCTTGAAAATCGACTGCATCATTGTCCCAACGAGCTTTCCGGCGGGCAGCGCCAGCGTGTTGCCATAGCCCGGGCTTTAATTAATTCGCCTTCAATCATTTTTGCCGATGAGCCGACAGGTAACCTGGATACGGCAAGCGGTTCAAGTATCATGGACCTTTTCGAAAATCTTCATCAAAAAGGACACACAATTGTCATGGTCACTCATGAACGGGACATTGCGGAGCATGCAGAACGTATCATGAGTTTTCGTGACGGGAGGTTGGTAACCGACGAATGGCTGCATCCAAAACATTCAAACTGATACGCACTCTGATCGGGTGGATTATCTTCCTTTCTCTGATTGGCGGGCCTGCCGCTTATTTTTACCTGAAAGAACCGATTATTGACGTAACGGTCATCACACTGAAACGCGGCCCTATCGAGCAGACGATTTCCGCGTTTTCATCAGGCACAGTAGAGCCCAAAGTTTCGTCCATGGTGGCGCCGGAGAGCATAGGCAAGGTCATGGCGGTGCATGTCAAAAAAGGTCAGCGGGTCGAAAAAGGGGATGTGCTGGTGGAACTGGACTGCACGCAGCAAAGCCTTCAGGTTGCCCAGGCAGAAGCACGGATTGCACAGGCAAACATCGGCATACGGCTGCTTAAAGAGCAATACGGCAATGACCAGGGCCGCATAGAGGTGCTGAAACGGACCCGCGATCTGGCGGCACACGAATTCGGCAAGGACAAGAAACTGCTTGAAAAGGACGATGTCGGCTCTGAGAGCATGGTCAATCTCTCCGAAATCAACTACAACCAGATCGACGATACCTATAAGAATCTCAGCAATCTTGTATCCCTCTACCCCTTACGCATTCAGGAAGCGGAAACAGCACTGAACGGTGCTACGCTGTTGCTGGAACAGGCAAAAGTTGCGGCTGAATGGACGAAGGTGTGTGCGCCCTTCTCCGGGCTGATAGCGGACACCATGGTCGAAGTGGGTGAAATTGTCGGCGGCGGTCTTGGTGCAGGTCTGAGCGGCGGGCTGGGCGGCGGTGCCATGATGGGGGGCGGCATGGGCGCCATGGGCGGTGCAGCTCTGGCAGCCGGCGGAGGCGGGGGCGGACTGGGCGGTGTATCCCCCCTGGGTGTTGTGCATCTTGTGGATGACTCCGATATGTATGTCAAGGCGCCTTTTGATGAGTCCACCTTCGGGAAGCTCGAACTGGGTCAACCCGTCCGCCTGACTTTTGATCCTTATCCCGACGAGGAATTTCCGGGCCGGGTGTCGCATATCGCTGCCACAGTCACCAAAAATCTTGATCGAAGCCGCACCTTTGAAGTAGAGATACTGATCGAAAAAGGCAAGGAACGGCTTATACCCGGCATGTCCGCCGATGCTGTCATCATTGCGAATTCCAAGGACAATGTGCTTTATGTGCCGACAGAAGCGCTGATCCGTGAGGAAGAAGGCTATGTGGTGGAAGACGGGCGTGCCGTGCGCCGTAAAGTTACGATGGGCATCGGCAACTGGATGACACGGGAAGTGCTGGACGGTCTTCGTGAAAATGAAGTGCTTATCACCTCCGTCAGCGTTAAGGGTCTGCGTGACGGTGCCAAAGTCAATATTTTAAGTACGCTGGAGCAGTAATGAACATCCTTGAATGTATTTGGATGGCATTAACCTCTCTGTCGGAAAACAAAGTTCGCTCTTTTCTGACAACGCTGGGCGTCATTATCGGAGTGATGTCCGTGATCCTGCTTGTCTCTCTGGGCGAAGCTGCTCAGGCATACATTGAAAAGCAGTTCAGCGGCATGGGCAGCAATGTTATTCTGGTCACGCCGGGCAAGCAGGAAACCACATCCAGCATGATCGCAGTCAGTGCGGGCAGCTTCCGCAAACTCACCACGGATAATGCCGCCGAAATCCGAAGAAAAGCACAGGGCGTGAAAGCGGTAGCCGCCAATGTTATCGGCACGGGACAAGTGCGGTTCAGAAGCGTGGAACGAAACTGTATTGTTCTGGGCACAGAGGAAGGGCTGGCAGAAATCCGGGATGTTCATACAACACAGGGGCGTTTTATCTCCGCCCAGGATATAGAGAAGAACAACAAGGTCTGCGTGATCGGGCTAAAACTGAAAAACGATCTGTTCGGCTCAAGCCCGGCACTGCACCAGCGCATTTCCATCAACCGATCCAAACACGTCGTGGTAGGCGTACTGGAGGAACGGGGGCAGATGCTGGGTATTGATCTGGACGACATTGTCGTGATCCCCCTTCCCAGCGGTCAGCAGATGTTCTACGGCGGCGAGGACACTATTTTTGAAATCAATGCTTCAGCAAAAACGCCTGAAGACATCCCTCTCGCACAGGAATCGATCCGCAAAGTACTGAAAGCGGCGCATGACAATAACGAGGATTTCACCATTATCAATCAGGATGCCATTGTGGATTCTTTTGGGAAGATTCTCAGTGCACTGCGTCTGATGCTTGTAGGCATTGCCGCCATTTCCCTGCTTGTCGGCGGAATCGGCATCATGAATATCATGCTGGTATCGGTGCGTGAACGCACCCGCGAAGTGGGTATCCGCAAGTCTGTTGGAGCGACCCGTTCCGACATTGCGCTGCAGTTTCTCATTGAAGCAGTAACACTGAGCGTATGCGGCGGCCTGATCGGTGTAGGCATTGCCTGGGCAGCGACTGTGATTCTTGGAATTGTGTATCCCTCCGTGCCGGTCACCATTTCCCTCTGGTCTGTTTTGACCGCCTTCCTGTTCAGTTTATCCACCGGTGTTTTCTTCGGTGTCTACCCTGCCACCAAGGCAAGCAGTGTGGATCCTGTGGAAGCGCTGCGCTACGAATAAAAAGCGACTGCGCTCCTTCCCTTCTGAAGAAGATGCCCGGAAACCCGATGTACCTTTTCGTCGTCATATAAAGACAGGAAAGCCCGAAAGGAAACATGCATGAATATCCGCACCTTCTGTTGTCTGCTGATTGTCACCTGCCTTGCCGTCTGCTCTCTTCACGGTGAAACCATTCCATTAACAGAGGGATGGTATCTTCGGAGCAGTGACGGGCTTGCCGTCAGCGGTGCGGAGGTGTCCCGGGACGGATTCAGCACACAGGACTGGTATGCACTGGACAGGTCCCGCACCGTACTGTCTGCTCTTGCGAAAGTGGGTGTATATGCCGATCCCTATTACGGGGAAAACCTGAAAAGCATTCCCGGCTATCAGGACGGCATGTGGCTCAGGCATCTGGACGACAGTCCTTTCCGGGTTCCCTGGTGGTATCGCATCGAGTTTACCCCGGCACCTCTGCAGCAGGATACCTGCTTCACACTGCATCTGGACGGCATCAACTACAAAGCCAATATCTGGCTGAACGGAAAAAAGATTGCCGGAGAGGATCAGGTAACGGGCATGTTCCGCCGCTTCGAGTTCCCCGTAACCGACCACCTGCGTTTCAATGAAAAAAATGTGCTTGCCATCGAAATTATCCCGCCCGGACTGCTTCCGGAAAAACATGTAAACACAAAACAGCTGGAAGCCACTACGGGCTGGGACGACCACAATCCGCAGCCACCCGATATGAATATGGGAATCTGGCAGCCCGTATATCTGAAGACACAGGGACCGGTCAGCCTGCGCCATCCCTATGTCGACAGTGACCTGTCTCTTCCCGGTATGGAAAGCGCCCGGCTCACAGCACTTGCCTGGCTGAAAAACAACACGAACCAGCCGCAGACCTGCCTGTTTTCCGGCATCGTGGAGGGACGGCAGGTATCGCAGGAAGTAACGCTGGCGCCGGGAGAGGAAAAAGAGGCCGTGCTGGCCCCTGAGCAGCATCCTGAGCTGATCCTCCAGTCTCCCCGGGTCTGGTGGCCTCATCCGGCAGGTGAGCAGCCCCTTTACGATGCCCGCTTTTCTGTCAGCGTTAACGGCCGGGAATCGGACAGTGCCACTCTGCGTTTCGGCATCCGCTCAGCAGAAAGTTACATCAATGCGGAAGACTGGCGGGGCTACAAAATCAACGGGCGCAACATCCTCATCCGCGGCGGTGCCTGGATGACATCGGACATGCTGCTGAACCTGGAAGACTCCCGTTACGAAGCGCTGGTGCGTTATGCCCGGGAAGCCAATCTGAACATGCTGCGGTCTGAAGGCTTTTCCATCCGTGAAACGGAAAGTTTTTATGATCTCTGCGACCGCTACGGAATTATGGTCACCCAGCAGCTTTTCGGCCGTAATCTGCCCGATGAGGCGCTGGCGATCGCCTGTGTGGAAGATACGCTGCTGCGCATCCGCAACCATCCGAGTCTTGTGCATTTTCTGGGGCATGATGAAACCTTTCCGACCGATACGCTGGATGCGGCTTATCAGCATCTGCTGGAAAAGCATCGTATTAAGCGAAGCTATCAGCCGCACTCAGGCACCTTCAATATTGCGACCCGCGCCAAGACAGGCGGTACCCGCACAGGGACGCGGGAGCTGTGGACCTACGCCGGGCCGTCCCACTATTTTTTCACCCGGGAACGCCGTTTTGATTCCGCCTGGGGCTTTGCTCAATCCGGCGGGATCGGCGGCATTCTGGCTGCACAGGACAGCTTGCGCCAGATGATGCCCGCATCGGCGCTATGGCCGATTCAGCAGAATGAATGCTGGTCGTTTCACACGGTAACACAAGGTATGGAATATTTTAATGCCGTGATTCAGGCAATGGAACAGAGTTATGGCGCTGCAGCGGACTTCAATGATTTCTGCAGAAAGCTTTACGCCATGAACTACAACAGTGCCCGGGGCATGTTCGAGGCGTACGCCCGTTTCAAATATGATGCGCTGGGCATTACCACGTGGAAATACAATGCCGCCTGGCCTGCAGCGCTCACCTGGCAGTATGTGGACTGGTACACCCGTCCCACAGCCGCCTATTTCGGTGCCAAAAAAGCATGCACCCCGGTGCATGCCCTTCTGGATCCCCATGAGCAGGCAGTGTATGTGGTAAACAGCCTGTATGAGGCGCAGGACGGGCTTTCTCTCGATGTAATCGTTCTGGATCCGGCGGGCAGCGTACTTTCTCAGGATAGCTTTACCGTATCCGTCGCTGCCGACGGCTGCACCCGCGCGGGAGCGCTCCGCATACCTGAATCCGCCGGAAACCTGCGGTTTGTTAAAATGCTTCTGAAAAATAAAGACGGCGCTATCCTGTCGGAAAATATATACTGGCTTTCGGCAACACCGGACGTCCCCGGTGCCTCGGGACACAAAGACTCTGTATTCTATACACACCCCAAGTCTGTTGCCGATTACAGCGGGCTGAATACACTCCCGGAAACATCCGTCGAAAGCCGGATCACCTCTGATGGAACCAACCATACCATCACGCTGGAAAATAAAAGTGACCGTATCGCCTTTCAGGTGGAACTCGCGCTGCTGCCGGCGGAAAGTGATCTTTCACTGGCACCCGTTTACTGGAGCGATAATTATGTGACCCTTTTCCCGGGAGAAAGCAGAACTGTACAGGCACAAACGTCTTCGGGCAGTACCGCGCCTCTCCGCCTGCGGGTACAGGGCTTCAATGTGCCTGAGACAATCAGCGACTGAGTTCCGGCACGGGCTTTATTGCCGTGTCGGTGCCATGTCTCCCGCCGCCCTGTACATGGCAATGATTTTTTCCGGATCAATCTCCGCAAGAATGTTGTGAATGGCGCAAAAGACGTAGCCGCTGTCTTCCTGCAGGCAGGAAACCGTCCGACGCACTTCCTCCTCGACTTCCTGCACGGTTCCGCGCGGAAGTGTATGCTGTGTATTCACACCGCCGCCCCAGAGGGCAATGCGATGCCGGGCTTTATCTTTCCATTCCTGAACGCTGTGCCCGCCTGCGGTCCATTGTACCGGATTAAGAATATCAAAACCGCTTTCCGCAATATCATCCAGTAAATCATAAATGGCACCGCATGAATGCAGAAAAGTTTTCACGCCGGGCGCCAGCTGATGAATGGCATCATTCATTTTTTTGTAAAAGGGCTTGAAAAGAGTCCTGTAGATTTGAGGCGAAGCAATCAGCGCACTCTGAGTGCCCCAGTCATCGGCGCTGCACATGTATATGTCAATGCAGTGCCCCAGCTCAGGCAGCCAGTCTTCCAGTGCCTCAAGAGTAAAGGCAAGCAGCATCCCGTGCAGTTCCTCAACAAATTCGGGCTCGGTGAGACAGAGCATTGGAAAGAGGGCAAGCCCTGTAAAATTGGTGATACCCATTCCGGGCTGAAGCCCATTGAACAGCACAGCGCGATCCGAGGTATCCCGCACACGCTTCGCTGTCTCCAGCAGCTGTTTTTTCCGCTCTCTGCTCCAGCGCCTCTTCTTCAGAGAAGCGCGTATTTCATCAAGATCCGGCCGGGGAATATCACCGGACAGAACCAAAGCATGACCGGCGTGCTCCACGTCAAAAACATACGCATGAGGCGGCATGACTGAACCGGGTGGAGTCTGCCGGACACTGCCGTCGGGCAGTGCGGAGAAAGGCGACAAATCCAGCACTTCCGCATCCAGCCGATTGTTGAAATGATAGGGATGCCACAGTTCCGGCTGAGGAAAAGCATTGGTGACATCGGGCTGCAGTGTAACCACATCACATCCGAGTGCGTCCAATACATCCGTATCGGGAAGAGCCAGCATCTGACCGGTGTCATAGACCCGCGGCCTTCGGGGAGGCAGCCCGAGCGCCTGCACCAGTGCCGGGTAGGCGAAGCAGCTGATCCCGGTGGACGGCATACCACCGAGATCTCTGGGGGTCCGGTCAAAGGCTTCAAAATTCAAAGCGGCAAGAACACGCTCGCGACTGTTCATTAAAAAATACTCCGGCTCTGGCAGAAACGACCGCCTTTATTTTTTCAGCGGCGGATTCGGAAATAAGGTATAATTAAGTATACAGTAAAATACCGGATCAACAGGAACGGGATTTTCGTACAGCAGCAGAAAAGCTGTCGAGAAATAGTGTTTCTTTATCCGGTGTTTTCACAGGTAAAAGGAACGGCGCCATGAAAAACGCACACCCTCTGTCCGCCCTGTTTTTGTTTCCCGCCCTTTGCCTGATGCTTATGCTGCTGAGCGGCTGCGGTGCGGAAATCCTGACCGTCACAGCTGTGCAGGGCGAACTGGCGGCGCAGAACGCCAAGTCAGCTACAAAACAGCTTGCTTATGTGAAGGACAAAATGGGCTCCGTCAGCTTTGATCAGGCGGTACAGGCATACCGTGCGGAACATGGCAGCAACCCGCCCACGCTGGATGCGCTGGTTCCCGGCTATCTCCCTCAGATACCGGTACAACCCGACGGAAGCCCCTATTACTACGATCCTGCGACAGGCACCCTTTCCGCCTCGGCACCGGCAGGAGCATCCTCCAAACAAGATCAGGAGATGATGCTTGCCATCCGCAATGCCATTACCCGTTACGGAACAGCGACGGGCTATTACCCGCCTACACTGGATGCACTCTATCCTAATTATATGACCAGACTGCCCCGAACGAGCGCCGGTCAGGAGTTTGTGTATAACAACCAGAACGGGCAGATCTCACTGCCCGGTCAGGTGTCTCCCACTGCCCCTGCCAGAACAGCAGGCAACCGCAGCGCCGGGATAGGGGGCACCGGGCCCATGGGCGAAGTGATGACAGGGATTGGCATTCAGCAGGAACTGGGGCGTATGAATACAAGCGGTGCCTCAGCCGCCGGCTCACGCACACGCAGCAGCGCCCAGGATTTTTCCAATCAGCACACGAATACCCAAAACCGGGTTATGGATCAACTGGGATTATAAAAAAGCTGACTCCCCTGCACTGCGACACAACTCCCCTGCGGTGGCGCGACACTGGTCGTGTGTATGGCACCCTCCTTTTCCGTCAGAAAAGGAAGGATCTATTTTGCGCCCGGATGCAGGATTCGGTATGATTAAATACAGGAGAGGCGTGCGTCTTTCCCCCTGTTTTCAAGAAGGTGTCTGACCGGGTTATGTCAGAACGCCCCCTGCATTGCCGGTTAACCTCCGGCCAAACCAGAATCGAAGGATTTGCCATGACTCGTGTGTTTCATTCTTTTTTAATTCTCGGCGTTTTTGCGCTGCTTTCCCCCGCTTTTGCCGCTGACTGGGTCAGCCTTACACCGGACAACAGTCTGGAGGGGTGGCGTGTTCTCGCAGGTGAATGGTCTGTGTCTGAAGACGGTGTAATTTCAGGTCGTGCCGCAAAAGATCAGAATTCCTGGCTGCTTTATGACAAAGAAGAGTTCTCCGACTTTGAGCTCTCGCTGGAGTTCCGCACACCTGTTCCCACAAACGGCGGCGTACAGCTCCGCTCCCACTGGCTTCCGCGCATGCCCCTGGCAGAAGGGGAAGAGGTGAACGCTGCGCCCCGCCAGATGTATGGCTATCAGGCAAACATTGAGACACGCAAGCGTCTGGGAACGGGAACACTTATGGAAGAAAACGGCAGAGGTTACCTCGCCGAACCTTCCGCCGATGCCGCTAAAACGCTCAAGCAGCGTGACTGGAATACCATGCGTATCCTTGCGCAGGGACCCGTGGTGGAAGTGTATCTCCATGATGTGCTCGCCGCCCGAATTGAGGACGAGGCGTTTATCAGCGGATTCATTGCGCTGCAGCTTTTCCCCTATGAAGCCGGAGAAGACTTTACAGAAATTGAATACCGCAATGTGCGCATTAAAAATTTGCGGGACGACAGCAACTGGCGCTCCCTTTTCGATGGCACCACCCTTACAGGCTGGAAAGAATGGGGCTCGGAAAAATGGAGCGTTGAAGACGGCGTTATCTGGGGTAAAAGCGGACCCAAACGCTCCGAAGGATATCTGTCAACGGATGAGATTTTTAAAGACTTCCGGGTACGCGGATCTTTTAATATGACCGGCGACGGCAACTACGGACTTTTCTATCATTCCTCCATCAAGCTGCGGGAGGACGACGGGTATCCCCTGATCGCCGGGCTGCAGGGCGAAGTGGACCCCGGATATCCGGGGCCTTCCGGCTGGGTCTATGAAAGCTACAAACGCGGCTGGCTGGTCAAACCGGATCCGACAAGCATGCAAAGCGTGGCAGTGCGCCCGGGAAAGTGGAATACCATTGAAATCCGCAGCGAAGGCAATCATGTCACCACCTGGATAAACGGCATCCGGGTACTGGATCTCGTGGACGAGGGGCAGTGTCTCTTTGAAGGCTTCTTTGCGCTGCAGCTGCATACAGGCGGGGCGGACGGCATCGGCTGGAAAGACCTTTTCGTGCTGAACCGGTAATCCCCTGAAATAACAGTTTCCCCGGCGGCATCCTTTCATTAAAAAAGGGTGCCGCTTTTTTTATATCCCGGGTCAGCCCAGTTTGGCTATACGCCGGCAGTGCCGTTCGCCGCCCTCAAAAGCGGTGTCAAGAAAAAGTGTAATCAGGTCGAGACACTGATCCAGCGTCAGAATGCGCCGACCCACCGCGATCACATTGGCATCATTATGCGCCCGGGCAAGATGCACCATTTCCCTGCTGGTACAGGTGGCGGCGCGGATGCCGGGGTGTCTGTTTGCCGCCATGCCGATGCCGATGCCGGTACCGCAGATGAGCACACCGTACCGGGCACGCCCTTCCAGCACTTCTTTGCATACAGCATTTGCAAAGTCGGGATAATCCACCGATTCCGGACCATTGGTGCCGCAATCAATCACAGTGTGCCCCATAGCTTCCAGACGGGCGATCACGGACGGTTTGTATAAGGGTTCGGGCGCCTCATATCCGGCATGATCCGATCCGACAGCAATAATCATAAGTACATCCTTTTCTGTGTCACCCGTTCCAACAGTCATACAAAAGTTCAGCGGCGAGCGCACCCGCCCGGACAACACGTCCTTCCGCCGCATCAAAAACAGTGGATGGCTCCCGAGGCGGAAGTGCACCGCCGTCCAGCACGAGGGCTACCCCCGGCAGTGCTGCCTCTTCGGCAGACCGTGCCGGCGCATGCCCCGAAAGATTCGCCGATGTGGATGTCAGCGCTCCGCCCCTTAGCAGGCACAGCCGCCGTGCGAGAGCCTCCTCGGGACAACGAAGGCAAACCTGGCCGCTGTCGCTGAGAATGCGCCGGGGAAGGCCCTCCGCTGCAGGAAACAGAAGAGATAGGGGGCCTGGCCAGAAGCGCTGCATACAGGCGCGGGTTCTGTCATCAATATGCGCGGCAAAAGGCCGGAGCTGGGTCTCATCTGCCACAATCAGGAGCACAGGAAACGCCGGCTCCCGTTTTTTAACGGAAAAAAGCCGATCCAGTGCCTTTTCCGACAGCGGATTCACTGCCAGACCGTAAACGGTCTCGGTGGGATAGGCGACAACCTCATCGCACGCCAGCGCTTCCAGAGCCTGTGCCAGCCCTGTCTCGTCGGGTGCGACAATATTCATGAACGTTCTTCCAGAAAACGGCGCATTTTTCGGAAAGCAATACCCCGATGACTTATTTTCTGCTTCTCTTCCTGTTTCATTTGTGCAAAGGTGCGTTCCTCTCCTTCGGGAACAAAAAGGGGATCATAGCCGAAGCCGAGCGTGCCATAGGGAGCGACAGCAATATGTCCTGCAATCTCGCCCGTTTCTAAATGTACCTGACCGCCCGGAGTATAAAAAGCGGCACAGCAGACGAAACGGGCTCCCCGTTCATGCCAGAGCGCGTCAGACAGCGCTTCCAGCAGTTTGGCGTTGTTCTCTTCATCCGTGGCATGCTCCCCCGCATAGCGCGCAGAACGTACGCCGGGAGCACCGCCTAGACAATCCACACTCAACCCTGAATCGTCGGCAATGCAGGCTATTTGAAAGGCATCGCCGTAGTATTGCGCCTTAAGTGCGGCATTCTCGGCGAAGGAGGCGCCTGTCTCCTCGGGCTCAGGAAGATCCGGCATATCACGCAGGGACAGCACGCGCCACGGCAGCCCCTCAAGCAGTGCTGCCAGTTCCTGCGCTTTTTTCAGGTTTCCACTGCCTATAAGTAAATCAGTCTTCACTATTCAAAGCCTTCTGCTGCAGGGCAAGAAGCCGGGTAATCCCCTGTTCCCCCAAAGTCAGGAGTTCCTGAAATACTTCCCGGGAAAAGGGTTTTCTTTCCGCCGTTCCCTGCACTTCGATCAGCCTGAGCTGATCATCCATGACAATGTTCACATCTGCCTGCGCGGCCTCGTCTTCAACATAACAAAGGTCAAGAAGCGCCTGCCCTTCCACAATGCCGACACTGACAGCAGCACAGGCACCGAAGAGCGGGATGCGCTCAAACCTGCCTTCGGCGGTCAATGCGGCAAACGCATCGTGGAGGGCAACCCAGGCTCCCGTGACAGCGGCACTGCGGGTGCCTCCGTCTGCCTGCAGGACATCGCAATCCACTTGAATCATGCACTCGCCCATCGCCTCCAGATCGGTAACAGCACGGAGGCTTCGACCTATCAGCCGGCTGATTTCCTGTGCCCGCCCGCGCTGGGCATTGTCTCTGGAAATACGAGTCTGGGTGGACGAGGGGAGCATGGCATATTCGGCGGTAACCCACCCCTTGCCGCGTCCGCGCAGCCAGGCAGGTGGTTTTTCGGCATAGATAGCAGTACAGAGCACCCGGGTATCCCCGAAGGAAACCAGTACCGAACCCTGTGCATGTTTTGTGAAGTGCCGGGTAATGGAAACCGGCCGAACCATGGCAGCTGTACGCTGGTCAATTCTTAGTGACATGCACTTTTCCTGTCAGGGCACCGGATCCGCAGGAGGCACTTCTTCAGGCGATTTCTTTTGAGCCGGTGCTTCGGATTTTTTCAGTGCACGTTTCGGATCATTGATGGTATTGGAATCGGAAGCCACCTGTGTCTCGTGAATATCTTTGTGATATTTTTCCACCAGCGCAGGCCAGTCAAGATTTTCAGACAGTATCTCAACCGCCGCCGCCAGAGGCGTATCTTCCGCCGTCTCATCAGTGGCGACATATCCGGGCGTCATGCTGCCGTGATTCTGCTTGTACTGATTCTCATAATTGTTCTCAAAAGAACTGTACATCTGCTTTGCAAGAGCCAGCTCCTCATCACGACTCATTTCCACTTCTTTATCGGGAAGGATGCCCTGATGATCAATGGTCACATCGGCAGGAGTGTAGTAAAGAGCCGTAGTCAGGCGCAGCGCAGAATTTTTCGGCCGCTCGAGGGGGATAATAGTCTGAACACTTCCCTTGCCGAAAGTCCGCTGACCGACGACAATGGCACGCTGGTAAAACTGCAGTGCACCTGTCACAATTTCCGCGGCACTGGCTGTTTCTGAATTGGTTAAAACCACAACAGGCATATCGGAGGGAAGAACCGCTTCCCGGGTTGTGTAGAGCCGCATCTCATCTTTATCAGAGGTGCCGTTCACCGATTTTCTGCCCCGGGTGTACGTTACCAGAGAGCCTTTGGGCAGAAAGAGTTCGCAGACTTCTTCGGATGCGGACAGCAGTCCGCCTGAATTCCAGCGCAAATCAAGCACAAAAGCGCGCATGCCCTGCTGGATCAGCTCTTTCAGATGTTTTTCCAGATCCGCAGCAGTCGTATCGCTGAATGAATTCAGGCGGATATAACCCACTTGATTATGCAGTATCTGAAATTCTTTGATGCTTTCGAGCGGAATCCGTGCCCGTTGTACCTTTACATCAAAAGTTTCTTCGGTATGCGTGCCGTCCTCTTTTTCCGTACGGCGCAGGATGGTCAGATTCACATAGGAGCCTCTGCGCCCGCGGATAAGATTGGCGGCGCCGGAGGTATCGAGCCCTTCCGTTGACTTTCCGTCAATGGCAGTAATGATGTCGTAAGGGCGTACTCCTGCTTCCGCTGCGGGCGAGCCCAGAATGGGCATAAATACCATAATCTGTCCGTCTTCATTTTCCTTGATGGATACGCCGATCCCTTCAAATTCGCCTTTTGTCTCTTCACGCAGCGCTTCGAGTTCTTCCGCAGAGACATAGGCACTGTTCCGATCAAGCGCTGACATGATCCCTGAAATCGCCCCTTCCACGGTCTCTTCCACACTGAGTTCACGCACATACTCACGCAGCACGATATCAAGCACATCGCCGATCGGCTCAATCTCCCGGTAGACATCGACAGCCTGATCCTCTGCTGACAATCTCGGCAGAAAGGCATTGCTGAGGGCCCCCATCATAAGTATAAAAAAGCTGAAAATGATCCAGAATTCACGCCTGCTGTCGCGTTTATTCATGTGCGCTGTTCTCCGGTCCGTTTCTAGTCAGACCAACTGGTTGTGAATCACCATACAAATTTCCGGCGACAGGCGCTGCACTGGAAGGGCCTGAGAGAAGAGCACAGGCACCCGGGCACCGTTGCTTTCCTCTGTTTTTGCGCCAGCCGGAGAGGCAATTTCAGTGTATCAGAATATTTTTCCTTTATCCAAACCCGGTGCCGGGAAAGCTCCACCGCAACGGCTGATTAATTGGGCGTAATAGAACAGGAACTCATTTCCCGGGCAAACTGCCGGAGCGCCTCAATGGGAACAGAAGTTTTCTCAAGATTCAGGCGTCGCAGCGCCATAATGGAGCGGAAGGCCGGCAGGCTTTCCGCCGTGATTCCCGGTGCATCAAAAATATCGATGCGCGCCAGCTGCGTAAATTCGCGTAGTGCTTTAACGCCTGCATCCGTAATGGCAATACCATGCAATTTTATCTGCTGCAGCCCCCGGATGGTGATGATTTTTTGCAGTCCCTCATCAGTGACGGCTGTGTCTATCAGTTCGAGAGCAAGCAATCCGCGCAGATGCGCGACAGCATCCAGGCAGCTATCCGTAATGGTTTCGCCTTTGAGCACCAGCGTATGAACAGCCATCTCATCCAGCGTATTCAGCACTTCCAAATTTTTTTCCGCCTGATTAATTTCAATCTGGATTTCCATCTTGGCGGGAACAGTCACCTTTCCTCTCGCCATTTCCAGAAACTGCCAGGGCGCCTGGGCTTCATTCCACTGGCGAATAGCAACACGGCCTATCGTATAGTCCTCCGAAAATTCCAGAACCCGTTCTTCAGGCGGTGTCATGTCTCTGGCGATGCTTCCCGGTTTTTTGCAGTTGAAGGTAACGGACCGTTTGAAGCCCTTGAGGATGTTTTCCTTTTGTTCCACTGTTAATTCCTGATCAATATACAGAATATCCAGTCCTTTCAGGTTCTGCAAATAATTCAGGTTCACCGGATCCATGTCTATATCGGGCAGCCACAAGGAAGCAATGCATCTGTCCGGCAGCGGCACCAGCGGCGACAGATCATGAACCTGGTCTTTCCGTACGACCAGATGAAAGCGTGTGCCCTCTGCATATTCGACGACCCCCTGCGCAGGCGCATAGGGTGTCCAGTCGGCATCGCTTGTCGGCTGGGAGGAAGGGTCATAGAGAGTGCCGAACACACGATCGGCCGGAAATTCCATCGTCAGCATTTTAACTTCGTCGGAAGGGGCAGCAGCCGGCGATGCAGGCGCTGCCGGGGCGCCTGCTGTTTTGGGAGCGGCACGAAAGATAACAAAGCCTGCAATCCCGACAATAGCGATGATGAGCAGCCCGATCGCCGCAAAAATTACCGGCGTTGAGCTGCGCCGGCGCGGTACGGCAATAGACACGGACTGGTCGGGGAACACAAAAGATACGTCCCGGGGCTTGGGATACATTTCTTCAAAGTCGCTGTCGATATCATCGGAATCGGAGTGCGGTCGCCGCGGAGGATTCACAGGCGACAATCCCGGGATCCCCGCCTCGGAATGCAGCGGGGTCTGGATAGGAGCAGGTCTGCCCGGCTGAATAGGCGTAATACCACCCGCCGCCGGTTTGCCAGCGCCGGACGTGGTGGTTTCCAGCCCTGTAAAAATATCGGCAGCCTTCTGCTGGGTCTGGCGGTCAGATGGCTGTTGCGCTACGCGCATCGCTTCTTGCTGCGTCGAACGCTGCGAGGAAGAACCCATGGTGTAATTCAACGCAAAAAGCTGATTGCCATCGCTCTGGCCTTCACCCTCCGCACTGGCGGCCGCCTGCAGACTGGTCTGTCTTTGGGACGGCTCATCCAGAACTTGCTGTGATGCCTGGAGCCGGATTGTCTGCTGGGCATCCTCCTGCGCCACACTGAGAGCAAGCAGCTGCTCCTGTATTTTTTTGAGCTGCGCCGCCTGAGGGGATGCCTGCAGAATACCCTGACGCTCCGCTTCATTGTGAATCTGCGTTAATTCCACCTGAAGAGCCTGCTGAGAGGACTGCTGTTCGAGGTTCTGATGGCGCAGTGCCGCCAGCTCGTTTTCCAATTGCTGGATGGTGGCACGGCTTTCTTCCTGCTCGCTGGATGCTTTTGCCGCATCCTCTTCACGGGTTTTCAGCACCCGTTTCAGATCCTCCAATTCCTGCCTGGATTTTTCCAGCTCTTCATTTTTGCTTGCCTCATTCTGTCTGAGTTTTTCCATTTCACCGGCAAGCACAGATTCTATATCCAGCGTCTCGGCAGTCTTTGTGCGCAAATCGTTCAGTTCATTGCGAAGACGTTCCAATTCCTGCTGTTTTTGCGCATTCAGTGATTCCGCTTCCTGCGCATCTTTTTCACGCAGGTTCAACTGCTGACGCAGCGCATCCATTTCCTTCTGTGCGGCAGCGAGGGCAGAAGTTTTTGAACTTTCATTTTCCCGGAGATGCTGTACCTCCCGGGAAAGCTCCTGTTCAGAAGTCGAGGCGGTTGTTGCCTGCAGTTTAAGCGCTTCCAGCTCTTTCTGCAATGCCTGAACAATAGCATCCTGCTGTGAGCTTATCTGTTCGGCAGACAGGACAGCTTCCTGCTGTTTTGCCATTTGCGAACGCAGTGTATCCATTTCGCTTCGGGCGCCGTCCAGCACTCTGGATTTTTCTTCTTCGTTTTTCCGCAGATGCTCCAATTCCTGCGCAAGCTGCTGTTCCGATTCAGCAAAGGAAGCCGCGCGTTTTGCCATTTCGTCTCTTTCCTGACGCAGGGCGCGCAGCTCTTCGGAGCTCATCTCTCTTTTCTGGGTTTCTTCCGCCAGCAGGGCTTCACGTTTCTCCAGATCCTCACGCAATGCACCCATTTCCTGGCGCGTCTGCTCCAGAGCGGCCGCTTTTGCGGCTTCATTCTGGCGCAGCTGTGCCACTTCTTCCGCCAGAGCGGCTTCAGAACGCTCCGCTTCCTCCGCCTGCCTCAGGGTATTGTTAAGCTGCTCCCGGACGCGCTCAATTTCCAACTCATTTTCACGTGCCCGCTTTTCAGCCTCCGCCACCGATTGCTCCCTGTCTGAAAGGGCATTTTGCAGTTCAGACAGCTGAGACCGCGCCGCTTCCAGCGCCTCGCTTTTGCTCTGTTCAGCAGCACGAAGCTGATCCAGCTCCTTTTTCAGCGTTTCACGGGCTTCGGATGCCTTATCCGCCTCGGCATAAATAGCGGACATTTCCTGCCGCATGGCTTCCATGGCTTCTTCGTGGCGCCGGTTATTGTCCTGGGCCTCCTGAATAGCCGCTTCCCGGTCAGACAGAGACGCCTGCAACTGGCTCAGCTCGTTCCGCGCCTTTTCCAGCTCTTCCGATTTGGCATCGCCCTGCTCACGCAGTTTGGCGAGTTCCTGATTCAGCAATGCTTCTGTATGCACCGCACTGTCGGAACGCTCCTGCAGCGTGCGCACTTCACTTTCCAGCTGAGAGACATGGCGTGCCTTTTCCGCAAGTTCGGATTCAGCTTCCGCCACCTCAGCCTCCCGCGCCTGCAGGCTTTCCTTCATTTCATCCAGGTCGATGTAGGCTTTCTCCAACGCCGCGCTAGTGGACCGTTCTTTCTGTCTCAGATTGGTCAACTCATCCAGAAGTTCTGTCTGCTCATGGGCGGCCTTTTCCTGCTGTGCCAGCAGCTGCTGAAGCCGTGCTTCCAGTTTTGACACGGTGGTCTGCAATGTCTCTTTGTCCAATGCATCAGACTTGCGCTGGTCGAGCAGCGCTTTCAGTTCATTGGTCTGATCTGTCTGACTGGAAACGTAGGCACTCAGCCCCTCGGTCTGCCCATCCTGAAACAAAGGCTTTAGCTGATCGCCTGCCGTGCGGATCTGCTCCAGACGCTGAAACAGTCTTTCGCAGTCATGGAGTGCTTCTGCGGTTCTGTCCAGCTTCATGAGCGCCTCAATGCGCATATGCAAAAGCACGGGACTGTTCGGTATATGGGGTCGGATCAGTTCCAGAAGTGCCAATGCCTCGGAGTGACGCTCCTGTTTGCACAGATTCACCGCATTTTCAATATTCTTTTCTATTTCGCTTGGATGCATGGTATGTTCCTGCTGGGTCCATAAAACACAATATGCATATCATACTCAAAAGCCTTCCCGCGGGACAAAAGTAAAAAGCCTTACCCCGCATAGAAGCAAGTGCAAGCCTTTTGCCTTTTTCTTTCTTGACGCACAGGCACACTTTATTTTATAGTGTTTTGACTTACAGTACAAGATTGCGAAAAACCGGCTGATCTGTTCTTACACGAAAGAGCGCGCGGCGGCTTCCTCTGCACCGGTGCTGTTTGTGAACTGTAGCCTTTTTTCAGGAGGTCAGACGTTGTCAACAGAGAAACCCGAGATCATCAAATGCGAATGCGGGCAACGGATGCGTTTGCCTGCCGACTCGCAAAGCAAATATTTCCGCTGTGTCAAGTGCGGTTCCTTTGTAGATCGACAAGGGGTACGCAAAAAGGACACGCAAAAGATCAGGCGCAGCGACCTGAAGTTGTCATCCGCGCGGGGGCTGCAGCGAAGCGCTCTCCTCGGAATCTTTGTTGACGGCGGTCTGATTTCGCCGCAGCAGGGAAAAGAGGTGTCTGCTGTTGCTAAAGAAAGCAGAAAAAAGACTTTTCAAGCCATTATTGATCTGGGCTTTGCAACCAGAGAGCAGCTGCACGCATTCCTCGCACGCGAATCAGGAGCTGCGTCCATCAGTCTGTCACATTTTTCCATTGAACAGACCGTGGCAGCACTAATTCCAAAAGATATGGTGGACACCCATATGGTGTTGCCTATAGACAAACTGGGCAAATCATTGACCGTTGCCATGGTATGCCCCATGGATACAAAAGCCGTTCAGGAGCTGGAAGAATTTACAAGTTTGCGTATCCGGCCCATGCTTTGCACCTGGGATGATTTTGAAGCGGCATGCGCAAAACTGTATCCGGAATCGAAAACGACGCGTCCGGAATTACGGTTAATAAAACCTGCTGAATCAGATACACCTCAGGAGCATGCGCCTGTACCCTTTAAAGTCACCAAAGCGACGGTGCCCGAAGACACAGCCGATGAGGAAGAAGCTGAACTTCCCGATACAGCCTTCGCACTCTCGGACAAGCTGCGTCAGCTGAAAACGCTGGAAATTCCGGCGCGCATCATGAATCGTATTGACTCCGTACCGGGCGGCGATAAAGACGGGCTCAAAAAGATTTCGCAAATTATCGCCAATTCACCGCCCATGACTGCACGTATCATCAGCACGGCAAACAGCACTGCCTACGGTATGTCAGGAAAAGTGGACAATGTGCCCGTTGCCGTGGCTCTGCTTGGCGCGGAAACCATTGCCCTTGTTGCCACCGGAACGCCCAAGCAGTCTCTGCAGGGCGAACGGGACTGGTATCAGCTGACACGCTACACCCGGCATGTTGCCAAAATCAGCGCAGCCCTCGCCGCCTTTACGGAAAAAGCGCTGCCTAATGTGGCTTATTGTGCCGGACTGCTTCACAGCATCGGCAGTTTTGCGCTGGGTGCCGCCGCCCCCGATCTTTACAGTAAAATCGACGCTGCGCTGACAGGATCCGCCCGGGAAGAAGCCGAAAAAACAACGCTGGGGATGGGGCACACGGAAGCAGGCTGGAATCTCGCCCAAGCCTGGAATCTTCCGGAAATCATCACCTCAAGCATAACGCACTATCTGGCGCCTGAAAATTCACCGGATTTTCAGGATCTCGCTTACATCGTCCATCTGGCAACAGCGCTGGGAAGTGCTGATGGCGTATTGGATATCACACGTCTGGATCATTTGGGACGGCCCCTCGACTATCTTAAAGCCAGCGGGCAGGATGTCGCCCAGGCATTATCCAAATCTCCCTATCTGGCGGCGGCCGAACCAGCGAAATAGCGGACTCGTCCGCCTGCAATCCGGCTTAAGAAAACAGCACTGCCTTCACACGGGCAGTGCAGTTTCTTTTTATAGTTTCCCGGTCAGCCGTGAGTGCTGCTGGACAAAACAGCAACAGCATCTCACCGGGCTCAGGCCCGGAGCAGTGCCGGTGTCACCAAGAAAGTAAGGAGAACATAATGCGTTATTCGTTCGTCTTTTCCGCCATTGCCCTTTTTCTGGCAGTGCCTGCCGTTGCCGCACCACCTGCCGTGCCGGACACGCCTTTCATTCAGGAATACCGGGACTTTTTTACTCTGGACGGTCGTGCCGGAGATGTGCGTGCCCTCGCCGTGGACGGCAAAAACAGAGTATGGGCGGCAACGGCTGCAGGAATTTACGCCCTTAAAGACGGAAAGACTTTCACCGCCATGCAGACAGAAGAAGAGGCAGGTCCTTCCTTCAGCGCTGCTGCAGCACCGGACGGACGGGTCTGGATTGGCGCCTGGAACGGACTCTACCACACCACGGACAAAGGTACGCTGGAAAAAGTGCCGGCTATCCAGGAACCCATCGGTGCTGTCGCTGCGTCCCGGAGCTGCATAGCCGCTCAGGGACCGCAAGGGCTTTGGCTCAACAGGCACGGCATCTGGACAAAACACACAGGCACCTGGGCAAATTCTGCAGCCGCTCTTGCCTTTGAATCTGATGAAATCTTTTGGTCTGCCACCGCACACGGCGTCTACCGCTTCAACCATGCCGTGCCGGTGCGACACCTCTATTCGGGTGATGAACTCCTTGCCAGCGAAGAGACGGCGGTTGCTGTTGCCGGCGACGGCACTATCTGGTGCGGAGGCATGGGCGGCATCGATGTGTACAAAGATGGCAGCCGTATCCAGTCCTATACTTCCCGCGAAGGACTCCCGAACAGCGATGTGCGTGCCCTCGCCTTTCATCCGGACGGAACGCTTTGGGTCTGCACTGCTCTCGGCGCTGCAAGATTGAAAGACAATCAGTGGTCGCTTCGCCACGGTATGCGGTGGCTCCCTTCTGATGACACCCGGGCTGTCGCATTTGATAAAGACGGAACCGCCTGGGTCGCCACAGCCAAAGGAATCAGCGCCATCCGCCGGCGGACGATGACGCTGGCTGAAAAAGCGGATTACTACTATGACATTCTGTTGAAGCGAAAAGTGCGCGACCCCTGGATCGTAGGGATCAGCAGGCTGTTAACGCCGGGAGATGTTGAGAGTTCCGTGCACGAAGACGAAGACAATGACGGAGAATTCACCAACCATTATATGGTGATGGAACTTTTCAGGCATCTGGTAACCGGAGATCCTGTGGCGCTGGAACGAGCCTGGAAAGCCCGGGACACCATGGAACAGTTTCAGACCATTACCGGCACTTCCGGCTTTATCGCACGCACCTTTGTTCCTGTGGAGTGGGACTCCCCTGAAAACATTAATCCCAACAGATTCCATGATCGCAACCGCAGTTATACAGCCCGTGAAATTGCCGAGAAACAGATTCGCGATCCGCGCATGAAATGCGTGGAAGAACGGTGGAGGCTCAGCGCCGACGGAAAGCATCTGTGGAAAGGCGATACCAGCTCCGATGAAATGTGCGGTCATTTCTTCGGTTATTTTTTCTTTCACGAATACGGCGCAAAAACGGAAGCAGAGAAAAAACAGGTGGGCGATCTTGCCGGAAGGGTCATGGACTATCTCATGGAAGGTGGTTTCAACTGGAAAGACATAGACGGAGAAAGTACCCGATGGGGTGTCTGGTCGCCGGAGCATCTGCTGAAAAATGGTGACTGGCGTTCCGAGCGTGCCATCAATGCAACGGAACTGCTCGCGTATCTGAAAATAACCGCCCATGTTACCGGAAACCCGAAATATGAAGAGGCGTACCGGCAGCTCATCAATGACCACGGTTATTTGGAATACGCCCGTGCGCCAAAGTCCATGGATCCCTCTGATCACACGGAAATTGATACATCGCTGCTCGTCCTGATCCTGCCGGCACTGATGACACTGGAAAAGGATGAAGCCATCCGTGAGGTATACAAGGAAGGACTTTACCAACTTTTTAACCAGACCAAAGATCAGGCGAGTCCTTTCTACAATTTTATTTGTGCCGCCTATGGTGTGGAAGACTTTGATCCGGAACCCTGCGTGAAGTATCTTCGTGATTCGCCTCTGGATCTGATCATGTGGACTGTTGATCAGCGACAGCGCGAAGATCTGAACCTGGTAAGATGGCCTGAGCTGGATAAATGGCAGGTTGACCGGCTTCTTCCCGCTGATGAGCGCTTCACCATGCGCTGGGATAAAAACCCTTATGAAGCGGTGGCAGGCGACGGCGGTCACCGCGAATCTACAGGTGTACACTGGCTGCTGCCTTATTGGATGGGTCGTTACTTCGGCTTTATTGAAGGCGCTGCCGACTGAGTCGCCCTTCAGCGAAAACTGTTTTGAAATTTTTTAACCGTACCTTTTGACTTTATCTCAGGAGAACAAAAATGAAATCCGTGCTTCCTCTTTTCATGCTATGCATACTTACATCCTTTTTTATTCAGGCAGCAGAAGTATCCATTGATGATGACGGCATGTTCGTCATTAACGGTGAGCGCAGCTTCGTGCTGGGTCTGTATGAAAATCCGAAAGAAGACGAGCAGCTCGCCCGGATGGTAGAAGCCGGATTCAATCTTGTACAGGCGCAGCCTAAAGCGGAAGAACTGGATCGTCTCGACCGCCATGGCGTATACGGCTGGGTAAATACAGGCAGCTGCATAGATCTTTCCGTGAACCGGGAGCAGCGGGAAAAAGAACTCACAGCACTTGTCGGAACTCTGAAAGACCATCCGCGCCTTCTGGTCTGGGAGGTACCCGATGAAGCGCTGTGGAATTGCTGGCATCAGCCGCAGCAGTGGCGCTGGCATCAGGAACCCGAAGCCCTCCGCCAGAAAATTAAGGAAGTGGCGGATGATGACAAGCGGGCACAGCTCTTCGCAGAAGTCAATGCCGCACTGGCATACCGTGATATAGCCGATTATGAAACCTGGGAAAAGCGCATGGATATGCTTTGGGAAGCACTGGGACTGGAACAGCCCCACCCGGAATTAAGCATGGCGCGTGCTCAGGAAAGGGCGGAGCTTATGTGCCGCGGCATGATCGACGGATATCATCTGACCAGGAAAATGGCGCCCGGTATCCCCGTATGGATGAACCATGCACCCCGAAACCAGATCAGCCAGCTTGCCGCTTTTAATGAGGGTGCCGACATCGTCGGCTGTGATATCTACCCTGTGCCGCGCCATCCCGCCATCTCCCATTCCGATCTGGACAATGCGCTGATCAGCAGTGTTGCGGATTACACGGTACGCATGCAGGCGGCAGCACCCTGGAAGCCGGTTTGGATGGTTCTCCAGGGTTTCGGGTGGGGTGACATTCAACCCAACCAATCGGAACAGGTGCGCAAAGAACTAAGGCGCCCGAACTTCGGGGAAAGCCGTTTCATGGCATACGATGCCATTGTGCGCGGTGCAAAGGGTATTCTTTACTGGGGCACTGCCTATGTGGAGAAAGAGTCCGAATTCCTCACAGAACTGCTGCGGGTCATAAGAGAACTGCACGAACTGCAGCCTGTGCTTTCCGCACCCCGCGCCGCCCTGGATATCACCGTATCCTATCGTCCGACTTTCGGTTCTGTGGACAGAAAGCCTGTAGTTCTGCCCAAAGCCTACGGAAAGATTCCCTGGCTGATCACTGTAAATGAATGGAGCGAAGGTCTTGCCTGTACCCTTTCCGGTTTCGGCAATCTGGAAGGAGTCCGCTACCGCGATCATCATACAGGTGAAACCTATCAGGTAACCGACGGTGTACTGCCCGTCCCCTTCCGGCGCTACAGTGCGCGTGTGCTGGAACCGGTAGTGGAGTAAGCCCCTTCTGAAATAACCCTCTGAAATGACCTGCCGACGATGGTTTCCACAGCAGAAAGCAGACGGAATATTCATCCGCCAAATGACGTTTATTGGGTATATAAGGACGGGGATCAACCCGAAGGGTTCAACAAGAGTACAACAACGAGGAGACTGAATGAAATGAAAGCTGAACTCCAGAAAGCGTTTAACGCACAAATCAACGAAGAGTTATTTTCCGCCTATCTCTATGTGTCCATGGTCAATTATTTTGAAGAGCAGAATCTCAAGGGATTTGCCTCCTGGATGCAGGCGCAGGCCGTGGAAGAACTGACCCATGCCCAGAAACTCATCGCTTATCTGCATGAGCGCGGCGTTGCAGTGAAACTGGAAGCCATCGGCAAACCGGAAGCCACGTGGAAAAGCCCGCTTGCCGCTTTTGAAGCCGCTTACAAGCATGAGTGCTACATTTCCGACTGCATCAATAAGCTGTATGCCCTGGCAACCAAGTCCGGCGATGCGGCGGCAGCCATTTTCCTGAGCTGGTTCATCACGGAACAGGTGGAAGAAGAAGCCAGCGTGGATGAAGTGGTTCAGACTCTGAAACTGGCTCAGGGCGCCCCGGGCGCACTCTTCATGCTCAACCGCGAACTGGGCGCACGGAGCCCCGGCATCACCATCGCCCCCAGCGCATAAGCCCTGTTCCCTCCTGTAAACGCATACGGGCTGGAGCCTGTGAAAAGCTCCAGCCCGTTTTTTTATTCCTTGCTCAGAAAATCAGGAGGTGATGTCATCAGCATTGGAAATAATCCGGCAGATCAGACCGTAATCCAGCGCTTCTTTGGCATTCATCCAGAAATTGCGGTCACTGTCTTTGGCAACTTCTTCCACTTTGCGACCTGTTTCATCCGAAATCAGCTGGTTGATCCGTGTCCGGATTTTAAGGATTTCCTGCGCCTCAATACGGATATCTGAAGCCTGACCGCCTGCACCGCCGCTGGGCTGATGAAGCAGGAAGCGGGTGTTGGGAAGAGAGAAGCGTTTGTCCTTGTCTGCTCCCAAAAGAATCGGCACGGCAATGCTCGCCACCCATCCGGCACCGATAGCCGCCACCGGAGATTTAATGAAACGCATCATGTCGTGAATGGCGTAACCGGAATCCACATGTCCGCCGGGAGAGCTTACGATCACCTTGATCAGATCCTGCGAACGGGCATCCAGAAGAAGCAGTGTGCTGATCACCTCTTCCGCCAGTTCCTGATCCACTTCTCCCACGATGGTAACAATTCTGGACTGCAGCAGCTGCGCCAGAAGCGGAGATTCTTTTGCGGGTTCTTCAGCGCCGCATTGCGCTTTTATAAAAGACATGGTCATCCTTTCGAGGTATTTTATTCAGGTACCGTAATGCGCTTGATCCGGCGCTTACATGGCATAGAAGCCGCCATCCACCACCAGTTCCGAACCGGTACAGAAGGTAGACTCATCGGAAGCCAGATACAGGGCGGCATAAGCGATGTCCCTGGCAACACCGAGACGCCGAATCGGAATTCCCGAAGCAATGTTTTTCTTTTTCTCATCGTTCAGATACGGTGCCTGAAGCGGCGTGTCAATCATGCCCGGATGAATGATATTGGCGCGGATTTTATCGGGACCGAATTGCACTGCCAGAGATTTTGTCAGCGAAATCAGCGCCCCTTTGGCGCAGGTATAAGAATCCTGTGCCAGCTCAAAGCCTGCCAGCGCGGAAATGGATCCGATCAGGATAATGGAACCGCCGCCGCTTTTCTTCAGCTCAGGAATACCATGTTTGGTCAGGAAAAAGGGTCCCTTCAGATTGATCGCCTGAACGATATCCCAGTTTTCTTCGGTTGTATCCAGTACGGAAAAATCGCGATCTTTCCAGAGTACACCGGCATTGGCATAAAGAATATCGAGTTTACCGAAGCGGGCAACACCCTGAGCAATGGCATTCTTCACATCCGCTTCTTTGGAAACATCACCCGCCACGGCAAGCATTTCACTGCCCGCCGCTTTCACCAAAGCAGCTGTTTCTTCCAGAGCGGCGGCATTCACATCCAGCCCGATAATCTTCGCCCCTTCTTCGGCAAACAGCACAGAGGCTTCACGCCCCATTCCCAGACCGGCTCCGGTAATAATGGCAACTTTATCTTTCAGACGCATAACAGATCTCCTGATGTTGAGGTTGGGGACACAGAGCACAGAATAAACATAGTATATCAAAGCCTTTCATGGGAGTGCGACAGTGCTGCGCCGGGGAACACAAATCACAGGATTTCGCGCAATCTGTTTCCATGCTGTTCCAGCAGAGCCTCCGCTTCGGATAAAGGCACCTGTTTTATGCCCATAACGACTGCTGCCGTAATCCTGCCGCCCGCCTGATTCAGGAGCACAGCACTTTCTTCCTGTGTCAGCCCTGTCAGTTCGCTCACAATACGCTCCGCCCGATGCCGCAGTTTGATATTGGCAGGCGCCATACCGACCATGCGCCCTTTGTAAATCAGCCCTGCCTGTGCCATGGCGCCGGTGCTGATCCGGTTCAGCACGAGCTTTGCGGCGGTTCCTGCTTTCAGTCTGGTGGAGCCGGTAAGCACTTCCGGACCCGTATTCAATACCACAGGATAATCGGAGGGAATCGGCGAGGCTGTGCTGCTGGTAATGAGTGCTGTCCGGGCACCAGCCCGGGCTGCTGCTGACAGCGCTCCGGCAACGTACGGAGTTGTGCCCGATGCCGCAATGCCGATCACAAAATCCCGCCCGTCCGGATTCAATGCCTCCAGATCGGCGGCGCCCAGCACGAGGTCATCCTCCGCCCCCTCCACACTGTCGCGAAGAGCACGGTCGCCGCCGGCAATCAGCCCGACGACACGATCCGGCGACACACCAAAGGTAGGCGGGCATTCCGACGCATCCAGAACCCCCAGACGACCGCTTGTCCCGGCACCTGTATAAATGAGACGCCCGCCCTGTTTAAGGCAATGTCCGGCATAGTCCACGGCAGCAGCGATGCTTTCCGATGCGGCACCGACTGCCTGAAGCGCTTCCATATCGGCATGCTGCATGGCGGCAACTATTTCTTCCGGAGTCAATTCATCAAGCGTCTTTCCCTTGCCTGCCCTTTCCGTATCCGGAAGGGCGAGAACCTTTGCTGCACCGGGTTCCATCGTCCATTCAGATGCCCAGTCGGGACATTTTTCAAGGGTGTGCAAATAAGACACGGCATCCAGTCCGCGGCAGGCACAGGGCTGGCATTTCAGTTCCGGCAGCGAGTCCAGCGACTGGTGAAAATACTGCCTGAACAGCATACTGCCTTCCAGCAAACCGCCGTATTCATATACCGCAGCATCGGGGCGGAGCCGCAGCTGCTCATGAGCGGCACAAACACGGAGCGCCAGCTGCCAGGCTTCCTCTTCCACACACTGCAGTGCGGGAAGATCGCCCTGCTCCGCCGCTGTCAGAACAGCAGGCGCCAGTGCGGCAACTTCTCTTTTCGTTGCGCTGCTGATCCATCGGGAAAAAGCCGAAAATTCCGGAAGACCCGCCGCTTCTGTCAGATTCTCTGCCAGGATCGTACTCTGCCCGATCTGATCTTCGGCACGGGCAGCGGTACGCAAAGCGGATACAGCGAGATTATAAGCGCTCCCCTCGTCTCCCAGCACAGCGCCCCAGCCGCCCACCTTCAGCAGCCGGTTCTGCCGGTCTTTGGCAAGAACCGAAGCGCCGGTACCCGAAATCACAAGAATGCCTTCTTCCGCCCCCGCATTGGCAAGCAGCATTGCATGAAGATCCGGGCAGATAAATATACGCCGCAGCTGCAAGGCTGTTCCGATTCTCTGTGCGAGGGCTGCCTGCACTTCCTTTTCAGCCGCCCCGGCAAGCGCCGCATAGAGTACACAGCTTTCGGCAGAACGCCCGGCAAGCGCCTCTTTCGCCAGCGATACAATCACCTGTGCCGCCTGCACGATTCCGTAGGCAACCGGATTGGAGGGGCCTCTCTCGTAAGCCTTTTCGCGCTGTCCTTTTTCATTCACCAGTGCCGCACGGGTACCGGAACCGCCGCCTTCCACCAGTATATAGGCTGTCATATCTCTTCTTCTCCGCAATACCGTGCCGCCGTACCGGGGCGCACTTCCTGATGCTGTGCAATGTCCTTCCACAGCCATGCGCTCGGATTGGGCGTCCGTTCGAGTCCGGGGCGCTTGACGTGCACCAGCCCGCAGCGTCTGGCACAGCCGTGATGCCATTCAAATCCATCCAGAAAAGGGGAATAAAAAAGACCCTGTATTTTCAATGAAGGCTCCTCCCTCCGCGCAAGCGTAAGAAGGCGGCCCGCATGGTCGCACAGAAACCGGCAGCGCTCCCGGTCATCATCCGCTGCAAAGCCCAGACCTGTGACTGCAATGGGCTTTTGAAAAGCGGAGAGGAGCAGAAGCACTTCTTCGAGTCCGTCCGAAGACGGCTGAAGCTCATCAAAATCAACAGCACGTCCGTCCTGATCCACAGGGAGTGAAAAACCGTAGCGGAAACGCCCCGCAGCAAAACGCGTGCGAAGCACACCCTGATAACTCAGCGCAATGAAATCAGCTCCGTCACTGCCGGATGCACGGAAGACCGCTTCCGGGAATGCCCTGTTCAGGCGTTCCTGCTCTTTTTCCGCCAGACGCATATCCCAGGGACTATGCTCGTCCCAGGGTTCGACAGGGATACCGCGTACAGAAAGCCCGATGACCGCCTGCGAAATACTTTCCCGGATCGCTTCGGCGGCACGCACATGCGCTTCTGCCAGCGTGTTGCGCAAAACAGCCTCATGCCGGACACCCAGCCCCGAGCCCGGCCATTTTTTCTCACGGCACAGGCGTGTCACCAGGCATTCAGCCTCCTGGACCGGTATCCAGTGCAGGCACCATTCACCAAGCATCCGAACTGTTTCCCGTGTGTATGCCTCAAAATGATCCGGGCACTCCGGAGCCTGCCAGCCGCCCCGATCCGCGATCCACCGCGGCAAAGCGGTATGATACAGAACACCGAGCACAGTCATATCGAGCGAGGAAGCAAGCTGAAACACCTGGCGGTAATGCTCCAGTGCTTCAGCATCAAAACAATCGGGAGCCGGTTGAATACGCGCCCAGTTGACTCCAATGCACACAGCATTCATCCCGAGCTTATGCGCCAGCGCAAGATCATCCCGAAAGTGAAGCCAGTGCCCCGATCCGGGATTCTGGTCGGAGCCGTCCAGAATGTGTCCCGGGCGAAGCGCCCAGCGATACCAGTCGCTGCCGTCATCACCGCCTTCGCATTGATGGGCACCGATGGAAACGCCGAAAAGAAAATCTGAAGGAAAGGGCTTCATAGGGCGCCATTTTGCCATAAAAAACAGAGCGGGTCAACAGCGGGAGCAGTGCCGCCTTTCCTTCTTTCGCATTTCAACTTTTCTCCGGACCGGTACAGATTGTTGAATTTTTTCTTCCCTTTGTATATAATGAAAAGATAGAGTACCATGAGTCACTGCACTCCGGAGGAATTTATTGTGTCTTACGGTACCTACTCGACAACGGACAAACGCTGCGCCACCTGCCGGTTCTGGGAAGGGCCCCGGCAGATCACCTTCAATAAAGACAAGCCCTTCCGGGTCAAGGCGACATCAGGTTCCTACAAATGCGCTGCCTTCCCGAGCAAATCCACCTCTGCCGTGAATCGCTGCCAGCGGTTCATGCCCTGGGAAAAACTGTAACCGGTACAGCCGGCTCAGGCACCGTTGCTTCCGGTCAGCGCCCCAGCCTCTCTATCCAGCGGGCAAGTTTCTCCCGCTCAAGGCTGAGTACTGCCGGATCGTCGGTGTAGTGCTGATGATCCTGTATCACGGCAGGCGTGACGGCAAGGAGTGAATGCACTTCATCACGTTCAGCGGCTGTCAGGCTGCTCTTCTTTTCTTCGAAACGTTTTTCAAGAAGATGCAGGTACTCATAGTCTTCAATGCCGTCCCGAACCAGCGCCAGACGTAAAGACGGAAGCGGCGTGCCCTCGGTACCGGGATAAACCAGATACCCGCAGCCGTTATGACCCGGCTGGCTGTTATAGGTGATCCAGGGTACCGCAGGCCAGCGCTCTTCCCCCTGCACGTTGTATTCCCAATGCGTGGTGCCCCAGTAGAGGAACCCTTCCGCACCGTACTTCCAGCACTGCCAGAACATGATGCGGTAGTCCGTATTGGGAAATTCAATCATGATGCCCGGCCGCTCCCAGACGGTGTACAGCCAAAGCCGTTCCCCGGAAGCCATACGCCGCTTCAGAAAGGCGGGATTGAAATGATCAATGGTGGGACACCAGATATCCACACTGCCCACCAGCGACTGTTCGGGCGCACTGGTCTGAAGCCGCGGCCACTCAGGAAACGTTTCTTTTGCCCATCTGTTGACTGTGACCACCTCCGGAATCAGATGCCGCCCGACCACCGCCACCTCATCATGGGTATAAAAGAATACATCAGCCGTCCAGCCCCGCTGCCGGATCAGCTCCTGCGTATCCCGTATTTTTTTCTGATAGTCCGCACGGCTCTCTTCCGTATTCAGAATGGGCAGCGACACAAAAAACTGCTGCTGCCCGTGCTTAAGCACATAATCCATATCATCCGCCAGATCGCCGCCACCCAGCGGAAGGGCTTTCAAAGGCGCTACCCGGTACTCCAGATGCAGATCATAGTACCGGCGGCGGATCTCTTCCGGCAGACGATCCGGATACTTGTAAAACTGACGGATATAATTTTCATTCATCCAGAAGGAAGTAGTCAGGCTGTTTTCTTTCGGAATTTCAAAATCCCAGACCCAGACTTTCAGAGGAACCTGAAGCGCCGCTGCTCCTTCCGCTTCAACAGTAATGCTTCCTTCATAGAGACCGGGTGCCGAGTCGGGCAAGGTATGAACAGTCACATAATAAGGCTGCGCCGTCTGTTCTGCGGGCACCGTGAAAGCATCCGGCGGCAGCAGCGGATCGGGATAACAGCCGGTACGTTCCACCGGAAAACTGTATTCAGGAAGTCCGATCTCCACATAGCCCACCCGATGCAGAGCAATCTGCGACGCATCGATAACCCCTGCTCCGGCAGTATGCATCAGTGTACCCGGCCGGAGTGTCAGCCCCGGCAGCTCCGCCCAGAGAGGCACCACCACCAGCTGTGCCGACTCATATTCATTACGTGCAAGATGCATGGAAAGCGTCCGGGCAACCTCACCTTCTTCAGGCAGCGGGGGAAAAGCAGTGTCAGGAAAGACTTTTACAAGAGACGAAACGGCAGCCGCACCGAAAAGCACCTGCTCTTTGCCTTCAGGCACCACCCTTAGCGGTGCAACCGTCTTCTCCAGCAGTGCCAGGGCGGAGTGTGCCGCAGCGACAGACTCCGGATTCACTCTCATCCCCTGGTGCGCCGCCTCACAGGCTTTTTGCGCAGGCAACAGGGCGTCGTCAAAAGCGGAGCGGGCACGCTGCGCCAATGCTGTATCCTGAATCTGCGCAAGCCGCCGCTCCCCCTCTTCCTGAAGCCGCTGCAGGCGGGCATCTTCTTCCTGAAGGGCCGTAAAACTGAAAATGCGTGAAATCGTCGCCAGCCGTTCGCCGGTACCCAGATCACTCAATCCCCATTTGATGCCATAACGCCCGCTGTCGAAGCAGTCAAAAGAAAGCGTGCGCTCTTCGCGGCTGTAGGGATCACAAAAGGTGCTGAACAGCCGGACAGCTGTCTGCCCGTCGGGAAACACCAGATCCGCCCTTACTTCCAGATGGCGGGTCCGATAACTGTCATTCGTGAATTCAAAAGAAATGCGGTTTCTGCCGAAATGAAGCGTTACTTCCTCGGGAACCGATAAAGGCGGCGGGAAAAAATCAGGACGTTCCACGGCAGGCTCCGCTGTGAAGAGGGCATCACCCCGGGCATTCCCTGTCAGCTGCAGATCCTTATTGATCATGGGCCAGTCTGTCTCTGCCCCTTTTGCAGATCCGCCTGCACGAAGGCAGTAAAGATGCTGATCTTTGGCGGTGAAAAGAATCTCCAGTTTTCCGTCGCCGTCCACGTCCGCCAGCACAGGCGTGGTCAGCGGCGCAGCGGCTGTTTCAAAAGACCATTGAATGTCGCCGCTGGTACCGTTCAAAGACAACAGCCTGCCCGACCGGGAACAGACCAGCACATCCTGAATGCCGTCCCCGTCGGCATCGCCCACAGCCGCCCCTTGGACAATGCCGCCGCCTGTATTCGCTGTCCATAGCGCCGCCCCGTCACGGATGCGATACACACAACCCGAGGAATCGCCGCCGACAATATCGAGCCGCCCGCCGCCGTCGAAGTCAGCCAGAGCGAAGGAGCAGGTCTGATCAATACGGCCATTGCCTTTAAAACGCCATTTCTCCGACCCGCTCTCTCCATCCCGGGCGATCAGGTGATAGTCCTCTGTGGCGGTCAGCACGGTCATCGTCCCCTTGCCTTCAAGATCGCCCGCCGCCGCACCGGATCGGCGTTCTCCCGCCGCGGCAGGTTCCGAGAATGCCCAGATTACATTGCCGTCGCCATCGAGACAGGCTTCATCGCCCCCGCTCCATACAGCAACAACACGAAGGGGACCTCCAGCGTAAAAACGCAGCACCGCAGGGATTCCCCGGATGGCACCACACCGCTGATGACGCCAGAGCACTTCTCCTCCATCGCTCAGACAGTAGAGCGTTCCGCTCTCCGAGCCGAAGAGAAGCTCAACCCGTCCGTCCCCGTTGATATCGGCCGCCAGGACTCCTGTGTAGTCCATCTGATCACCCAGACAGACACGCCAGATAAGATGCCCCGATGCGTCAAGACAGCCTGCTGTGCCGCCCCGGGTCACAAAAAACAGTTCCTTCTGCCCGTCGCCGTCATAATCCACGGCTGATACGGCAGCGTGAAAGCCGTCCGTATTGTCATCATCCAGCGCAAATTCCCACAACACTTCACCGATACCGTTAAAGCAGAGCAGCCGCCGGGCACGGGACGCCGGAACCACGATTTCACAACGCCCGTCGCCAGTCAGGTCAGCAGCCAGAGGCGGTGCATAAATCTTTGCGCCCGTGTCATAAGACCAGACCGCCTCCGGCTCCGAAGCATCGGCAGTGCCGAACGGAAAAAGAAGAAGTGCAAGCAGCAGCAAAGAAACAAAACACTCTTTATGTGCCATGGCTGAATCCCCGGTTGATGTATTCACAGATTATAACACCATAACCTGCACCGGGCAGCACTTTTTCACAGAACAACTTCACTCAATCAGAGGACGCCAGCACTCCGATCCGGACGCACTGCTGTCATACCAGTATTTGCCGCCTGACAGATGGATATAATAAGCACGCGGCGCCATTGCCATCGATCCGCCTTCAGTCTGCCAGCGGAGAAGCGCATCCGCTGCTTCCTCTTCTGTGATGACTCCGTCTCCATCTTCGTCATCCGGGTGAGCATTTTCGATTACCTCGCTTTCGGCCGGTTCAATGCCTGCGACGTTGATTTCCTTTACGCACTCGCCCCTCCGAACCAATATTTCTGATTAGACCGCCCGCCATATCTATTATGAGACACCATGATTTTTTTATGCAAAGTGATGATATAAAAAGAAGTGCCCGCCGCTTTAAACGACGGGCACAATATAAGTCTTGGGCAGGACGGCTCAGCAGAGTGCGAGAATGGAATCCATCTGCCGGGAAATTTCTTTCATCCGTTCAATATCGCCGCCACCCACTTCCGCTGTCACCCAGCCTGTATAGTCAATGGCGAGCAGTTCTTTACGGACAAGTTCCCAGTCGATGCTTCCTTCGCCCATTTCCACATCAAAGCCTTTCCACAGCCCTTCATTCATCTGCTTATCGCGGCTGTATTCCTTGACGTGAACCCGTTTGATCCGGCTGCCGAGCACCGGAATCCAGTGTTCGGGCCAGGCGAACCGTACCACGTTGCCCACATCAAAATAACTCTGAATCCAGGGGCTTTCGAACTCATCGATATAACGTGCCATTTCCAGAGGACTCAGAAGGAAATTGTTCCATACATTTTCCACAAGCAGCGTGACTTCGTTAGCAGCCGCATAGGGCAGCGCTTCCCGGATCACCGCCTGGGTTTCCGTGTAGTTGTCCTGATAGCTCTTCTGCTCATTGACTCTTCCGGCAACGATCAGGATGACATTGACCCCGAGCGCTTTGGCACGGTCGACAGCGGAGGGGATGTTGTCCACCGATCCGTGCATAAGGCTGTGAATTTCCACGCCGGTTTCACGGGCGGCCGCCACCATTTCCGCAGGGTCTTCAGGGGCTTTGGTCTGCGCCTCCACGCCCTGAAATCCTGCTTCTTTCAGGGCACGGAATTTCTCCACAACAGGAGCGTCAGACTGGAACATATTGTAAACGATCGCTTTTTTAATACGCCCTGCAAGAGGCATTTGCGCCGAGGCACATGCCGTAGAAGAGAAAAGCATGGCACCAGCCGCAGCGGCAGAGGCAGTATGCAAAAAAGTGCGTCGGCTCATAAAAGAAGGGTCAAAAGACCGGGTCATGATTGCATCCTTTCCTACAGATTACAGTCTTATTTCTTGCCGTAGAGCAGATCCGCACCTTTGCCCTGTGCAATCAGCGAAACGTAGGATTCGAGTTCTTCCTGAATCTTCGGATCAGTAAGATCGATAGTCACGCCCCGTTCCGCGGACATATAGGCCGCCTGACAGAGCCTGGTGATCTCGAAACCGTATTCAAAGTTCAGAAATCCGTCCTTGCCTTCCTGGAAACAGGCGACGGCGTCTTTAATCTCATCCACATAGCCGTACAGATCGGGCTCGTTGGTCTCAACAGTGAGAAGTCCCCGGCTGGCAGTGGACTTTTCCAGAGCCGTTTCGCTGTCCGCCACGGACTCCGCCGCCTGATCGCCGGTGAACACTTCCAGAGAAGAACGGAGGGTATTCAACTCGAAAGCGTAGCCAGGTCCAAGCCCGTCCATGAGCAGACGAAGCCCCTGTTTATCGTACATCCAGGAGTTGGTGAACTGCGCCTGTACCAGCTGCCCCGTTTCAGGATTCTGAAAGGTGACCATGCCGGTGGCAAAGTCTTCTGCCGGTGTTTTGCTGTAATCTACGCCGGTGCGGTCAAGCAGTTCCTGGCGGTATTTCGGCACACCCCATTTCAGCAGAGAGGTTACAGCGCTGACCGCAACGGGCTTGAGGAAGGTAATGGGCTTTCCTGTAGGCGTGAGCACAAACCAGCCCACCGCAATGGAATGGCAGCCCATATCGCTCAGTACACCGCCGCCCTGCTGGATCGGGTTCCAGAACCAGGGTTCATGGGGGCCGCAATGCTCTTCCGCACTGCGCGAGAGTGCCAGCGGACCCATCTGCGCCTGTACAGGCGCCAGCTGCTGCATCTGTGCCCGGATGCCTTTCATATGAATCTGGTTTTCGAAATAAGCGGTAGGAATACCTGCCTCTTTTGCAAGTGCTACCAGCTGACGTGCTTCTGCCACGGTTCTTCCGAGCGGTTTTTCACAGATAATGCCTTTCAGCGCAGCGCCCGCTTTTACCGATACGGCAATCTCTTTCATGATGTCAATACGCACATAGTTGGGCGCAAAAATAGCCACGGCATCCACATTACGGCATAGTTCATCGATAGAGCTGTAACTGGCACAGTCTCCGACACCCAGCGCCTTGACGTTGGCGACAAATTCTTCTGCACCTTTCAGCGAGTAAACGCCGGTAATGTCAACGCCACGGATCTGGGCCACAGCCTTTGCCTGAAAGTTGGCGATAAAACCGGCACCGATAAATCCCAGTTTAAAATTGGACATGATGCGTGCTCCTTTCATGAAGACAGGGTTGACGGTTAGAGGAAAATTGATTATATCCCATCATCCGGCACCAATCAAAAGCGGCACGGACGGATGCCCGGAAGTGCATGTTTTCGCCTCGGAAATCCCCGTGAAATGACCTTGCTTCAATCCGCCCGTAATCTGCCGAACACTCCGGATCAGGCAAGTACTTTATTCAATGTCAAGATCACCTGTTCGCAATCTTTTTCTTTGATTCCGTCATACATCGGCAGCGCCAGAGCATGCTCAAAAACCGTATCGATGCCCGGACAGTCCGTGTAACCCAGCTGGGCTGCACAGTGGTCCATAATCTCATTGCCCGCGCCTGCATCGATTCCGCGGAAGAGAAGCCGCCGCCGCACCGCCGCTGCTTTTACCGGCAGGCGCACTACATAAAAATAACCGCTGGCACTGTCCCCTTCTCTCACCTGCTGCGGCCTGATATCCTCATGCAGCAGGGAGTTCATCAGAGCAATACGCTCCTGCCGCAGCGCCGTCCGTTCCTCAAGATGTGCCAGTTTTATCAGCCCGAGTCGCGCCTGCACATCAGAATACTGCTCCCGTTTCTTCTGCTTTTGCTGAGAACTCCGGTACAGCCTGTTCATGAGCGGCTGCCAGGCTGGAGATGCGAGCATAAAAAGAGGCAGATACATGAGGCGCCGCCGGAAAAAGCTCTCTTCCAGGCGGACGCCCTGCATCTTGTTTTCCAACGTTGTATAACCCGGCGGCTCACTGTTGTTGAATGCACGTGCCGCATCAACCAGCGGCCGAGTCGACGAAGCAACCAGCCCGCCTCCGTATGTATTGATCATTTTTGTAATTTCAAAACTGAAAAAAGAAGCGTCGCCGAAAGATCCTGTCGGTCGTCCCTGCACCCGTGCACCCAGTGAATGGGCGCAATCCTCTATGACCTTCACGCCATGGTGATCTGCCAATGCCCGGATCCCCTGAATATCACAGGGCACTCCGAAAATATGGAGTGCCAGAATCGCACGTGTTTTCCCGGTCAGGCGATGCGCCACAGTCTCAGGCGTAATATTCATCGATTCCGGGTCGATGTCCGCCGGCACCAGCGTCACGCCAAGAGAAGCAACAAAAGGCAGCATTTCACCCAGCGTGTAGGCTGGTACAATCAGCTCATCACCGGCGCCGACCCCGAGATGCTCAAGAATCAGACGAAGCGCCTGGCGTCCGGAACTGACCGCCGCCACATCGGGCACGCCAATATAAGCAGCCAGCTTCTGTTCCCATTCCTGCAGAAATGCCGTTGCCGAAGCATCACTTTCCGCCATCCATTTTTGTAAGAGCGCCCACTCCCCTTTTTCTTTCTGTGCCAGACGTCTGGGTATCATTTTGGTTTCCTGTTCTATAGACGAAATTCATTTGTGTATTGTTATTCTTTAAAAACACGGCGGAAACTGTTCCAGAACGCCTCCGGATTGAACGAGGCGATCAGAGCAAGCTCTACCACCGGCGCGCACCAGCATTGTGTACAGCCACGGGGCGGGATCAGATTCCGGAACTGCTCTCCCATCCTGATACCCGATCCACCCGTCTGCTCAAGAAAACGACCCACTTCATACTGGTGACAGGAAAGCATGGTACCGTCGGGCTCAATCACCACAGAGAGGCGTCCGGCAAGACAGCGGATCTTGGTATGATTCGGCCACTGTGCCAGATGGCGCAGTCCCGCCCGGGAATTGGCGATGGGTGCGCCTGCCGCTTTCAACGCCATCAGCTGCTCCATTGCTTCTCTGTACTGCTCCGGCTGCGCTGCGACAGGGTTGTCGGCGGTGGAGGAATCGAGCCAAAGGGTTGCAGGCTGAAACATGACCCAGACCTGCCGCTCCCGGGCAATCCGTACCGTCTCCTCCACAACGTTCAGATTGTGCGCACCCAGTGTACATAAAAAAGAATAGGAGATACCCGCTGCCGCCGCCGCATCTGCCCCTTTCATCATCCCGGCAAACGCGCCTTCCCCGCGCACCTGATCATGAATCTCCCGGGGTCCGTCCAGACTGAGGTTAATATGATCTACCGCAGGGAGCAACTCTATTTTTTTAGGAAGGAGGGAACCATTGGTGCTGAGGAACACCTGGTAACCCTGCTCCGATGCGCCGTGCAGAATCTCTCCGATATCAGATCTGAGCAGCGGTTCTCCGCCCCCGAACGTGATCCAGCGCGCACCGAGCTTGTACATTTCCTTCGTGCCGGCAAGAATTTCCTCAGCCGACATCTCACGTCGGGGCGCGTCCGAAGCACCGCAGTAGGCACAGCGCAGGTTACACCGGAATGTAATATTCCAGGAAAGAAAAAGCGGCACCCTGCCCAGACCGAGGACGCCGCGCAGCAGTTTCAGGCCGGCCGTTCCGGCGTGCAACATGCGGCGATAGTTCAATCCGGCCATTGAGTGGTTCTCCTGTTCCGCTTACTCATCCATATCCGGCAAATCAGGATCTTCGTGTTTCCCGCGCAGACGCTCCAGTTTCTTTTCCAGCCGCCGATGCCTTCCCTGAAGCGAAGAGTGGGAAAAATCAGTCAGGCCACGCTGCGCATCAGGCGAGGCGGCAATACAATCGAGTGTTTCCCGGCAGACATCCCTGGCGGCAATAAGATTGCGGCTGTGATGTTCATAATACTGGGAAAGCAGTTCAGCACCTTCAGGATCCTGCGGGTATTCCCGATGAATCGTCTCAAGGCTGATCCGCATCTCTTCAAAGTTGCCCAGTTTTTTATGAGCCTTTCCCACGAGCTTCAGACAATCCAGGCGCAGCAGGTCGTTTATGCGGGAGCCTTCCAGAAATTTTTCACCCTGTGCCACTGCCTGACTGTATTCTTTTTTTCTGAAATAAAGACGTACCAGCGACACCTGATCTTCCGCATGAAAAAGCGTGCTGCCCTCTTTTTCCGAAAGGCAGTTTGCCAGATGCCCCGCCAGTGCCGCAAGCGAAAGGATATCCCAGGCGTGGTGCATGAACACGCCGGTCAGCGGTCTGCCGTCCCGCGCTTCAAGATAATCAAACCAGAGTTGAGGAATCAGATAGCCGGGCACATCATTTTCACGGCGGAAATGAAGCACGGAGGCTTCAATATTTCCGAGGCTGCAATCTTTCAGACGCCTACGCCACAGACGGCGTACCGCATGTACCAGATCATAATGAGGCACCCGATCGAGAGGAAAAGGAACCCGATTCTGGACAAAGCGCGAGCGGAGCAGAGGCGCATCAAAACTTTTCCCGTTGTAACTGACCAGCGTTTCAAAGGGCATCAATTTTTCCGACAGGTAGCGGAGCATGGCAGGTTCATCGTCATAATCCCGCATAAAACACTGCTCCAGAGTAAAGGCGTTGTCGCTGTAATAACCCACGCCAATCAGAAAGGCGACCGTACCCGCTCCACCCGCCAGACCGCTTGTTTCCGCATCGAGAAAACACGCCCGCGCCGGATCGAAAGAAGAAAGGCTGTCATCAAGGGCGCTGAGCGCTATCTCCCGACCACCGTAGCGGAGCCCTTCGAGAAGAGGCACCTTTCCCACCTGATACGTTAAGGGAAAAGAACGTTTCCACAGATAAAAGGAACCTTCTTCATTTTCCACAAGCTCTCCGCCCAGCAGAGATTCCAGCGGCACCGCTTCCCCCGAGTCCTTTTCAGGAAAAACAGCGGAGAGGTGCTCCCCCAGCCCCAGATGACGGTACAGCCGCTGTGACAGTTCCGATCCGGACAGAGGCGGTTCTGTTCCTCTATCTGAAGCGGATATCCGTGCCTTCGCTTTGCCGGGTGATTTCTTTTTCCGAACCGACGCACTCCCCGGCGAGATATCCGCACCAGATTTCAGACCGAGCGCCTGCTTGAGTTGTGCCAGTTTATCCGAAGGTGTATTCATGCTCTTACTATACCGCAATGACGAAGAAAAAAAACAGCAGCCGGCGCGAAAACACACCGGCTGCTGCAGCAGTCATCCAGTCAGGTCAGAAGTCTCAGACCTTGGTACGGGGCGTATATTTGGTGTGAAGCAGTTTATGAGACAGCTCACCCAGCGGTGCGCCCAGAAATTCCTCATAAACCTGAAGGATTTCAGGGTTCTTATGGGACTTGCGCAGTGCCTTGCCTTCGTCTTCCTTGTAAATGGCTTCGATGCGTTTTTTGCGGATGGCATTGGTGGTCATACGGGGCTGCCCGCCACCGCCGATACAGCCGCCGGGACAGGTCATGATTTCGATGAAGTGATAGGATGCTTCACCGGCACGGATCTTTTCAATCAGTCTCCGGGCGTTGCCGAGGCCGTGGGCGACCGCCACTTTTGCGGTAACGCCTTCCAGGAAAGACCATTCAGGCAGACAGTTGGTAAAGGTGGCGGAGGCTTCCTTGATCCCGTCGAGACCTGCAACCGGGGTCACGTGCAGATTATCGAAGGGCAGTTCCTGTCCGGTCACCACTTCCCAGGCAGTCCGCAGTGCGGCTTCCATGACACCGCCGGTATTGGCAAAAATGTCCGCAGCACCGGAACCCAGCCCGATGGGAGAATCCTGCTTCCCGTCGGGAAGGTTCACGAAGTCAATACCCGCTTCCGTAATCATACGGCCCAGCTCACGGGTTGTCAGCACATAGTCCACATCCTGCACACCGCTGTCGCGCATCTCGGGCCGCTGCGCCTCGTACTTCTTGGCGGTGCAGGGCATAATCGACACGACAATCATATCCTCGGGCTTCTTGCCGATCTTCTGGGCATAGTAGGTCTTGGCAATGGCACCGAACATCTGCTGCGGCGATTTGCAGGTGGACAGATTGTTAAGCATGTCCGGATAGAAGTACTCAATGTACTTGATCCAGCCCGGAGAGCAGCTCGTGAACATGGGAAGCGCCACGTCGCCTTCACCGGTCAGTGCTTTTTTCAGCCGGGTCAGCAGCTCGTTACCCTCTTCCATAATCGTCAGGTCGGCGGCAAAGTTGGTGTCGAAAACCGCATGGAATCCGAGGCGGCGCAGTGCCGTCACCATGCGTCCGGTCACCAAGGTGCCCGGCTCAAGGCCAAAGCATTCGCCCAGTGCTGCACGGATCGCCGGAGCCGTCTGAACGACCACGGTTTTCGTCGGATCGTCCAGCGCCGCCCAGACTTCCTGCACCTGATCCCGCTCGGAAATCGCACCGACAGGGCATACCGCGGCACACTGCCCGCACTGGACACAGACGATATCATCGAGTTCGCCGGCAAAGGCGGGCCCGATCACGGTTTCAAAACCGCGGCCCTGCGGGAAAATACCGCCCACACTCTGGGTGTCGGCGCACACGGTAACGCAACGGCGGCACAGCACGCACTTTGCGCTGTCGCGCACCAGTGCCGGGGTGCTGTCGTCCACAAGTCTGCGGCTCTTTTCACCCTGATAGGTGATGTCCCGGATGCCGAGATCCCGTGCGAGCGCCTGCAGTTCGCAGTCGTCGTTGCGGTCGCACACCTGGCAGTCGCCGGTATGATCGGAGAGCAGCAGCTCCACCACCATTTTACGGGCGGCACGCGCTTTTTTGCTGTTCGTATGCACGACCATGCCGTCACTCACCGGCGCAACACAAGACGCGACCAGCGTACGGGCGCCTTCCACTTCCACCATACATACACGGCAGGCACCAATGGCCTGAACGTCTTCCAAATAACACAGGGTGGGGATTTTAATGCCCGCCCGCCGCGCAGCGGCAAGAATGGTGGTGCCATCAGGCACTTCCACCACTTCGTTATCAATGGTTACTTTTGCCATTATTTCAATCTCCTTGATGGGTTATTTACACGAAGTCTGACCGGGAGCACGGTAATCACAGCGCAGGCAGCGTTTGGCTTCACGAAGCGCCACGGATTCACTGAAGGCCAGTTCCACTTCATCGAAACTGTGAGCACGTTCTTCTGCAGCCAGCATTTCGACCTGCGCACGGCCCTCCATGGAAGGGTCAGCGTCCGGATCGTAATCCGAATCCACGTCATATTCGTCACGCCAGAAGGCATGCTCTTCTCCGCTCAGGAATTTGTCAATGCCTACGGCGGCACGTTCTCCGGCACCGACCGCTTCGACGACCGACGCCGGGCCGGTAGCAGCATCACCGCCCGCAAAGAGCCAGGGCACCGATGTCTGTCCGGTCAGCGGATCAGCTGCGATAAAGCCGTTGGGCGCAAAATTCACGGTCAGCGATCCGAGCAGCGGCTTGCTGTCGAGCTTCTGACCGATGGCGGCAATGACCTGATCGGCTTCCACTATAAAGGCTTCCGTATCTTCACTGACCTGAGGCCTGCGGCGGCCGCTGCTGTCGAAATCGCCGAGCCACATGTTGAAGCACCGCACACCGACAACCTTGCCGTCTTCCGCAATAATTTCCTGAGGCAGTACCAGCGTTTTCAGTTCAACGCCTTCGCTTTCCGCCGCATCAATCTCTTCCTTGAAGGCAGGCATTTCGTCCCGGGTGCGCCGGTACAGAATGGTGACCGATTCAGCGCCCAGACGCAGCGCTGTACGCGCCGCATCAATGGCTGCGTTACCGCCGCCGATGACCGCCACTTTCTTGCCTACAGGTGCGCTGCCGGTAAGATTGTACTGGCTGAGGAAGGTGAGGGAATCGTCCACGCCTTCCGCATCCGCATTGGGCATGCTCAGCCGGGTGCCGGTGGGAGCGCCGACGCCCAGAAACACTGCCTCGTATCCTTCATCCCGCAGTCCTTCAAGGGTAAAGTCTGAGCCCAGAACCTGATTGGTCTTCACCGTGACACCCATCTGCTGAATCATGTCAATTTCACGTTCCAGCTCTTTTCTCGGCAGGCGGTAGGCGGGAATTGTCTGCACCAGCATGCCGCCCGGTTTGGACGCCGCTTCAAAAATCGTCGGTTTGTAACCCAGCCGCGCCAGGAAGAAACCACAAGTCAGACCGGCAGGACCGGCACCGATAATGGCAACTTTCTTTTTCGCATTGACGGCATTTTCACGGATTTCAGGAACCTGAATGGCTTCTTCCTGATCCACCATGAACCGCTTCACGCCACGGATTGCAACGGGATCATCCAGATCGGCGCGACGGCATTTCCGTTCACAGGCATGGAAACATACACGTGCGCAGACAGAGGCAAAGGGGTTCTTGTCACGGTGCACACGAAGCGCTTCAACATAACGTTTTTCGCCCACAAGCGACACGAACCCGGGGACATACACGCCTGCCGGGCAGGCGCTGATACAAGGGGCACGAACCAGGCCCGAACAGACGCCGGCCGGACACCTTTTCTCGCGAATATGGATTTCATATTCTTCGCGGAAGTGGCGGATTGTGGAGAGCACCGGATTGGGAGCCGTCTGGCCGAGTCCGCACAGGGAAGTGTCTTTAATCTGCTCTCCGAGGGTGATCAGTTTTTCAATATCGCCCTCCTCGCCTTCTCCGGCGCAGATCCTGTCGAGGATCTCAAGCATACGCTTGGTGCCGATACGGCAGGGGACGCATTTGCCACAGGACTCTTCCTGTACGAAATCCAGGAAAAATCGCGCCATGTCCACCATGCACGTGTCTTCATCCATTACAATCAGACCGCCGGAGCCCATAATGGCACCCAGCTCTGTCAGCGTCTCGAAATCAATGGGCACATTCAAATGCTCTTTAGGAATGCAGCCGCCGGAAGGCCCGCCAATCTGCGCTGCTTTGAATGCTTTGCCATTGGGAATACCACCGCCGATATCGTAAACGATCTCGCCGAGAGAAATGCCGATGGGTACTTCCACCAGCCCGATATTGTTGATCTTGCCGGTCACAGCAAAAATCTTCGTGCCCGGGCTTTTTTCCGTACCCTTGCTGCGATACCAGTCACTGCCGTTGCGGATAATCAGCGGAATATTCGCAAATGTTTCGACGTTGTTCAGCACAGATGGTTTTTCCCACAGGCCAGCCACAGCCGGGAAAGGTGGACGCGGGCGGGGTTCGCCCCGCTTGCCTTCCACCGAACGCATCAACGCCGTCTCTTCACCGCATACAAAAGCACCCGATCCCTGGGCAATATGGAAATCAAAGGAAAAGTCCGTGCCCAGAATGTTTTTGCCGATAAGTCCCATGGCACGGCATTCCGCAATGGCGTGGCGCAGGCGCTCCAGCGCCAGAGGGTATTCTGCACGGCAATAGATGTAGCCTTCCGAAGCGCCGATTGCCAACGCTCCGATCAGCATGCCTTCCAGCAGCGCATGAGGATCCGCTTCCAGAATACTGCGGTCCATAAACGCTCCCGGGTCACCTTCATCCGCATTGCAGAGAATGTATTTCAAATCGCCAGGCGATTTTCTGCACAGATCCCACTTGATGGCTGTTGGGAAACCCGCACCGCCGCGACCGCGCAGGCCCGATGCCTTCACTTCCGCGATGATCTCTTCAGGTTTCATCCGCATCAGCGCTTTGAGATAGGCGCTGTAGCCGTCATAAGCGATGTATTCCTCAATGCTTTCCGCCGCAATACGCCCCTTGTTCGACAGAACACGGACACACTGACGGGAGAAGAAGGGAATATCCTTCACGAGCGGAACGGGCTTATTGCTCACCGGATCAGTGAACATCAGCCGTTCCACCGGGCGCCCCTTCAGCACATGCTCCTGCACCAGCTCTTCCATGTCGGAAGGCTTCAGGTCGTGATAGAAAATGCCGCCGGGATACACAACAAGAATGGGGCCGTTTGCGCAGAAACCATTGCATCCGGACTCAATCACAGATACTTCGTCAGAAAGGTCGGCTTTTTTGAGTGCAGCAAGAAGCGCCGCTTTTACAGCAGGCGAGCCGCTGGCAACACAGCCGGTGCCATAGCACATAACCATATGCATTCGGGCAATCTTCATAGAGCCAGTCTCCTTAACCCGTTATTTGTTCTCTGCCTTTACCAATGATCAGCTGGGTGACGACCTTGCCTTCCAGCGCATGCTCGCGAAAAGCGAGACGTGCTTTCTCGTCGTCCAGTTTTCCGTACAGTGCGCTCTCTCCGTCCAGCGTCTCAATAGTCATCACAGGCTCCTGTACGCAGATGCCTATGCAGCCGGAAGTAGTGACCCGGATGTCCGTGCGGTTGCTCTTTTCCAGTTCGTCCATGACAGCAGCCATCACATCACGGGCACCCGCCGCAATACCGCAGGTTCCCATATGCACCGTGACACAGGTACGGTAGCCGTCGTTGCGGAGTGCCGTCTGTTTCAACACGCGCTCTTTGATTGCCTGAAGATCTCCAATTCCGGTAATCGGGTTCATATCTTTGCTCATACTGCTGCTCCTTTCACAGACACGTTGTTCTTGTAATACTCTTCAATAATTTCACCGACTTTGGCAGGACGCACACGTTTGTAGACTTCTTCTCCAATGGACATGGTGGGAGCCAGACCGCAGGCACCGAAACAGCGTGCCACTTCCAGAGAAAGTTCCCGGTCCGGTGTCGCTTCGCCCACTTCGATCTTCAGTTTGCTTTTCAGTGCTTCCAGAACCTGCTTGCCGCCCCGGACATAACAGGCTGTACCCAGGCACACACGGATGGTCTGGCGTCCTTTGGGATTGGTCGAGAAAAAGGCGTAAAAACTCACCACGCCCGCCACTTCGCTGTAAGACTTGTCCAGACCCAGAGCAACCTTTTTCAGTGCCGATTCAGGCAAATAGCCGAAAATCGCCTGGGCCATCTGCAGCACCGGAATCAGCGCGCCGGGCTTACCTTTGTATTCTGCAATCACTTCGTCAAGGCGGCTGAGCAATTCCTCCTCCGTCGCCTCTTCCGTGCTGCAGCAACACTGCGCTTTGTCTACCATCATAGCTCTCCTTGCATGCTGACCGGAATCCCTTCGGATGCCGGAGTTAAAAATTAAAAACAGCCTTCCGAAAGTTTCCGGTCGTCCAATGAGGGGAAACCGCGGTGAGGCTCACTTATCAACGCAGACGATGAACGGGAACGCGAAAAATACGCCACCGTCTCAAAAGCCGAAGTCAGATCCACATTTTCAACATAAATGGTTGCGGGATGCCGAAGGCGGAGAGGGGCAAAATTTAAAAGACCGCGCACACCCGAAGTAATCAGAAGATCAGCCACCTCCTGCGCATGCTCCTTAGGCACGGTAATAATGCCCAGTTCGATATTCCGCTCGCGAACCAGATGGCTCAGGTCGGTCAGCGGAAAACATTGACAGCCGTGGATAGTTCCCCCTGTTTTTGCTGGATCCGTATCAAAAGCGGCATGAATGTGCAGCCAGCGCCAGCGTCCGGAAAAATGATTTAAAAGTGCCGCCCCCAGATGCCCCACGCCCACAAGGGCCGCCCGCTGCCCCGACGGCGCGTCAAGAATATTGCTGATCCCGCTCAATAAATCCCCGATACGGTACCCTGTACGCGGTACGCCCATGCACCCCAGCTGCATGAAATCCCGCCGGACCTGTGTCGCTGTAACCCCCGCCAACTCCGCAAGATCATGAGAAAAGATATAACTGCCTTCTCCTTCGTGCCTCGGAAGGAGCAGCCTGCGGTACAGGCTGAGCCGTTCTATCGTTCTAGGCGATATATCACGAACCAGAGACATCGTTTACCGCACTCCAGAAACGGGAGTCACTCCCGTCTGTTGTCGTCCTGAACCTTCGATCAGTTCAGCGGCATAAACAAAAGTTTTGTCTGCTATACCTACCGTTCGGTATATAAAGACACAATCAAAATATAGTCGTGAAAGAAATAACGATTCTCATACTATAACATAACAATACATACATTGCAACACTTTTAGCAGAAACTTTTTCCGTCGAAAACGTACAACTGCAGTACCAAAATAATTGTGCAGCGTTTCACAAAAAATGCCTTGCCTCATGCCGCCCCATGTTGTACAATCATGGCATGAACAGCTTTGAAAAAATACCGCTTGTCACAACCATCAAGGAAAGGTGCCGCGTCTGTTATACCTGCGTGCGGGAATGCCCTGCCAAAGCAATCCGGGTCGCAGACGCACAGGCGGATATCCTTACGGCACGCTGCATCGGCTGTGGCAATTGTGTTCAGGTGTGCGGCAAGCACGCCAAGAAAGCCTACGATTCAACACCGGAACTCCGCACGCTGATGCAGGGCTCCGATCCGCTGATTGCGCTTGTTGCCCCATCCTTCCCCGCCGCTTTTCCGCATATTCCGCAGGAGCGCCTTGTGGGCATTCTGCGCGCCATGGGTTTTTCGCGGGTCTGCGAAGTATCCTTCGGCGCCGATCTGGTCGCCCGCCAATACCGCAAACTGCTTGAAGGCTCGCCCCAGGCCCATCATATTGCCACCACCTGCCCTGCCATTGTTCTTTATGTGGAGCATTTTTTTCCCGATCTCGTCGGAGCCCTCGCCCCGCTTGCCTCACCGATGGTTGCCATGGCACGTGTTGTCCGGGAGTATTACGACCGTAACGCCAAAGTGGTCTTTATCGGTCCGTGTATTGCCAAGAAAGAAGAGGCGCGAACCTCCGGCAACGGTCAGGAAATTGACGTCGTCCTCACCTTTGAAGAGATGCTGCGACTTGCTTCTGATATGGGAATATTTGTCGGGCGGGTTAAAGCATCGCCCTTTGATCCGCCTCTGGGTGGCCTGGGCGGACTCTTCCCTCTCAGCCGCGGTCTCATTCAGTCCGCCGGACTCATGGAAGATCTGACCTCAGACGACATTATCACAACAGACGGGCGCCATGGTTTTGTTGAGGCAATCAAAGAGTTTCAGGCGGGCCAATGCCGTCCGCGTCTCCTCGAAATACTGGCCTGTGAAGGCTGTATTATGGGTCCGGGCATTTCCAACGACGATCCGCTTTTCCGGCGGCGCCAGCGGATCAGCGCTCAGGTACGCCAGGAAATGGAATCGCTCGACCGGACACAGTGGGAAGCGGATCTCGAACGTTTTTCCTCTCTCGATCTGAGCCAGACTTTTGCCGCCGACGACCAGCGGATCTTTGACCCTTCCCGGAATGATCTGGAAGCCATACTCAAGCAGTTGGGCAAATTTTCGCCTGAGGATGAGCTGAACTGCGGCGCCTGCGGTTACGGCACCTGTCGCGAACATGCCGTGGCAATCTATAAAGATCTGGCTGAACATGAAATGTGCCTTCCCTTTGTGATAGATCAGTTGCGGGAAGCGGTCAGAAACCTGGCTCAGTCCAAGGAAGAACTTGCCCAGACCCAGGAAACGCTTATGCATGCGGAAAAACTCGCCAGCATGGGGCATCTTGCCGCCGGAATCGCCCATGAGCTCAACAACCCCCTCGGCGTGATCCTCATGTATGCACACATGCTTATGGAGGAACATGCAACGGATAATCCCTCTGTCCGGGAAGATCTGGAGATGGTTATCACCCAGGCAGACCGGTGCAAAAATATTGTGGGCGGCCTGCTGCATTTTGCACGGCAGCACAAGGCCTCTTTTTCCTTTGTCAGTGTGCATCGTTTTTTTGAAGATCTGCTGAAGCTGATGATCATTCCGGAAAATATCGAGGTACGCATTGTCCATGAAAGTCCCGCTGCTGAGGTGTATATGGATCGGGATCAGATCATCCAGCTCATGATTAACCTGTTAACCAATGCCTGCCATGCCATGCCTGACGGCGGCGTGCTCACTCTCAGATCACAATGCGGTGATCACGACAACCGCTTCTCCGTGCAGGATACCGGATGTGGCATCCCTGAAGAGCATGTAAAACGCATTTTCGAGCCCTTCTTCACAACAAAAGACGTCGGGCAGGGCACAGGCATGGGACTCGCCGTATCGTACGGCATTGCCAAAATGCACCGTGGTGACCTGCGCGTCACAAGTTGCACAGATGCGGAAGCAGGAAGCACAGGAAGTACCTTTACCGTGATTCTGCCACGCAATCCCGCCGGGCCCACTCAGGCGGACACCCGGGAAAATCCGGCACAGGCAGCACCGGTTCTGCACGCTGATTAAAATAAACCGAAAGGCGCATTAGAAAGAAAGGCGGAAGCCCATGGATACCATCAAAGTACTCGTGGTGGATGATGAAATCGGCATCCGCGTGAGTATTGCCCGCATCCTTAAAAAGATGACGATTGTCCTCTCCGAAGAGGAAACAGAAGCGCATTTTGAAGTGGAGCAGGCAGAAACGGGGGAACAGGCACTCCAGCTCATACGGGAATCACCTCCGGAAATTCTGCTGCTGGACAACAAATTGCCGGGCATCAGCGGTTTTCAGGTGCTCGAACAGATTGCCGCCATGAATCTGGGCATTCAGACCGTCATGATCACGGCGTATGCCTCCATCGAAAACGCCATTCATGCCGCCCGCCAGGGTGCCTATGACATGCTCCCGAAGCCCTTCACGCCTGTGGAACTGAAGCGGGTCCTCGAAAAAGTCGCCAATCATGTCATCATGGCACGGCGTGCCCGGGAGCTTGCCGCAGAAAAGAAACGTGTGCGTTTCCAATTCATTTCCGTACTGGCGCATGAACTGCAGGTGCCTATAAACGCCATCGAAAACTATCTGCGTGTTATGCGCGACCGGACGCTGGGCGAGGATATGAAAAGCTATGACGCCTATCTGGACCGCTGCCTTTTACGTTCGGAATATATGCGCAAAATGATCTCCGATCTGCTTGACCTCACCCGCATCGAATCGGGAGAACGGGCGCGCACCCTCGAACCCTGCAATCTGGTCGAAGCGGCGCGGCTGGCAATGGATGCGCTGGCGGGTGAGGCGGCGCAACGGGGTATCGAACTGGTATTGGACACACGGCGTGTATCCATACTGGCTGATCATACAGAAATTGACATCATTCTGAACAATCTCATTTCCAATGCCATTAAATACAACCGGGATCAGGGGAAAGTGGAGATTGCCTTTTATAAAAAAGGCGATGAAGTGAAAATTCAGGTAGCCGATACCGGCATCGGCATGAGTGCAGAAGACTGCTCCCGTATTTTTAACGACTTCGCAAGAATTAAAAATACGCGAACCAGCAGAATCCTCGGCAGCGGACTGGGACTGTCCACGGTGAAGAAAATCGCACTCCTCTATAACGGTTCGGTCTCTGTAAGCAGTGTCCCGGATGAAGGCACAACCTTCACCGTCATTTTAAAAGATGCCGGTGCTGCCGACAGCACTAACCGCTAATCTTTTCTCACCCCTCTTTCCATCCCGGACGCCGAAAAGGAAACCGCCCGATGCAGCCGCTTTTCAGCGGATACACCGGGCGGCGCAGCCTGTCAGCGTACAGCCTGATCAGGCATCAGTTCTTGTCAGGCACCCAGCACAGCGGCGGGTCAAAGGCATCATCATAATGATAAGCACCACCCTGCTTGTAAATGTAAAGCGCCCGAAGCGCCCATTCCATGGGGAAATCGCCGTTCTGCCAGGCACGTATGCTGTCCGAAGCTTCGAAACCATTGATCCGGTTATTATTATTTCCATCAAAGGGATGGTAGCTCAGATCCTCTTCTTCGCCTTCGACTTCGTCACAGTCTGCAATAAGCGCCTGAACCAGCAGCTCGGCTTTGTTTCCGGATCGGTCTGTTGCCGTGTAGCGAACAACATAAAGTCCGGGAACACTCGTCCAGCTGTTCGGGTCGGCAACAGGAACCGTCTCTCCGTCAACCAGTGCTTCCACCACAGAGGACACCGGGAGACTTCCGTCGCAGTTATCCGAAGCGACAACACGGGACGGACCCTGAGACCGCCAGTCAGCACCACACTCAAGGGTGTATTGGAACAACCCTGCCTCAAGCCACACACCGTTGCCTTCACGGTGTGTTGCCGTGAAAACTGGAAGGATCCTGTCGTCAACAAGCGCACGGGTAACCGCTGTGCCCACATTGCCCGCTGCATCTTTCGCCGTATAACGGACAAGGTACAGTCCGGGGGTGCGCACCCAGGTAGTGTTGTTGAGTCCAAGGCTTTCCAGACTCACTTCCTCGTACCCCTCGCCGGCAGGCACCAGTGCCGTAATCACCGATGTCACTTTGCTAATGACACCGTCACACTGATCCCACGCCGATGCGCTCACAGGACCGATGTTTATCCAGAGGTCTCCGCAGTTAAGTGTGTACAGATTTTCATCTGCCGAGTAGCTGCTGCCCTGACGATGCGCTATCGTCACTACAGGTGCTGTTTTGTCGGAAATCACGATCTGCACCGTTTCCGTGGCAGTTTTTCCTGCCTTGTCTGTCGCGGTGTACTTTGCTGTGTAATTTCCGGGAATCTTTGTCCAGCCGTCACGCACGCCGGTTCCGTCCGCTGTTGTGATCACGGAAACAACCGGTCTGTCACCGTCACAAAGGTCTGTGGCAGTTACAGATACGGGGCCATGCGTTTCCCAGCTGTCTCCGCAGTCCAGCGTATACACATAGGGTTCTTCACCGCCGCCCGCTGTCGGGTGCACAATGGTAATCACAGGAGCCGAGCGGTCTTCCACAAGAGCCCGGATTGATTCCGTGGAGGAATTGCCCGAGCTGTCCACTGCCGTATACCGGATCAGATAAAGACCGGGATGTCCTGTCCAGTTGTTTTCATTCAGACCCTGCGACTCCAGGGTTTCTTCAATATACACACCGTTCCGCAGACGCAGTTTTCTAATTACTGTCGTCACGGGAAGATCGCCGTCATAGTTGTCAGTTGCCGTAACGTCAATCGGTCCTTTCGCTGCCCAGTCGTCCTGACAATCCAGACTGTAAACAAAAACCGGCACCTCATCATCCGACCAGCTGCCGTTTTCGCCGTTTGTCACCACAACCACCGGGGCTGTCGTATCTCTGAGCTTCACCGCCACAGATTCCGTATCGATATTGCCGGAGGCGTCTTCGGCAGAATAACGGACAAGATAGGTACCCAGCGTGCGACTCCAGTTTTCTTCGTCCAGTCCCGCCTCTGCCAAGGTAATGATTTTCTCTCCGTTTTGTCCGGGAACCAGAACAAAGATTTGCCGGGTAACTTCCAGAGCACCTTCGCATTTATCGTCAGCCGTCACGGATTTGGGCCCGTAAACCTCCCAGTCACTGCCCACTTCCAGTGTGTAGACAAAACGCTTGGCCGCATTGTCCCAGGCAACATTCGCATCCGCCTGCACGATGTGAATCTCGGGTGCGGATCTGTCTGCCACCAGGGCACCGACTTTTTCAAACGCCGTATTTCCTGCCTGATCTGTCGCTGTATATGTAATCACATATTCGCCGAAGGCACGTGTCCAGCTGCCCGGATCCAGACCGGCTTCTTCCAGAGGAACCTCGAGGCCACCGATAAGAGCTGCTATAGTCATTACCGGCACCAGATCCACGTCGCAGTTGTCAACAGCACTCGCTTTGCTGGGGCCTTTTTCGCTCCAGGAATCGCTGCAGTCGATCTTATAGACAACCATGCCCCGCACGGCATCCCATTTCCCGTCACTGCGGTGGCTGAGCACAACCTCAGGCGCCGCTTCATCGGGATCGCATTCGTCTTCGCCTTCTATTTCGCCTTCGACTGGCTCCCCTTCAGGCACATAGCAGTTGTCTTCAATGAGCACCAGAACGTGCACTTCCGTACTGTTGCCCGAAATGTCGGTCGCCGAGTAGTTAACCACATACAAACCAGGCCTGCCTGTCCAGGAGTTGATATCCACGCCCAGATCTTCCAGTGGCACCGGCTCCAGATTTTCTTCTTCGTCTTCAATCAGCCCCAGAATTTCTGAGTGCAGCAAAAAATAACCTGCGCAGTTATCGACTGCTTCCACAGAAATGGGTCCTCTTACGTTCCAGTCATCACCGCAATTCAACGTATAGACATAGAAACCGATATCTTCCAGCCACTGCGAATTCTCCGGACGATGCTCAAACTTGATTTCAGGAGGTGTGATGTCCGGGTCACAATCATCAATGTCCACTACGCCTGTATGCAAATAGGGATACCCGTCATTGACGGTGCCGTCCGTATCTTCAATCCAGATTTCTCCAAAATCCCAGTCCAGATACGTGTTTTCAGCATGGGGCGCGGTCATCTCCTCAGTCGTGCGCCCTTCGCCCGCACCGCTCGCAGCCAGGCCGGAGGCTTCAGTGTCCCAATAGGACTGCTGCACAAAGCCGTTTATGTAATAGCCGATCAATCCGCCCGGCAGAATATTACTCTCGGCAACGCCGGTGGAGTAACAATTTTTTACAGTACCGTAGTTGAGCGTTCCGATCAATCCGCCCGCATAGCGCAGAGGCGCACTTGCTGAACCTCTCGCATAGGAGTTTCGGACAAAACCTTCAAGCAATTGACCGACCAGTCCGCCCACACGCTGCTCACCTGTTACTGATCCGACCGCTGAGGACTGGCGGATAGTTGCCTGATAGAGTTTACCCGCAAATCCACCGGCGGCCAGGGCACCCTCAACCTGACCGCTGGCAGAAGAGAGAAAGATCATTGCTTCCTGGTTCATGTGTCCCACAAATCCGCCTGTATTCGCATAAGTGCCCACGACTTTCCCTGTCGCAGTGCTCCGACTGATCTCTCCGCCCTGCATTGTCCCGACAAAACCGCCCGTATCCTCGAAACCTTGCACTTCAGCAGCAGAGGTGCTGTCTGAAATAATACCGCCAACCTGTCTGCCGACCAGGCCGCCGGCACTCGTATAGCTGACCAGCAAGCCGGCAGAGGAGCAGAAGGATACGGCGCAGTCCTCAGCAACACCTATGAGCACCCCCGCATGCCCTGATGCTTCCACTTCGGCGTCGGCGGAACACGAAGTAATCTCACTGTTTATCGCATGCCCGACTAAAGCGCCTATAAAGGTAGTGCCCTTTACTATGCCGGATACGGAACAATTTTCCAGACGGGACTCAGTCACTGATCCCGCTAAACCGCCCCCACCCTGATTTCCCGGCACACTGGCATTCTCCAGATGCAGATTGTGAATATAGGCCCCTCCTCCTACGGCGCCGAAAAGTCCGACATTATTCTGAAAGCCGCCGACATTCTCCACTGCGCAATTGGAAAGCGTATGCCCCTGACCATCCATAACGCCGGTAAAGGGCACATCTGCGTTGCCTACGGGAAACACATGGACTTGGGTTAAATCTATATCTGCTATCACCCGGAAATGCTTATCCCAGTCGCTTTCGCTCAGCATGAGCCGGCGCCAGTCCCGCACGTTAGCGATAAGATAAGGATCTCCTTCAGTACCCGCTCCGCCGGAATAGTAGGTGCAATTGTCTGCTACATCGGCAATAACATAGCGCGACACCCAGACACCTTTCGGGTCACCATTCGTAACCATGTAAAACACCCGGTACGAACCGGGCCGACTGCTCCAGGTGTTCATATTAAGGCCCAGAGTTTCGATAGGCTCCCAGGCTCCGGCATCGCCGTTATCCTGCCAAAATTCAACATGCGTAACAACATCGAGTTTGTTGCGGCATATATCCAGTCCCCAGGCAGTTACAGGACCGAAAAATTCCCAGGCATCCCAGCAGTCGAGTGTATACAAAAAATGATTGGAACCGCTTGCCCGCGTGCAGTATTCCATATTTTGCTGGACTGCCAGTATTGGCTTCTCTATAAAAGGATGGCAGCCTATAATTTCCCCGCCTGTTTCGCAACTCCTGGGAATCGCCATCACTGTCACTTGTGCTGTCTTACCTCCGCTGTCGGTCGCCTTGTACCGTATCTGGTAATAACCGAAAGACGCCGTCCAGGGCTCCTGATTTGAAACAGAAACTAATTTCAGCACTTTATTTTCTGAATCATACATGTAAACATAAACTAACATTGAGACAGTAAGAGGGTTCTTATCACTGTCAACAGCGGTGACAGAGAGAGGCCCTACTGATGCCCAGTCTGCTCCGCATTCTATTGAGTCGTAAACAAAAACAGGCTCATCAAGCAAAGAAATATTGCAATAACCTCCGTTTTCCTCCCGATGCTGTATCGTTATGACTGGAGCACCCGGTTCAGGCTCACCTTCTACCACGGGCTCGCCTTCTACGGGTTCCCCTTCTTCAGCGCAGCCTTCCTGCACCTGTGCCCCGACTGTCTCACTTGATGAATTCCCTGCCCCGTCTTTGGCGCTGTAGATCAGCCGGTACATGCCGGGCCGGGTCGTCCAGGTACTCTCTGTAAGACCTAAATTGGCAATAGGGGTAAAAACCGGCGACATACCGACAACCTGCACATCGTGAATCACGACCGTGACCGGAACAGCCCCGTCACAATTGTCAAGAGCGCTGATCGAAGACGGCCCTTCAGCCGCCCAGTCCGATCCGCAGGGAACTGCATCATAAAACCATCCGGAAAATACTCCGGGATAGTTTTGATACGAAGACCTGTCTTCCCGTTGTACAATCGTCAGTACAGGTTTTGTTGTATCCGGATCGCAATCCGCCGCATGCGCCGGCAAAACACTGCCTGCCAGTACCAGCGCCAGCAGTGCACAAAAAATGAAACGGGGGGGGGTTAACATGGCAAATGCTCCATTACCGATTTTCAAAAATGAACGCAACTCAACCTTCCGGCTGATTGCCCTAAAGGTTCATATCAGCCACTCCGATATTTCTTCCCTTACACTGGGAAGTTCTTATTATAGAGGCATCGTGAAATATAAGCAAGTCAAAAATATAATTATTATAGAAACGAAGATAGTAATAAATCTTCGATGAGACAGGCGAAAAAAACATGCTTCATGCTTTTAGTCATTTACAAAAAAAAATCCCGGGCAGAAGCAACGCTGCCCGGGAGCAGGTTTTTAATTTTTAGCGGACAGTGGCAGAGAAATGGTACGTGCCTGAACCGACAGCACAGGTAACACGATCTGCCGCACTTTCTGCAACAGGAATACCTGCCGCTTCAAGTGTACTTCCGCCTTCCTTCACTGATTCCGGATCTGAAGTCGGGATGCATACCAGGGCTTCAGCATTGGCGGGAACAGTCACATCCAGAGATAAAATACCGTCTTTCACTTCCCAGCCCGCATGAATAAGCCCGCGGATTGACCGATAGTCCAGCCGGGCTTCCGTAAGCCCGCCGCCGGGCAGCGGCGCAATGCGCATGCGGGCAAATCCGGGGCTTTCAGGCCGGATACCCGCAACACGGCTGTACAGCCACTCACCCACGGCACCAAAGGCGTAATGATTAAAAGAATTCATGCCCGGTGTCTCAAAGCCCTTTTCAGGAGTCCATCCGTTCCAGCGTTCCCACATGGTGGTTGCGCCGAGAGTCACCTGATAAAGCCAGGAGGGATAGGTCGTATTCATAAGCAGCTGATAGGCGACGTCATCCCGCCCCGCCCGGGTCAGCGACGGGAGAAGCCGGGGGGTACCGATGAAGCCCGTGGCGAGGTGCCAGTCAAAGCGTGCAATCTCCTCCACATAATGCCGGGCAGCGGCCTCTTTCAGCTTCTCCGGAATCAGATCAAAGGCGAAGGCAAGGGCATAGCCTGTCTGACTGCTTTCCAGAATACTCCCGTCATCACCAACAAAATTCCGGATAAAGGCTTCTTTTATATTTTTGTGCAGCTCAGCATAGGCGGCGGCATCGTCTTCCTTGCCGATCAGTGCCGCCATCTGCGACATGATGTCTGCCAGATAAGCGTAATAAGCAGTGCAGATCACTTCTGCTTTAGCACCGCCGCCCAGATTCACCCAGTCACCGAATCCAAGTTTTTCGCGGATGAAGTCCTTGCTGGTTTTTTCCAGAAACGCCATGCCCAGCACCATCTGGTCATAATGTTTTTCAATAACGCGCACATCCCCGTAAAACTGATACATAAGCCACGGGCAGATCAGCGCCGCATCGCCCCAGGCAACGGCACCGCCCTCATGAATCACATCGGGGGCAACATGGGCAAAACTGCCGTCCGCCTGCTGGCTGTCCTGAATCAGATCCACCAGCCATTTGGTAAAGAATGCGCCAATATCCGCCGTATACAGCGCTGTAGGCATGAAAAACTGGGCATCGCCTGTCCAGCCCAGACGTTCATCCCGCTGCGGACAGTCCGTAGGAGCTTCCAGATAATTGCCTTTCAAACCCCAAACAATATTGTGCGCCAACTGATTGAGCAGCGGGTTGGAACTTCTGAAATCCGCCACAATATCTACGTCCGCATTGACTACCTGCCCGGTCACCGCTTCCAAGGGCAGTGCCTGCTCGATGCCGCGAATCTCCACATAGCGGAAGCCGTGGAAGGTAAAGGACGGTTTAAGAATTTCCCTCCCCTGACCGGACAGATAATAGAAATCGGTCGCCTCCGCTTTGCGCAGGGCATCGGTATACAACGTCCCGTTCTCCTGCAGCATCTCCGCATGACGAACACGGATCAGCTGCCCGGAACGACCTTCAAGTTCTATGCGTGGCCATCCCACCATGTTCTGCCCGAGGTCATATACAAAAACACCCGGACGGGGCTCATTGCAGGATTGTGCTTTCAGGCATTCAAAGGCTTTGACCGGCGCACCGGGATAAGCCTGCAGCTTCTCAGGGACAACTTCCGGCGCGTCCATCGATACTGCCGCCCAGGCACCGGCATCATAACCGGGCATGTCCCAGCCCGACAGTGCCTTCCGGAAATCACGCACTTCTCCCTGAAGCAGATCGCTGCCCCGGATTTCTCCGAAAGCCGCACGCCAGCTGTCATCAGTCACAACGATCTGGCGATTGCCGTCTTCATAATCTATTTCCAGCTGAGCATAAAGAGCCGGCTTCGTCCCGTAAGCTGCCGACCCTTTCAGACCGATATGTCCGGCATACCAACCGTTTGCAAGAAGGGCACCCAGCACATTCTCCCCATCGGGGCGGATCAGGCCGGTGACATCAAAACGCTGGTAGTAAAGCCGTTTTTTGTAATCTGTCCAGCCGGGAGTGAAGAAGCAGTTTCCTGCCTTCTCTCCGTTGATCCGGAATTCATACAAGCCCAGAGCCGTCGCGTATAAAGTCGCCTCTTTGATGCCCGCGCGCGTACTGAAATCCTTGCGCAGCTGTGCCACCGGGCGGAACTGCGTCAGATCAGGTGCAGTGCCTTCCCAGGGCGCCTCGTTGTATCCGGCAATATCAGTGACAGGCTGCCAGCCTTCCGTATCAGAAGCACCTGTCGTCCAGGAATCCGCCGGTTCTTCCGTCTTGCACAACCAGCTGCTGTCTGTCGTAATATCGATCACATTGCCATCGCGCAATGTAATCTTTAAAGCGGCGATAAGCCCGCTCTGCGCTTTTCCCGCAGTCACTGAAAACGCCAGTACATTCTCCCCGGGCTGCAGCAGCGCCGCAACCAGATGCGGGTACACTTCGTGCCAGTCCTTCATTTGCGGGCGACCCTGATTCAGCTGATAACCGTTAACCCAGCCCTGACAGGAAGCCTCAGCCGTCACCCACAATGATGCGTTGACAATAACCGCATCTTCCGGCAACTGAAACTGCTTTCTGAAATAAATCGTTTTTGCAGATTCTGCGTTTTCATCTTCCGACGGAGCAGTGCCGATCCAGCGTGCTGACTCGATACGGGCGACTGCGGCGGCATCCAGATCTTCCGCACCAATGGCATTGAAGCCGATCCACCGGGCATGCCAGTCCCGCTCACACAGCAGACCCAGACTGAAAGAAGCCGTATCGCTCCAGGCACTCATGCGGTTCTGATTGTCCCACACCCGCACTTTCCAGAAGCAGCGCATCCGGGACTGCAGCGGCTCACCCGCATATACAATAAACGTAGATTCTCCGGAATCCACCTTGCCGGAATCCCAGAGCGTGCCCCTGTCATTTGCCAAATTTTCCGGAGAATCTGCTACCAGAATCTGATAGGCGTGCTGCAGGCAGTTGCGCTCCTCCGACTGCAGCTGCCAGTTGAAGCGAGGCTGCCTCTCTTCAATGCCTTCCGGATTGATGCGATATTCAGTACGCAATTCCAGAACCTGCAGGTCAGCGGCGGCTGATGCGCAAAAACCCAGCGATGCCAGCCCCAGTACAATCATGCTCTCTGAAAAAACCGACATGACTCATTCTCCTGTTGTTGGAGCCCAACCAGTACTGCCTGCCCGGGACAGGCCGAATGCTTCTTTCCCCAGGGGAGATCAGTGCCGTGCGCTGCCGCATCCCTTATGTTTGCTGCAATGCAGGCAGGCATGATCCGGATCATCAAGTACATCGCAGTCCGGAGCCAGCCCTTTCCCGCGCCGGATTACATACTGCACGCCGAGCCAGAACATGACCAGCAGAAAAAAGATGCCGCCGCCCAGCAACCCGTTCTGAAGTGCATGCAACATGCCGGTCAGCCTCCGAGACCTGCAAAGCCCATGAACGCCAGCGACAGAATGCCTGCCAGAATCAGCGTGATGGCAGCTCCTTGCGCCACATCCGGCACATCGGCAAGCTCCAGCTTTTCACGCATGCCCGCCATGATAATCAACGCAAGCGTATAGCCCGCACCGGCGCCGACAGCATAAACGATGCATTGGATAAAGTTGTATTCTTTCTGCGTCTGAAACATGGCAAGGGCAAGGATGGCGCAATTGGTGGTAATAAGCGGCAGGAAAATACCAAGCGCACGGAAAAGCGCCGGGCTGTATTTTTTAATGACCATTTCAACCAGCTGCACCGCCGATGCAATCACAACGATGTAGCAGATCAGTTTCAGATAAGGCGCATCAACGCTGTCAAGCACAAAGTTGATGCCATACGTGCACACAGAACAGACCAGCATGACAAAGGTGACGGCAATGCCCATGCGTACCGCTGTGTCCTTTTTGTTGGACACACCCAGAAAGGGGCAGATGCCCAGAAACATGCTCAGGACAAAGTTGTTGACGATACAGGCATTAATAAAGACGGAAGGAAGAGATTCAGGATTCATGATGCTCGCCTCTTATGCTTTTGCCTGAGCAAGCGCCCGGGCTTCCTTGCGTTTACGCCACCAATTGAAAAACAGAAGTTCCACACCGAGGACGAAAAATCCTCCGGGCGGCAGTATCATGACAGACCAGGGCTCAAAGCGCGGACCGAACAGCGAAATCTCATAGGGCGTATTCATCAGAAGCGTGCCGTTGCCAAGCACTTCGCGCACAACTCCCAGGCAGAGCAGCGCAATAGTAAAGCCGATGCCCATGCCTATCGCATCCAGCACGGAACGCATAACACCGTTGCGAGAAGCAAATGCTTCCGCCCTGCCGAGGATAATGCAGTTCACCACAATCAGCTGGATAAACGCACCCAGACTGTCATAAAGATCCAGACTGATGGACTGAATCAGATAATCCACAATGGTCACAAAGGTGGCTATCACCACAATGAAGGAAGCTATGCGCACCTGTTTCGGAATAAAATTGCGCAGCATCGAAATCAGAATGCCTGACATGACCAGCACGAACAGGGTGGACACGCCCATGGCAAAGCAGTTGATCACGCTGTTAGTCACCGCCAGTGTCGGACAGGTGCCCAGCAGCATGACGAAAACAGGATTGTCCCGCCAGAATCCTGCAAAAAACACATCCCACGAAGAGGGGCCTTTTTTCTCCATACTCATTTGCCCTGCTCCTTCAATTCCTGCAAGTGCTGATGAACAAGAGGGAGCACCACTTCTGTGCTTTCTTTCATGCCATTCACCACAGCTGTCGAGGAAATCGTTGCTCCTGAAATCGCCTCTATCTGCCCCGGTCCGCCGCCCGCTCCTGCCTTCACCAGCTTCAACGGATACAGAAGATGCTGTCTGGAATCATCCAGAGGAACTGACAGAGACTCAAAGTTCTTTTGAAAATGCTCGTCGGTTTTTATCTTGTCGCCAAGACCGGGCGTCTCCTTGCACAGGAGCACTTTGGTGCCCACTATTTTGTGCTCATCCGGAATATAGCCGTAGAGCAGTTTGATTTCACCTCCATAACCGCCAAGATCTATTGCCTCCAGCGCAACCCCGAGAAAAGTACCCGACGCATCATACCCCGCATAAACAGTACGCGGAACATCAGGGCTGGCTTCTGAAAAGAACGTAAATTCTTTCTGGATGACCGAACCCGGAACCAGTTCAAGAACGGTGCTCCGGATGCGTTCTTCCGTATTCGTTTGAATGCGTGAAAAAGTCGCCTGATACACTACAGACAGCAGGATACCCGACACAAAAGAAATTGCGCCAAGAGTCCGAAGCATTGCCAGACTTCCGGCATTGTCTTTCTTCTGATCCACAGGGGGGGTGGTTTCCGAAACACTCATTGCTTGATCCATCTTTTCTGTCGCACCAGACCATAAGTTCTGGGTTGGGTTGCACTGGTAATCAAAGGGGAGACGGCATTGCCAAGAAGAATGGCAAACATAACACCCTCAGGCAGTGCACCAAAAATACGGATAATCACTGTCACCATGCCGATAAAAAAACCATAAATCCATACGCCCGCCGATGTCATGGGAGATGCGACCATGTCCGACGCCATAAATAGGGCGCCAAACATCAATCCGCCGGAAAAAAGCATGAACATCGGACTGGGATAGTGGGTTTTATCGGAAAGCCAGAAAGCGCCGCTCAGAAGAAAAGCACCCAGAAGCATGCCCGCAGGAATGCGCCAGTTCATCATGTTCCGGGCAATCAGGTACAGACCGCACAGAATGATCAGCCAGGTGGCAGTCTCCCCGGTAGATCCCGCTATGGAACCCAGAAAGAGCCGTGGCAGTGACTCAAACTGAGGCACTTCCGCAAACTTCCACATGGAAAGGGGTGTGGCACCCGACCAGCCGTCCACGCCGCCCGAGGCGAGTGCCGTGCGTATATAATCCGCAAGTGCCGCAGTATCGGCGCGCAGGAAAGGAAAGGTCAGCGTGGTCGGGAGCAGGCTGGAAAATCTGCCGGGAAGGTCGGGCGGTGTCCAGGTCGTCAGCGGGATGGGAAAGGCAATCTGCAAAAAAGCACGCCCGACCAGTGCAGGGTTAAAGCAGTTGTAGCCCAGTCCGCCGAAAAGCGATTTCGTGACAGAAACACCAAAAATACTGCCCAGCACCGCCATCCATAACGGCGTTGACGGCGGCAGGGTCAGACCGAGAATCAGACCGGTCACCACCACACTCCAATCGCGGATGGTGGTGGAACGGCGTGCAATCAGGCAGGCAGTATGTTCTGTAGCCACACATGCCGCCGTAGTCGTCAGCAGCAGCAGCAGTGCACTGAGTCCGAAAGACCAGACCGCAAAGGCGGCTACAGGAAGCAGCGCCAGAGCCACATGAAACATTATATCCGGCACACTTTGCTTCACACGGATATGCGGCGACGAGCCTATAATCAGCGGACGGGCTTCTGTGCTCATTTGGCAGCCTCCCTTTCCCGGTTCATTGCCTTGGCAATACGGAAGTACTGCACAAGCGGAATATTGGACGGGCACACATAGGTGCAGCATCCGCATTCGAAACAGTCATTCAGGTGATGCTCCTCCGCCATCTCCTCATAGCGCGCTTTCCGCGCCAGAAGCCCCAGCAGAGAAGGATTCAGAAAAATCGGGCAGGCATCGACGCAGCGGGCGCATTTGATACAGGGATACACCGTACCGCCGCCGTCCCGCATCTCCTCTTCCGTCAGCACAAGCAGACCCGACATGCCTTTGGTCAGCGGGATATCCTGAGAAGACAGACTCATGCCCATCATGGGACCGCCACTGATAATCTTTCTTGCCTCCGGGCGGATCCCCACCTGTTCCATAATGTAGCGGATAGGGGTACCCAGCGGAATCCGGTAATTGCCCGGCCGTTCCACACCGCCGCCCGACACCGTGATCACGCGTTCAATCAACCCCTGACCTTTCGGCAGCAGCTGACCCAGCTGCAGCAGCGTGGCAACATTAAAACACCCGACCCCTATATCGCTCGGAAGCCCGCCACTGGGCACATCTTTATGAAGCACCGCCCGGCTCAGCATCTTTTCCGCACCCTGCGGATACTTGGTCATAAGGCTGCGCACACTGATGGGCGCACCCGCCGGGATAGCTTTCGCCATGCTTTCCAGGGCTTCGGGCTTGTTATTTTCAATAGCGATGAACGCCTCTTTGGCACCCATGGCCTCCATAACCAGCTGAATGCCTGTAATGATCTTATCCGACTCCTCCACCATGATCCGGAAGTCTGTCGTGAGATAAGGCTCGCACTCGCAGCCGTTCACAATCAGCGTGTCCACACTTTTGCCCGCTGGCGGCTTCATTTTCACATGAGTGGGAAATGCGGCACCGCCCAGCCCGACTGTGCCCGTTTCCTGTACGGCACGGATCAGCTCATCCGGCGTAAGAGAAGCCAGGTCGCGGGGCGTCCCGTAAATTTCTTCCTGATCCGCATCAGGATCTATTTTGATTTTGATTGCCTGCGCCATTTCGCCCCGCGGATTCAGAGCATAGTCCACTGCCGTAACTGTGCCCGCAATAGGCGCATGCATGGGCACTGAAACAAAGCCAACCGCTTCGGCAATCGGTTCACCCCGCATCACTTTTGATTTTTTCGCCACAAGCGCTTTGGCAGGTGCGCCGATATGCTGAGACAGCAGAATCGTCACCTCCGGCGGCAGCGGCAAGGTCTCGATCACTGCATCCGCCGTATACTTGCAATCGGGCGGATGAACACCGTGGGGAAAAGAATTGACATAACTTTTCATGCTATCACCCGGATACTTCTGATTTTTGTTCCGCTTCCGAAGCTGACGTTTTTTTCAACGGCGCTTCAGGCGGATTCAGCACTTTTTCCAAAGCAGCGGCAGCCTTCACACCCAGCACACGCCTTCCGTCCCGCTCAACCCACAAAATCGCTCCCGACGGACAGTTTTCGATGGCTTCACGAACTGCAAATTCATTTTTGCCGTAATCCACAACAGGCAGGTTGCCGTCCATCGATACCGCTTCCGGCGCCGCTTTGGCGCACAGCCCGCAGCCGATACAGGCAACGGCACACGCCGCCTTGGCGTCTTTACCCCGAAGACGGGTTGAACAGGAAACCCATAACTGATGGCTGATAGGATGGATGGAAAAAAGATGTTTGGGGCATTCAACCACGCAATTCCCGCAGGCGGTGCATTTCGCCTCATCCACCACAGGAAGCATATGTTCATTCATATGAAGCGCATCAAAGGGGCAGACCGCTACACAGTCGCCGTAGCCGATGCAGCCGAAGGTGCAGTGCTTGCCGCCCCCTGCCACCAGTGACGCCGCCCGGCAGCTGTAGCGGCCTTCATAGTGCGCAAAGCGACGCGCCACATTATCACCGCCGGAACAGGCAAGCCGGGCAACCCGCTTTTCTCCGACACCCGCATCAACTCCCAAATACGCCGCTATGCTCTCTACGGTATCTGCCGATGAAGCCGTACACTGACCCGGCGCCGCTTCGCCCCGGATCACCGCTTCGGCAAAAGCACGACACCCCGCAAATCCGCAGGCACCGCAGTTTGCTGATGGAAGCTGCGCTTCCACTTCATCAATGCGCGGGTCTTCATAAACATACAGTTTTTTATTAGCTATCGCCAGCACTGCCGCAAGCAGCAAACCCAGCAAAAGCATTACGCCCCCAGCAATACTCAATGCAGATATCAGCATTTGTCACTCCTGATTCGGGCAAAGATCCGAAGATCCTGATCCGGTCGTAGTTAAAATACCGCTCACCCCGACGCAGCACACCCGGTACTCAGGCAGCAACAAATACTATGCCGTCTGCCCGTAAAGCAGCAGTGACATCTCTGATGGAAGAAGAGAAATCCGCAGGCTAAAAGCCTGTCTGCATGGCGTCTACTTCCCGGTCGATACGCGGGCGATTCGTCCATTCACCGCCCCGTTCCCTCCAGAAATTCATCGCCGTTTTCGCCTGAGGTGTCGGCGCACGCATATCAACAATGGTGGGCGACACAAAAACAAGCAGACTGGTAACCTGTGCCTCGGACTTACGGCTTCTGAAAGGAATGCCGAGCAGCGGCACGCTGCCCAGAACAGGAACGCGCCGCTCTGTCTTGCGGACAGTACGGCTGGTCAAACCGCCTACGACCAGGGTGGTGCCGTCGGGAACAAACACCACTCCCGATTGTGATCGGGTGGAAAACACGGGAAGATCGGCGCCGCGGAGATTCTCATAGCTGAGGATATCCGAGACTTCCAGTTGGGTGATGGCAAGCTGGACAAAATTGTTGGGCATAATCGTTGGCGTCAAATTCAGATTGACGCCGATGTCACGCCAGGAAACCTGCAGACGCGTGGCCGCCGCCGGAAAAGTCACGTCCTGAAAGGGCACCTGACCCCCTGCCTTAATCGTGGCAGGAAGCGTGTTGGCAACCATAATTTCCGGCTTGGAAATCAGATCCAGATCACTGCGTGTCTCAAGGGACTGAAAAATGCCGTCTATGGTGCCGTAATCCGCATCCAGAATACTGAATTCCAGACCCAGCCCGGGGTAGGCTTCCAACTGTGTCGTGGCAGGGTTCAGGTCAGGACGCAGAGGCGCTCCGAACAGTGCTTGATGAGGATAAGGCATCGCAACCGTACCGAAAGTCGACAGAGGATTGATGGTGGAAGTGGTTACCTGCTGGACAGAGCCGGTCATTTCCTGGCCCCGCACAAAACGGGTAAAGTCGAGATTGGCGCCCAGATCACGGACGCCGCCTTCGCTTGTTTCGCTGATCCAGACTTTCATCTGAACCTGGCGCACATCGACAGGAGGAGCAGCAGCAGGAGCCGCCTCAGCAGGTGCCGCCTCAGCAGGAGCGGCGGCAGGAGCGGCATCATCCGCAAAAGAAGACGGCGCAAGAAAAACCAGGGCGAGACCGGCAAGCGCAAAGGGCAAAGAGAAAAGCCTGTTCATTATTCACGCCCTCCAAGACTGTCGCTCACGCCGCTCGGCACGGTATTTGATCCCCCGAAAAGACTGCCGATAAAGCCGGACGGAGGCGTAGGATGCACAATATCTTCCTCTCCTTCCTCTTCCGGTGCCGCATCTTCTCCCCCGGGAGCGCCGAAACCCTCGTACAAAGTAAAAGCCTGACGCCAGATATCCGCTTTCACCATAAAGACCAGTTCGCGCCGGGTTTCAGAAGAACGCTTATTGCCCAGAGCGGAAGTCAGCGGAATGTCGGGTGTCTCCGAAAAGGGTGAAAGGCGCTCCAGCGTGTTGTTCACCAGATCTTCCCCCTGTGTCAGCCAGGGAAGGGTCGAAACGTTTTTATTCTTCGTATTGCGGTACAGTCCGCCAAGGATCAGCACCTGATTGTTTTTGACCCAGACTGTCGTATCCAGACTGCGCGACACAAACTCAGGCACGCTGATGGCATTGGTCGAACGGGACACGACAGCACCGGTACTCGCAAAAGTATCGGCAAGAGCAATGGTAATCCGTTGACCTTCTTCATTAATTTCCGCCGTAAGTTTCAGCTGGATATACTGATCCTCCGTTGTATTGGGATTGCCGTCATCATCCACCACCTGAAGCGCACTGACCGTGAGGGTCACGCCGGTAGGACGGAACGCTGTCGTCTGTACTGCATTCACCCCCACAACCACCGTGTTTTCGTAGGGTACATCCTGCGTGGTTTTTATAATGGTGGGGGCGGCTGCACCTACGGAAACCATAACTTTCGGCTGCGAAAGAATAAAGGCGCGGTTCTGATCCACCAGCGCCTGCAGAATCATTTCTATATCACCGTAATAGGTGCTGATCTGATCAAGAAAAAGGGTGATGCCCGCCGTGGATCGATTGGGAAATGCCAGCGATGCAGCATCAATAATGCCCGGGCCCGTGGAGACAAGCCCGTAGGGACGCGGGGTAATCCGTTTCTTGAAATAGGCGCTGATTCCGCTTTCTGCGCCTTTCGTCGTCTGAAATTCAATGATCTTTACCGATACATTGACTTGCTGCGGATCCTGCCCCTGTGCAAAGCCGCACAATAGCAGCGCAGCCAGGATGTATACAGATCTTTTTATCATTCCTTTGGATCCAGTTCAGCGCCGGTAACTGCCCACACATTCATGGCGCGTTATATTGTGTATATCGTCAAATCGTGAAAATTGAGCATTGAATGCCCGAATCTCACGGGGGCGCAAAACGCCGAGCGATATCGTTTGCGTATCATAGACCATTTGACCGAAACCATAAATCGTAACCGTTATGCGAACATCTTCCAGCGGCGCTTCGCTCTGGTTCACCGCCTGGCCGGCTACATTATAAAACTTCTCACGGGCGGTCGTGGGCCAGCCCTCAAACCGACCGCTCCGGAAGGAGGACACATTATATATAAGTAAGGGCTCCGCTTCCTGATAGCGACGCTCCATCTCCGCCGGGGTTAGAATAACAAGCCGGCCGGACGCATCGCGTTCTACACGACGGCTCACCGCTGCATCGGAGGCAAGCTGAGGCCACCGCTTCAGCAGCTCGTCATAGGCCTTGCCAGCCTGATCATAGCGACCTTTTTCCCACAGCGTATTGGCATAGTCCAGACGGGGTGCCATCGCTTCAGGATCTGCCGCAATCGCCGCTTCCAGAGCCGCAAAAGCATCATCGCCTGCTGCCTTTCCGCTTTCTCCGCCACCCGCAAGCTTTTCAAGCAGCTGGCGGCCTTCGGCGCTGTTTTCGCCCTCCGGAACCAGTACAAGATATTCCTGCAGCCAGCGGTGCGCATCGGAATAGGCGCCTACTGTATAAAAAGCTTTACCCAGAAAAAAGCGCGCCTCAATGGCGGACGCATCGCCGGGATATGTGTTGACAAGCGTTTGCAGCCGAGGGATAACGAGCGACGACTCGCCTGCTTTGATCATGCGCCGCGCTGCTGCAAGTTCTTTGGCGGCACTCCCTGAATTGCTTTCGGGCGCACGGGCTATAACATCGCCGACCTGGACAGGCCGCGAAGCCTGCTGCCCGCTGGCGGAGCCCGGAGTTGCGCAACCGGCAACAACCGAAAAGAGCGGAAGCAGCCATAATACTGCCGGGAAAACCAGAACAGCAGCGCGGAAACACTGGTTAATAGATTGCTTCATGCACCCGGTCTAAGTCCTATTTGGAAAGTTTTGCTAGTGCCAGTTCTGTGATATCTTCCGTCGCAATGGGCGGCGTCAATCCTTCAAGGTATCCCTTGAGAACAATCAGATCAAAGTCCGTTTCACTGCCGACACTGCTGATCGCACGGATGGCGCGGTCATTGGCTTTGCTGATAAAAAGCCAGTACTGGGCGGTGTTTTTTTCAGCTTTTACCGCCTCTTTATACTCGGTCGTAGCTGAAACCACCGCATTGTAATCCACCGATCCGGGCTTCTCAAAACTGCTTGCAGTGCCCCAGAAGATCCGCTGATCATCAACCGCTTCTGGAGGAATAGACATTGATTCTGCCATAGCAGGTGCGCTGAAAGCAAAAAAATACAGTGAAATCAACAGGATTATCAGAATTTCTTCAAACCTGTTCTTATTCTCAATCATCATTAGTCCTTGCAGAAACAGTCCCGAAGCCGCTGCCCCGACTTCTTTCTTAGCGGTTCCGGACCGGACTGCATCACTTATGTCACCTTATCTTACAGGTCAGTATACCATAGCGTCACAGCATTCTGCCCGACACCATCTGTAAAAACAGGCACAAGTACCTTTCTCTCTCTAATACCTCGCCCGGACGGAAAGTTCCCGGAAAGCCCGGAGTTTTAAAAAAGCGGCACTATACATAGAAGATTTATTACTATTATACACTAAATATTGTGGTTCGTGCCGCCGTATAAAAAGCAGGCCTGCCTGTAGCGACTGCCGGAAAGCAAAAGTTCCGGATCCCTCTAACCCCTTCTGCATCGCTTTTGGAGCAGTCCCGGAAGCAGAGAGACGCTTTTTTAACCGTACCTAAAATAAAACAGCCGGCTTGCTGGTGTGGGCTTAATGCAGGCTTAATGCAGGCTTAATGCAGGCTTAATGCAGGCTTAATGCAGGCTTAATGTAGGCTTAATGTAGGCTTAATGTAGGCTTAATGTGGGCTTAATGTGGGCTTAATGTGGGCTTAATGTGGGCTTAATGTGGGTTTCGTTGCAAACAGCTCTGCACCGGTGTTATTATTCCCTCCACGGGCGAGTGGTGGAATAGGCATACACGACGGACTTAAAATCCGTTCCCCGTAAGGGGGTGCGGGTTCGATTCCCGCCTCGCCCACCACCTCTTCCCCTTGCCCCACAAGGAAATTCCGCAACGGCTCCCGCCTCCTGCCCCAAACACACGAAAAACTGCTCCGGTCGCCCTCCGGTCCCTTTGTGACTGCTTTGGTGCTTCCTCGCTTCTCGCTGGAAAGCGCCAGGGTCGCACAGTACTCTCCTCTCCTTCCCCAATACGACTGGTAATATCCCTGAAGAAAACCAGCGAAGCACTAAATATTATAAAATCGCAGAATACCTCCCCCCGGGGGGAGGTATTCTAAAGGATAACCTCAGGATCAAAGTATAGTAACTAACAACGCACTGTTCACCAGGAAAACTAATTTACAGAAACTTCTTGACATAACCCCAAATTCAAGAAAATGGTGGACAGGATGTATTTGATGCAAAAAGTATTGGCGCGTTGGGTGACAGGATGTATGGCGTTGGCGGGACTGATGGCGATGGTACTGTTGAGCCCGGTGACGATACAGGCGGAAGTGTGTGAGAAGGGAAACCCGAAGTTCGTCGCGCATCCTGCGGATGTCAATGGCGATGGCCGGATAACGATGGGCGAGGCCAATGCATATCTGAAATGCTGGCAGCAGGATAGCTGTCTCATGTCCTACGCTATCCGCGCGGCGTATTTGCAGCGAAATGGGGAGAGGTATGCCTACAACGGTTCTTTGGAGCCGCCACTGTGCTGGATACTGCCACCGCCCGAAAGACGGGCAGATGAATTCTTTATCACAACCGAGGGCCATGGAGTCCGGTACCATGTTACGGATAGTCAAGGCAATAAATTCGATGATTATGCCTGGGCTGTGTTTCAAAAAACGAACGAAAATCATGATTTTGTGCTCACCCTCAACGCCGAAGAGCCGCTCTCGTGGAATAACTCGCTCGGTGGATACATTGCCCGTCCGAACCCATATGACGGACAGTTTCTTACCTGCATCAACTGGGGTGCTCCTTCCAGGAATCAGGGTCATTTTTTCATGAATTTCTCATTACCGCAGACCTTTGTGTCGGGCGATACATGGATGTGGACAAATAAATCATATTCTGTGGAACTGCTTGGCGCCACAGCCGTGGGTGGAATCGAATTTCAGGATTGCGTGCGGGTGAACATTGATGACTCGACAAATTCCTCACAGCTCTGGGCTGGAACTGGCTATTTCATCGTTGCTGCCGGTGTAGGTATTGTTGAGATCGAATTCAACCGAAGTGCAGATGGCTCGCAGGTCCGCTTTCTTTATATGGCCGATCAGCAGTTTCCTTCCCATGCAATCAGCGGCAAAGTTACAGTTAACGGCACTCCGGCTGTCGGAAAAGTAGTCCAGATCCACAATTATCGTTGGGGAACCCGCGCAATTACCGACGAATCGGGAAAATTTTCATTGCAGGCCTACGGACCTGACCTCATCCTTCGAATCGGGGACGATGCGGACGATGATGGCTTCTTGGATTTCGAGGCTGACTGGCCGAAGGAATGGAAAGTGGAGGATATCGACAAAGATACTTATGTCGAGATCAAGTTGGTTTCCTCGTCTGAAGGCGAAGGAGAGCCAGAGGATGAAGCGAGTTTAATTCACAATGCTGCTTGGCTGGATCTGGCAGCCTCATCCGTAGAGAATAAACTTGCGAAGATGGGGATATACTCATCACGTTCCTTGCTGGTGAAACACCCGGAAGTCTATCTGCAGGCCGATGCGGTCTGGCTTGAAAAGATCGCGACCGTTTACGATGGTTGGGCTGCGGAATACCTTCATCGCGACCGGGTAGACGATGAATCGTATTGGGATCAGGTGGCTTCATCCATAAATGATGGTTTCCGTTTTGACAATAAAGAAGGCAGTGCTTTTTCCTGGTCTGATTTCAAGTGGGCCCATCATCGTCACAATGCGGTCTCCTACGCAGATTCACTGCCCGAGAATGCTCCATTTCATGGCTGGCTGGACTTGCGCTTGCCTCTGCTCTGGAATGGGATCAAGGGTATAGGCTGGACAACGCCTAATCTCACTCTGGCTGAGGCGCTGTACTTCCAATTGCGGACACAGGGAAAATCAGTCTATCTCGCAGTGTCGGATGCGGGTTTTGGGTATGTTATCGAGAGCAACGGCTCGGGCGCACAATTATATGATCCGTTGGTAGCAACGCAGGCCGGCAAAATAGATATCCAGGGGAAATTTGTCCTGGTCATGAATCAAGACGCAGTCTGGTATCCGCTGATGGGACGCGACGACACAGGAGTCAACGCGGGTTTGAGAAACGCGGTCGAAGCCTATTGCATGTCGGATGCTGAACCCGCACTCAACAGTCTGGAACTGGCGGTTTTGGATGCATTGACCGAAGGGACCCAGCTGGATTCGGATATGGATAAACACTGGGCCGCTTTCTTTGCGAGCCGGCTAGGAAATCAATGGGGCTGGCGTGCAGCACCGGTGCGGACTTTTTCCAGAAGCCTGTTCCCGGAGCGCTTCGTGGAATGTGCCGATACCTATACGGACATTCCTCAGGAAATAGTTGCTTTGAATATGGCAGTTACGGAACTTGGCAACAGACTCTCTCCGCTGGCTGCCATTCTTGCCGCAGAAGCGAAGGAACAGGTGGGAAGTGGCCTGACAAAGGCTTTTATGGCTATCAGTGACAGGTATCGGGACTGGTTCAAGCGCGAGGATAATGACTGGGTGTACGGCGAGTATTACCGCATGTGGCTCCCCAACCTCGATGACAAATGGCTATCCGGTGTCGGGAATTGCTTCGTTGAGGCGTGTAATGTCGGTGCCGCTATGCAGTTGGTTGCAGCCCCCGACTGGGACGTGTGGATCACGAACTGGTGGGATACGACGGATCGTGGCGGACATGTGATAGCGGGTGTCTATACTCCTACGGAGGCCAGAACACTTAGTAATGGATTGTACAGACCGTCAGATGGTGCCTGCCTGCACGGACCCCTCTGGACCATTCATGGTCGCGTGGCTTATCCCTTAATTTACCGCTCCTCTGCGGGATTTCTAGCCAGCGGCCAAAACTGCAACGGCTACTGCTTTGATCCTCTCGAAAAGCCTTTTACCAATCTGGACTACGGCGCAACAAATGATATGCTTGGTGCAATCACTGCATACGAACCAGATTTTCAGTTCGTAAGCGGTAACTACTCAAATCTTCAGACAATGTCAGCTCAGGATTATACGGGCCATGTTGAGAGCTTGGAAACGCAATGGGAGATATATCAACTACCACCGACGCAAAGAGCGTCTGTTACAGTACCTAATCTTATTGGGTTAACAGAGGTGGAGTGCGTAGGTGCTTTGGCAACTCCTGAGCTTCTTCTGCGAACAATCGGAACACAAGAGAACCTTTCCTACCCCGCCGGAACGGTGATTTCTCAGACTCCCGTTCATGGTGCCTCGACAAGCCGGGGAAAAGCAGTTGATGTGATTCTTTCATCAGGACCAGCTGAGAGACGGGCGGATGAATTTTTTATCACAACTGAAGGCCATGGAATCCGGTACCATGTGACGGACAGTCAAGGCGGTAAATTCGATGATTACGCCTGGGCTGTGTTTCAAAAAACGAACGAAGATAAGGATTTTGTGGTTACGCTCAACGCCGAGGGATCGACCTGGTTGGGCAACTCGCTCGGTGGACACATTGACTATACATTTGATGGATATTTGTTGACTCTCATGAACTCCGGTGCTCCTGTCACAAATCAAGGCCAGTTTTTCATGCATTTCACATTACCACAGACCTTTGTGTCAGGCGATACATGGACGTGGATAAATAAATCATATTCTGTGGAACTGCTTGGCACCGCAGTCGTGGGTGGAATCGAATTTCAGGATTGTGTGCGGGTGAACATCGATGACTCGACAAATTCCTCACAATACTGGGCTGGAACTGGCTATTTCATCGTTGCTGCCGGTGTGGGTGTTGTTGAGATCGAATTCAACCGAAGCGCAGATGGCTCGCAGGTCCGCTTCCTTTATATGGCTGATCAGCAGTTTACTGCCCATACAATCAGCGGCAAAGTTACAGTTAACGGCACTCCGGCTGTCGGAAAGGTGGTGCAGATTCACAATCGTAGTTGGGGAATCCGCGCGATTACCGACGGATTGGGAGAGTTTTCTTTGCAGGCCTACGGACCTGACCTCTTCCTGCGAATCGGAGACGATGCGGACAATGATGGCCGCTTGGATTTCGAGGCTGACTGGCCGAAGGAATGGAAAGTGGAGGGTATCGACAAAGACACTTATGTTGAGGTCAAGTTCTGATCAGGCCTAAATCCAGATCTGTCCTGATTCCTTGTACACGCCCAATTCCGGGGCCTATACTGTGCCTAATATACAGTAATTCTATCTGCACTCCTTCGGCGTAAAGCTCCGACCGTCCACCTTAAACTTGGTAATTAGCGGTCTACACTTTGGAGGAGGCGCACCGTTCCGGCATAGACTGACCTTTCGCCCCACAGTGATGGCAGTCTCTCCTGCGTCGACGTCCCATGGTTCCGAATGTCCACCCACCGGTACGCCATCTCCCCCTTTTCTATCCCCACCTCCTCACCCGTATTAACTCCCTTTTTCAAATCCATATTAATCCTCTGTGGATAGCTATTTACCCTGGAGGATCTAAACATGAAAGTATTTCGTAGTATTGAAGACGTGGACCGGGCGAATCTGCCTGAGGGCCTTAGTGAGGCCGTGCGTGGAACGCTGACAACTCTGATCGATGCCTACGCTGAGATCGGTGAGCGCTACAACCCTGAAGTAGACGGACACACGATGCTCATCGAGGAGAGTGACACCGACGAGACCAGCCGCATGAATATGCTACACTGTAAATTATTGTGATAGCCCTTGACAAATTGCACTGGCATACCAGATCGAGGCTGGCTTTGAGGCTGAGGCGGAGAGAATATTTAATGAAATACTCGGATTAACGGTTAGCGAAAATGACAGAGAGCGTTTTTTATTCATGACAAAGTCTGTGCCAACCCCGGATTATCCGGCCTTTTTTTCTGCTTTGAAAGAGCGCATTCTTCTTGCGCATGTATCTGCTGCACGAGCGGTCAACCATGAATTGGTCCTGTTGTATTGGGACATCGGGCAAGGTATCGTGGAAAAGCAGCAAACTGCGGGCTGGGGCGATGGGGTCGTGGAACGCCTTGCCGCTGATCTGCGCAGTGCCTTTCCGGACATGCGTGGCTTCTCGTCGGCAAATCTATGGCGCATGAAACAATTCTACCTTACCCACACTTCAGCGGAATTTCTTGCCCACGTCGCACAGGAAATGGAAAAACCGAAAACGTCATTTCTCGCACAACCTGTGCGAGAAACCACTGTAACAGGAACAGCTTCGGAACAACTTGCACAGGCTGTGCGAGAATTGGTTTCGGCCGTTCCCTGGGGACATCACATAAACGCATTGTCCCGACTCACTCATCCCGCCGCCCTCCGTCATTCCTGCCTTCGCAGGAATGACGATAAAAGAAGGGAATGATGTGGTGGATAAAATGAATATTTTTCTGTTTCCATCCGTCCTTTTGCAAAAGAAAGTTCTCTGGTGGCAACGTCATTCCCCTTTGTACCCTTTCTTCAACAGAACAGTTTGCCGGACTCGCCGTGAATACGGTACACTTTATCCAATAGAAAACACAGCCCTCTGGCCCTGAATCCATCGATAAAAAGGACAGCATTATTTTCTGGAAGCGCAAGACAAACATCAGGTCTCTTCCGCTATGATACGGCTGAAATCACGCTTTGTCTGCGAAGAGTGCGGCACCGTCCATCCTAAATGGACGGGCAAATGTTCTGCCTGTGAATCCTGGAACACGCTGCAGGAAGAAGAGGTGGCTGAAAAGGGGGTTCATGTCCGTGCTTCGCTTGGAATACACAGCGAACCCGTTTCCATTACAGAAGGTTCAGAAGAAACGGCGCCCCGGCTGTCCAGCGGCATGGCAGAATTCGATCGGGTGCTCGGAGGCGGCATCATCCCCGGTTCGCTCACACTCGTCGGCGGCGATCCCGGCATAGGCAAATCAACGCTTATGCTGCAGCTTTCCCATCATCTCGCCGCCCACACGGGGCGTGTCCTCTATGTATCCGGCGAAGAGTCCTGCGAGCAGGCGCGCCTGCGTGCAAGAAGGCTGAACACGCTTCATGACCGTCTGATGCTGCTGACGGAGACGCATATTGCCGCCATCTCCCCGCATCTCAGCGAAGGACACTATGCTCTGGCGGTGATCGATTCCATCCAGTCGGTCTATTCATCCCAGCTCCCGGCGGCGCCCGGCTCCACGGGACAGCTGCGGGAATGCGCCAATGAATTCATGCGTCTCGCCAAGACCAGCAACATTCCGGTGTTTCTTGTGGGGCATGTGACCAAAGACGGCGTTATCGCCGGGCCGCGCCTGCTGGAGCATCTGGTGGACACGGTTTTATATTTTGAAGGCGAAGGCCGTCAGTCGCTGCGTGTGCTCCGTGCCGTGAAAAACCGCTTCGGCTCCACCAACGAAATCGGCGTTTTTGAAATGCAGGAAGGGGGACTGCGTGAAGTCAAAAACCCCAGTGCCCTTTTCCTCGAAGAACGGCCGGTCGGCGTCAGCGGTTCTGTGGTGTATCCCGCCATGGAAGGGGCGCGCCCGCTGCTCGTGGAAGTACAGGCCCTGGTCAGTGACCCGCACGCCGGTTCTCCGCGGCGTACCATTACCGGCGTCAATCCGAACCGTGTCGCTTTGCTCCTGGCTGTTCTTGAGCGCCATGGCGGGCTTCGTTTCTGCGACCGTGATGTCTTTGTCAACGTGGCGGGCGGCATTCGCGTTGAAGAACCGGGTGTCGATCTTGCCGTGGCGGCGGCGCTGGCGTCGAGCCTCCTCAACCGTCCCGTACCCGCCTCTCTCGCCGTTTTCGGAGAAGTAGGTCTGTCGGGCGAGGTGCGTGCTGTCAGCGCATCCCGACAGCGTGCCGCCGAGGTGGCAAAGTTCGGCTTCACCCGATGCCTTGTTCCCAAAAGCTGCAGCCGCGACATTGCCGCTTCAGGTATCACGCCGGAACCGGCACTCACTATCGTGGAAGCCTTGAAAGTAGCTCTGGAGAAATAGCATGGTCAAACGAAAAACACTGGATGAACATGAAAGCTTTCGTGCCGCCCTGCGGATGATTGCCCCGGGAACACAGATCAGAGAAGCCATCTCGGCGATCCTGCAGGCGCGCACAGGTGCCCTTTTATGTTTCGGTGCCACGAACCGGCTCAGCCGCCTCTCAGAAGGCGGCGTCAAACTGGATGAGGAAATGACCGCTCAGCTGCTTTACGAGCTGTCGAAAATGGACGGTGCCATTCTGATCAATGAAACGGGCACCCGCATTTCCTATGCCAACCGCTTTCTGAAGCCCTCCTCCAATTACCCGACCAGTGAAACAGGAACACGCCACCGCGCGGCACAGCGCTTCGCAAACCAGGCGAAATGCCTTGTCCTCGCCATCTCGCAGCGTCGTTCCTGCGTAACGCTGTACTGCCATTCCAAACGCTATGTGCTGGATTCGGTGCCTACACTCATCAATAAAGGAACACAGACCCTTCAGATTCTCGATAAGTATGTAGATACCCTTCATAAAACACTGGACGATCTGACCTCCAGAGAGCTGGGCAATGTGGTCACCATTTACGATGTGTGCCGCGTGCTCCAGCGGGCGGAAATGGTGCACCGCATTGCAAAAGAAGTCACACCCATCATTGAAGAGCTGGGTACGGAAGGGCGGCTTCTGGACATACAGATGCAGGAAACCTTAAAACCATTGAATGAAGTTGCCCTGATCCTGAAAGATTATCATCGGGAAAAGCCCGGAGTCACTGTTTCCGTAATCATGGAACGTATGGCGGCACTGCCTCAAGAGGAATTGATGAACCTGGGAACAATCAGCCAGATCCTCGGCTATGGGCCAAGCAGAAACGTGGACGTGATTATGAGCCCCCGCGGCTATCATGTGCTGCATGCCATCAACCGGCTGCCCGCTCAGATCATAGACAATCTGGTCAATGAGCTGGGTTCACTTCAGGCTATTCTTCAGGCGCCCAAAGAAGTGCTGGTGGAAGTGGAAGGCGTGGGCGATGTAATGGCGGAGCGGATCCGAAGCGGTCTTGCCCTCCTCGCCAATCAATTCGGACCCGGCTCGGGAGATACGCAGTCGTGATCCATCTTCTTGACTGTAAAGTGCTATCCAACGATGAAGTGGCTCCCGGACACCGGCGCCTGGTTCTGGACGGAAAAGCCATTGCCGAAGACACCTGCGCCGGTCAGTTCTGCATGCTCGAAAGCAGCCCCGGGCTCCAGCCTTTTTTGCGGCGCCCCATGTCCATCGAGCGTTTCGGCGGCGACTCCTTTTCCGTCCTTTACAAAATTGTCGGAGAAGGCACCCGGCTCCTGGGCAGAATACAGCCCGGAGATACCGTCAATGTGCAGGGACCTCTGGGCAATGGCTTCTCCATACCGAAGGAATTCAAACGATATATTCTCGTCGGAGGCGGTATCGGCATAGCCCCGCTGCCCGGGCTGGCACAGGCGCTGATCCGGGAAACAGGGACACCCCCTGAAGTAATTCTCGCCGCGCGCAGCCGGGACATACTGCTCTGCCAGGAAGACTTCACCCGGATGAACTGCCCCGTATTTCTGGTCACGGACGACGGATCGGCGGGAATGCACGGCTTCGCTTCCAATGCATTAGAGGCGCGGAAGCCCGATAAATACACACTGGTGTATACCTGTGGCCCCATGATCATGATGGGTGCGGTGCATCGGATCTGCATGGAAAACGGGAGCAGGTGCCAGGCATCGCTGGAAGCGAATATGGCTTGCGGCGACGGCGTTTGCATGGGCTGCGTTGTGGAGACCACGCTGCAGGAAGAATTCCGGCGGATGGTCCGGGTCTGCCATGAAGGACCCGTTTTTGATTCACGGGACATCCGATGGAATACAGGAACTCCTGCCCATGACTGAACCTTCCCTTCATATAAACCTCGGCGGGCTCGCCATGAAAAACCCTGTCACTGTCGCATCGGGTACATTCGGTTACGGCAGTGAATACGGGCATTATTTTGATGTATCCCTTCTGGGCGCTGTTACCGTCAAAAGCCTGTCACTCAAGCCGAGACCGGGCAACCGTCCTCCGCGCATCTCTGAAACACCGGCAGGCATGCTCAACGCCATCGGGCTGCAGAATGTGGGCATTGATGTGTATCTGAAGGAAAAACTGCCCTACCTGCGTGAAAAGAACTGCACCATTATCGCCAATATCTATGGCTACTCGCCTGAAGAATATGCGGAGCTTGCGCAGCGGCTGGAAAAAGAAGGCGGCGCCGATGCGCTGGAAGCCAATCTTTCCTGTCCCAACGTACACGACGCCAAAAACACCTGCGGCCCTGCTCTGGTGGCACAGTCTCCCCAAAGAGTGAAAGAATATACCGAGACCATCCGCGCCGCCACATCGCTGCCGCTTTATATCAAACTGTCACCCAACGTTGCGGATATCCGGGAACCCGCTCTGGCGGCACAGGAAGGCGGTGCTGATGCCGTCGCCCTGATCAACACGCTGCTGGGCATGAACATCGATGTGGAAACCCGAAAGCCCTGCCTGAGCAATATTGTGGGCGGGCTGAGCGGCCCTGCCATCCGGCCTGTTGCCGTCAAAATGGTCTGGGATGCGGCAAGGGTGCTCAATATTCCGGTACTGGGCATGGGCGGCATCTACACTGCCGACGATGCCATACAATTTCTGCTGGCAGGTGCCACAGCCGTAGCAGTCGGTTGTGCGTCCTTCCGCCGTCCCGATGCTGCCCTGCAGGTCATCCGGGGGATGCGGGACTATTGCATCCGCCACGGCATTGAGGACATACAGAAACTGACCGGTGCCTTGCGCCTTCAGTAATCCTGTCCTCGTACTGTTCCTTTGCCGCGGAAACGTCCCCTCGAACTGCCCCTCGCTATGAATTGCCAATTGGTGTACCTCTCTTTTTCACGGCACTCAGTTTGCATTTCCATCAGGCGCCTTATCATAATGACAGTGACAGTACACAGGAGAAAAAACATCATGACGGAAAAGAAAAGACTTTCCCGGAGAACATTTTTAGCAGCGGCTGCGGCAGGCGCATCAGTCATCACACTGCCACAGATCCTCCCTTCGGGAGTGCTGGCACGCAACGGACAACCCGGCGCCAATGACCGTATCGGCGTGGGGGTCATCGGTCCGGGCAGACAGGGATCCGACCTGATGAGTCAGTACCCGAGGAAAGGGGCGCAACTCGTTGCTTTTGCCGACTGCTATCAGGAACGGCTGAAACGGGCACAGAAACGGTTCAGAAAAACGGCTCTTTATCAGGACTACCGGGAACTGCTGGAAGACAGCAATGTGGATGCGGTCATCATTGCCACGCCCGATCACTGGCATGCACTGAACACCATTCACGCCTGTGAAGCAGGCAAAGATGTTTATGTGGAAAAGCCTATGAATCTCACTATCCGTGAGGGGCAGCTTATGGTGGCAGCGGCACAAAAATACGGACGTGTTGTCACTACAGGAAGCATGCAGCGCTCCATGGAAGCCTGCCGCATCGGCTGCGAACTGGTACGCAACGGGCGGGCAGGTAAAATCCACACAGTGCACACCCATAATTATCCCAGCCCCTGGGAATGTGATCTGCCTGAGCAGCCTGTACCTGAAGGCATGAACTGGGACATGTGGTGCGGCCAGACAGAGCCAAGGCCCTATCATGAACTTTTATATGCCCCCCGGGGCAACGGAAAAACCGACTCAAGAGGCCCGCTCGGCTGGATTTCCTACAGGCCCTATTCAGGCGGCGAAGTCACCGGCTGGGGCCCGCACGGGCTCGATCTCATCCAATGGGCGCTCGGCATGGACGGCACCTGCCCGGTGGAACTGTGGCCGGAAGGGGAAGGCGGCTGGGCACCGGTTTCTTTTCGCTATGCAAACGGCATTACGGTACATCTGGACGGCAAAGGCCCTGCAGGCGGCGGTGTTTTTGTCGGTGATGCGGGTAAAATTCTTGTCGACCGCAACAAGTATGATGTGCGCCCCAAATCACTTGCCCAGGAGCCGATCGGTGAATCCGAAAAACACTTGGAAGTCAGCACGAATCATATGCAGAACTGGCTCGACTGCATCCGTTCCCGGCAAAAACCCATTACCACCGTGGAAGTCGGGCACAGCACAACCACCCTTTGCCACCTCATCAATATAACCCGCTGGGTCGGGAAAAAACTGCGCTGGGATCCGGAAACAGAACGCTTTGATGACGAGGAGGCAAACAGCCACATCGCCCGCACCATGCGTGCGCCATACAATCTGGACTAGCCTGTACGCCCGCTATCTCAGATGGTTCTGGAAAAAAGAGTCTTGCCCTCGGTTCCCAGATACGCATCAAAAATCATGCAGATATTGCGGATAAAAGGCATGCCGAGCGGGGTAACCTGCCACCGGTATGCGCCGAGCAGAATCATGCCTTCATCCTCGTACGCCTTCAACAGTTTGTGCTCTTCTTCAAAATACGCCAGGCTGTCCACTTGAAACAGCTCCGATGCCTCCTTATGATCGAGCACAAAACTGCACATAAGCCTGCGGATCGTCCAACGACGAATCAGATCATCAGAAGACAGCGTCATTCCCCGGTCAACAGGAAACTCCCCTTTTCGCAGTGCCTGCTCATACAAAGGCATTGCTTTTTGATTCTGGCTGTAGCAGCCGCCGATCTCGCTGATGGCAGAAAGTCCGAACCCTATCTGATCAGGGGCCTGACTTACGGTGTAACCCATAAAATTGCGGTTCAATGTGCCCGCTTCCAATGAAAGAGCGAGCTCATCTTCAGGCACAGCAAAGTGATCCATGCCGATGGCGCGGTAACCCGCTTCCAGCAGTACACGCCGGGCAAAGGCAAACAGTGCGTACTTTTCCGCTGTATCAGGCCTGGGCAGTTTGTCCAGAATACGCTGGTGCTCAAAGCGCTGGGGCAGATGCGCATAGCTGTAAAGCGCCACGCGGTCTGGGCGCATGGCAAGGATCCCCTCCATTGTCTTTTCCCAGGCCGCCATCTGCTGGAGAGGCAGCCCGTAGATCAGATCCATGTTGATACCGCTGAACCCGAGTTCTCTGCAGAAGTCAGTCATTTTCCGGATGCCCTCCGCATCCTGATTGCGGCCGATGGCACGCTGCACTTCAGGCGCAAGATCCTGCACACCGAAACTGATCCGATTGAAGCCCAGCGCGCGCAGATGCCTGATCTGCTCCTCCGTCACTGTATTGGGATTGGTCTCCAGTGCAATCTCCGCATCCCGATGAATAGAGTAGAGCGACGTTATCCCGGTAAAAAGTGCCGTCATCTGCCGGAGACTCAGCCGGGTAGGCGTGCCACCGCCCCAATGGCACTGCGTCACTTCGCACCGGTCTTTCAGATATTCCGCCGCAAGAGACATCTCTGCTCGGATATGATCAATATAGCGGTCCATGGCGTCATCGCCAGCGCCGACAATGGTATTGCATCCGCAGTAGGCACAGCGTCGCTCGCAAAAAGGGATATGACAGTATAGCGAGAGAGGCTGTGACGTTTCCTTTGATGCACGATACAGCGCTCTCCTGAAATCGACGGCGAAAAAGGTTTCAAGCCATTCAGGTACAGTCGGATAACTGGTATACCGCGGGCCGGGACGGTCGTAGCGCACAAGCATTTCCGCTGTGATTTCAGGTGTATGCATAGTCAAAGGCGCCCCACTAAAAAAACGCTCTTATTGACGGCCACTCGCCTCAGTCAGGAGCGTAACATTCTTTTGTGTAAAAAAGCCATCAAAATCGCCGAAACGCTGGATGTATTCGTTTACAAGCAGCGTATTGGGTGAAGGGGCGCTGAAAGACTGGCGGATGCCGTCTTCTTCAGAACCGACCAGATCGCTTAGAAATTCCAGTCCGTCTCTTCGCAATGCCGGATCCATCTCGCCGATCTGTTCCGTCAGAAACGCCATATGGTGTACCCGGGCACCGTAATTCCGGACAAATGCCTCGGTCGGCCCTTCTCCCTCGCCGCTGCCGCTTACACTGATGCCGGAGGTGAACACCTGTGCAAAACGGGCAGTGCCGCAGCGGGCAACATTGGTGATGGAATTGAGCTCGGGAACGTAAATCGCAAAAGCAAAGGAGTAATTGGTCAAACCCATGTACTCCAGAATGGCAGGATCGCGATGCTCCGCCCGGACACGGGTGGCTATATGATCAAGCGTTGACACCGCTTTCGCCCAGGGTGTCTCCGGCTTGCTCAGCGATGACGGCAGATCAGCACATGCATCGCCTCTGTAACGGCCTGTATCGCCCAGAAACTCAACAACGCCCACAGAATTGCCTGTATAGGGCGAAGGACGGCTCTGCAGAAAGCGGCACGGCCCCCATTCCTGAATCTCATCGGTCAGAAACTGTACACCCCGCTCCAACTGGGCATCACGATACGCCTCGATATCACGGCAGTGAAAAACCAGCGTTTCCAGGCGTGTGTTCGGAAGGTGTGCGGACTTGGGATGACTGTTAATTTCAGCAAAAGGGTTCGGACCCGGTCTGCCTGTACGAACCAGAATATCCGCTGAAGCAGGATGACGGAGTACAAAAGTCTTCTCTTCCCCGCACACAAAAGCATCCACCAGGTCATGCCCGGTATAACGGAGCAGTTCCGCCGCTGCCGCCTCATGCCGATCCGCCTCCGTTTGAATCATAATAAACGCAAGGTCGCCCGTCAGCCCTTCCAGCCCCAGCTTCCGGCGCTCTTCAAGCACCTGTGCGGCCTGTTCAAGAAGGCGGTTATCCGAATTTTTCAGCACAGCATCTTTTTCCAGAGTCATGGCTTACTCCTTTGTGTCAACGTTGCGGTTAACACTTTTTTGCTCAAAACACTTCCCATCCAGATAATGCAGAGATAGATGCATTACCTGAGGCTCGATGACGATCAGCCCGTAGGAGGCAGGCTGTCCCCTGTCCTGCAGGCGTTTTAAATGCCCCGGATTCATATACGAACATTCTTCGATCCTGCCGATACATGCCCGGTGGGTATGCCCGGAAAGAAGCAGTTCCAGCGAAGGCGTCAGAGGCGGCAGATCCTGCATATCATGCGCATAAGCGATCTGCATTCCGGCAAAGGTATCCACACGACTTTTGGGAATGCGTCTGCTCCTGTATTCCGGACACCACAGACCGGGCACGCCGCTGACAGGATACCCCGACATGTAGAGCCATTCCTGGTCCTCCCAGTTGTCGCCCAGATGAATCAGATGTTCTGCGCCGTGCTCGCTGCACAATCTGTCTGCCGCCTGAAGCATCAGTGGCGTGTTTCCGTGCGTATCGCTCATCACACCCAAAATCATGATCAATCACCTTGATAATCATCTGCACGATCATTTTATCACGAAGTGGCAGCAGCAGAATCAGCGGAAAGATCCGGGCTCAGAGCTGCGGTCCCCTTCGCTTTATTGTACATGAGTTTCAAGAAAAGTACACAATGGACGACTGTAGCTTTCGCCGGACGAAAATTTCCCTCCACCGTGACTCCCCCGAATTTCCAGAAATACTTTCGGTTCCTGCGCCGCCGCATACAAATGCTCGCCCTGAGCAAATGGAATGGTATCATCTTCACGACTGTGCACAATCAGCACCGGACAGCGGACAGACTGCAGACGCTGCCTGCTGGGGAAACGGTTGCGCGCCAGCAGACGGGGCAGAAAGAATTTACCTGCCCGGTGCCCTTCCTGCAGCGCATCGGGAAAAGACGTGAAGGCCGCTTCCAGAATCAGAGCGCCCGGTTTCTGTTCAGACGCAAGTTTCACCGCAATCCCTGAACCCAAAGAAGCACCGGCAAGCACAATCTTTTCCGGATAAAGACCGATCTGCTCTATCAGATACCTGTAAAACGCCTCGCCGTCCTCATAACACCGTCGTTCCGAGGGCTTTCCCTCGCTTTTCCCGTAGCCCCCGTAATCGTAAAGCATCACAGAAAATCCGCATGCCCGGTATAATGCCGCATCCCGCAAATAATGGGAAATATTGCGACCGCTGCCATGTGAAAAAAGAACAGCACCCCGCGCCCCCTCCAGCGGAATCCACCACCCGCAGCTTTTCCCGCCTGATGTCGCAAGAAAAAGCTCCTCGTACTGCCAGCCCCTGTCGGCAGGCGTTTCTCCCATTTCCTGAGAACGGCGGGAATAAAGAAGCCAATTCTCCAGCAGAACAAAGCCGAAAAGCAGCAGCATATAAACCAGGAGGCAGAAAAGAAGAACAAAAATCACCCCTTTCCAGAAAGGCGGTAAGGCTGGCAGTACTTGGAAGGTACTCATAACAGATCCTTCTTCGGGCGCATCAAAAGAAGGACGGCTCCCTCCGGAAAAATCCGGTGAAGCCGTCCAGAGAAAGGAGAATGGAACGAGTAGACTTTATTATGAATGGTAGGGTGCCTTGAGGCTCCAGCCATTTTTATACTCACGATACGCCCAGGCATTGGCGATTTCCACCGCTCTGGGATCGCCCTTGGTGAAACGCTGTGTGGCATCATCCCATTCAAGATGGGATCCGCCGTAGGCAGGCGCTTCATCAGGCAGTTCGCCGTTTTCAAAGGCGGCGCCGGAATTAAAATAAGTGCCGGCCACATAGGAACAGGTGCCGATATGGCAGACACGGGTCGTGTTGTGCAGCACATCAATATTGGAAATGGGCAGACCGCCGGACTTGATGCATTCGATCCAGTTCGTCCAGTGGGGCTGATTGAGGTCGCTGGGACCCGCCTTAACAGGCTCGCAGCCACCGTTTGCCGGGAAGGATTTCACTTCATAGCCGCCGCGACTCACTTCAAGCATGCCCTTGGTGCCGTAGAAGACAATGCCATGGTCGCTGTAACTGCCGTCCAGAAGCTGCGGATTCCAGACCCGGTTCTTGAAGGTCAGGACATAGTCATCAAAACGCCACGCCACTTCCAGCGTATCGGGCGTGGTTCGGTTGTCCTGAACAATGTATTTGCCGCCCTGAGACGAAATGCTGCGGGGCTGCTTCTCTTCGCCCATTGCCCAGAGCACGATATCGATCAGGTGCGCGCCCCAGTCCGTGATCTTGCCGCCTGAGTATTCCAGGAACCAGCGGAAGTTATAGATCCAGCGGTTGGTATTGAAGGGACGGTGCTCGACCCAGCCCTGATGAAAATCCCAGTCAATGCCGAAATCGTCACTTTCGTATTTCGCCAGATCCGTTTCACCCATACCGATGCTTTCCACCTTGTCCTGATCGTGCGACCAGGTCTCCACGTGGGCGACATCACCAATATAACCTTCCTGAATCAGCTTCACGGCTTCCTGAAAATGGGTGCCGCTGCGCTGCATGTTCCCGCCCTGAAACACAACTTTGTTGCGTTTCACCGCATCGACCATGGCATGCCCTTCGGCAATGGTGGTGCTCAGGGGCTTTTCGCAGTAAATATGCTTGCCTGCATCAGCGGCGTGCAGCGTGCAGAGGCAATGCCAGTGATCACTCGTCGCAATCACGACAGCATCAACGTCTTTGTTATCCAGCAGTTCACGGAAATCCTTGTACTGCTGGAAATCGGGGTATTTCTGCTTCAGCATCTGGGAGGCGCGGAAAAGATTTTTCTTGTAGATATCGCAAATGGCGATGGGCTGAATATCGTCGCGCTGAAGTGCGAAACCGAGGTTGGCACGACCCATGCCGCCGATACCGATGTGCCCCGTCAGCAACCTTTCATTGGCGCCCAGCACAGTCGCCGGAAGGATGGATTTGTATACAGAGGCATGCGCCTGCTTTGCAGCCAATCCGATCAGTGCGCCGGCTCCGGCGGTCTTAATGAAGGAACGGCGGTTGATTGCGCCGTTGCCGTTTTTTTCGCCTGCAGTCTTTTTTACGTCTGCCATGAGTGTCTTTCTCCCTGTCGGTGGAGGTTGTAACAGTAATAGAACATTGCTCCGGGCACAGCCGAAAAGGCATGCCTGTCAGAGGAATATGGTACCTGATTCAGGACTCTGATTCAATCACAGGTAAAAGATGGAAAAATCAGTAATCTGACGGAAGAAAAACAAAACTTTAACCGGGTTCCCTCTTTTCTTTATGATAGGCAGGTGCGAACTAACCTTTACCTGCCGGAGACTATAACAATGACACCGCAAGAACGAAAAGCCCTTTGTCTGGAATTCCTCAAAGGAAAAGGCTTTGAGACCTCTCTTGATGAAGATGGCGATATTAAATTTCTCTTTGAAGACCATGAGTTTTATCTGGATCTGGATGAGGAAGACGAACTCTTCTTCCACCTGATCTACCCTGCTTTCTGGTCTATTGACAACGACGACGAATGGGCGGAAGTATGCGAAGCCGCACTTCAAGCCTCCGCCTCAACGAAGGTGGCGAAGATTATCGTTGTCGATGATCAGGTGCATGCAGCCGCCGAAATGTTCTGCCCGACGCATGAAGTCTTTGAAGCCATTTTTGATCGTGCTTTCGGAACCATTCATGCCGCCGTAAATCTCTTTCTCGACTGTATCGAAGGCGTGGAAGAGCAGAGCGATGAAGCGGAAGAAGGCGAAGAAAACTGACTCGCACTGCTCTGTAACAGCGGTTTTTTCAGCTTCTCCGGCATAACCTCCAGTGAATCGGTGCAACAGCACTGCCACTGCGGCAGGGTGTATTGTGCTTTTTCCAGTAGAACTGCGGCACTTCAGGAGTTTCTCTTTCATGGCATCCAAACTTCTCCTGCTTGCCCTTGCCGGTGCTGCCGGAACAGTCACCCGTTTCGGCATCTCAGCGGCAGTGAATCACTTTTTCCCGTCCCCTTTTCCGCCGGGAACCCTGATCGTCAATACTGCCGGCTGCTTTCTTGCCGGATTTTTCTGGATGCTCTTCGAAATGCGCTGGATGCATGCAGCCGAAAGCCGGACCATCCTTTTTGTCGGATTTATGGGCGCTTTCACCACTTTTTCCGCGGTTATGATGGAAAACAGCGAACTGCTGCGCTCCGCCGCCTGGATGCCTGCCGCTCTGCACCTCTCCCTGCACAATCTGCTCGGGATCGTTGCCGTTTTTACCGGTGCCGCACTGGGCAGACTCGTCTGAACCGCCCCGGGATTAATCAGGGTTACAGTTTGTTTGGTATAATGGTACTGTAATCAAGTGGCAGGTATACTTACAGGAAACTGAACCGGAAAGGGTCGCATGATGAGCCGTCTGCATCGGATTGTTCTCATACTGATCGTGCTGCCTGCCGTCTTTTTCCTGAACGGCTGTATCAAAGGCACCAGTACCGTACAACTGGACGAAGTGGAAATTTTCTCCGCTGCCGCTTTGAATCTCGCCGCAGCACAGGGGCGCATTCATTTACAGGGCGACCCGAAGCGCAATGAAGAAGGCAGCGCCCGCATCAGAACAAGCCTTCAGGTGGAGACCTACAGCCTCTTCGGCATGGCAAAGCCCGATACCTATCTGCCCCTCGTACGAATTTCACCGCGCCTTGAAGAGGATACCCTCGTTCTTGCGACCGAGCTGGAAGCAAGAAGCCTCTGGGATCGGCTGCTGGTTCGTGTCGTCCCCCGGGTAGACCGTTATCTGGATATCCCGACGAATCTGCGCACTTCCGTTGATCTTCTTGTTGGAGATGTCGAAGCCGCCAACCTTCCGGGCGATCTGCGTATACGCGTGGATGCAGGGCACATTCTGGTTGCACCGGAAAGCGAAATTGTCGGAGAGCAGCGTTTCAGCATCCGCCTGGGAGATCTGGAAATGGCGCTGCCGACCTACACCGCTTTCCGCTATGATCTTCAAGCCGATCTGGGTACCATCAGCACCAGAAATGTTGCGCTCAGCCTTCAGACCCGTTTTCTGGGAGCCCGCGCATCGGGCGTGGCAGGGCTGCCGGTCAGACAGGGGACAGTGGACGCAAAAGTCCGCTGCGGGAGCATCCGGGTCAATGCGGAGTAGCTTGCCCTCCGCCGGGGCGGCACTGACCCGAAGGGCCTGCATCACAAGGAAAGATTTACCATGAAACGTGTCACTGCCCCATTGGAACAGCGCCTGATCTGGCTTCAGGGCTGCCCGCTCTTTGCGGAAGTGGCGCCGGAGCATCTGAAAGATCTTGCCGGGCTCATGAGCATACGGCGGTATGAACCGGGAGAAACGGTCTTTCAGGAGGGCGACACGGCAGACGGTCTTTACATTATTGTCGACGGTCAGGTTAAAATCGGGCGTTATGCGCCCGACGGACGTGAGCAGGTACTCCATATCTTTGAGGAAGGCGAGCCCCTGGGCGAAGCCGCCATGTTTGAAGGCGGACATTTCCCCGCCACGGCGCAAACACTCACCGCCGCTACCATCCTTTTTCTTCTCCGTGCGGATTTTTTGTATCTGGCGGAAAAAAAACCGGCGCTGCTCCTGAATCTTCTGGCTGTACTGTCCCGCCGGCTCCGCCGCTTCGTGCAGATGATCGATGACCTGGCACTGAAAGAAGTCTCTACCCGGCTGGCAAAACATCTGCTGGAACTGTCGGAGGAAGCGGACAGCAGCCATGAAGTTTTCCTCACAACCTCCAAAACCATGCTCGCCGCACGCCTCGGTGCTGTGGCGGAAACCCTGAGCCGTACGCTCGCCAGAATGCAGCGCCGCGGCATTATTCAGGTGGACGGCAGGCGCGTGCTCCTGAAAAACCGCGAGGCCCTTGAAGCGCTGGCAGAAGGGGAAAAGCTTTAGGCCGAGCTGCTCATAGGCGCATCGGCAAAGAGCCGCGGATCCATTTCTTTCAGTTCCGGAGAAATAAGCGGCCGGAACTCCATACGGGCAAGGATATCCTGTTCCAGATCCACGCCGGGTGCAATCTCGGTCAGAACCACACCTTCCGGGGTCAGCTGAAAGACGCAGCGCTCCGTAATATAAAGGACTTTATGACCCTCTTCCCGGGCGACCTTTCCGCTGAAGGTGATCTGACCCACTTCCTTCACAAATTTAACCGCTTTCCCTTCAGAACGGATGACAATCTTGCCGTCCTCCACAACCACATCCGTTCCGGCAGCAGTAAATTCACCGCAGAACATGACCTTGGGAGAGCTCTGGGTGATGTTGATGAAGCCACCCGAGCCGATCACATGGGAGCCCAATTTGCTGACGTTCACATTGCCTTCTCCATCCACCTGGGCAATGCCGACGCAGGAGATATTGATGCCGCCGCCGTCGTAATAATCAAACATGGCGGCCTGGGAAATGATGGCATGAGGGTTCTGCGCCGGGCCAAAATTCTTCCCGCCCTGAGGCAGCCCGCCGATCACGCCCAGCTCCGTGGTAAGCGTGATATTGTCCAGCAGGCCCTCTTCCTGCGCAACTTTTGCCACACCCATAGGAATGCCCACGCCCAGATTCACCAGATCACCCCGGCTGATTTCCTGAAAAGCGCGGCGGCAGATCACCTTTTCCGCACACAGCGGCATAGGCGCCAGATCTTTGCTCAAATCGGCACGGGCAGCGCCGGTATAGCTGGGGTCATGATCCGCAAACAGGGTATGAGGATGCTTCTCCTGCGAGGATGCCACCACGATAATATCGACCATCACGCCCGGAATCGTGACCGCACTGGGCAGCGCCGGCGTGTCGCTGAGCCGCTCAACCTGCGCAATCACAAGTCCCCCGCTGTTTTTCGCCGCCATGGCTATCTCCAGGGGCTCCATCAGAATGGCTTCGTTCTCGGAAGTGATATTGCCGTAGGGATCCGCCGTCGTGCCCCGGATCACACCCACATCGCCCCGGATCGGTTTGTAGCGGAGCAGCTCCTTATCACCAATCGTCACCACTTCCACCAGATCTTCACACTGGCGGGTACGGTCATTCAACTTGCCCCCTTCAATGCGCGGATCAACAAAAGTGCCCAGCCCTACCCGGGTAATCAGCCCGGGCCGTCCTGCAGCCACCTCGCGGAACCATTGAGAAATCACGCCCTGAGGGAAATTATAGGCTTCCACCTCATTGGCACCGATTACTTTTACCATGGCATGATTCAGACCCACATGCCCCAGGATGACCCGCTTCACCATGCCCGGATGCGCAAAATGGTTCATACCCCGGGGGTCGGCATTGAAGGGACCGATGCCCGCCGCCCAGACTACAGTCAGATCACGGGGTGAGCCCGTCTCCTCATAAACCCGGTAAAAAGCCGGAAACACCTCTTCAAGAGGCATGGGCAGCACAAAAACTGTTGCGCCGTCAGGGATCCGTTTGACCGCTTCTTCCGCTGAAAGAATAATCGCCATGACAATCGTACTCCTTGTACTGTGAATAGTCCGGGAAAGGGGTGTGCTCAAGCCGGGTTATTTCCTGCAGCAGGCAAAGTGCGCCGGATAATCCCGTCGCCTCTGAGTATAAACCAGTATGCGCCTTCTTTCCAAGCAGCGAAGCGTTTTCGCTACGCTCACTCAACCCACTACGCCCGCAAACGCTGCCGCCCTATTCATCATAAATAGTACGGATGGCATACTGTCTCGACAGGGCACGGATCTCCCCGATCGTTTCCGCCGACTCGCCGCGCCGTGACATTTCCCCGATAAGATAATAGGCTTTTTCAAATGCCCAGCCCTGGGCAATCTCTCTGCCGCCCGTCGCTGCATCGGCGAAACGGGCACGGAAAATCATCTCCTTCTCTTTATCGCCCGCCTTTCCGGTAATACGAAGGGCAAAACTCTCTTTTTCACCCGGCGTATAACGCCCATACAGTACCACGGGCTTGTCCTTAAAAAAATCAGGCACTGCCCGGGGAAAACTTTCCTCTTCCATAATACCGCCGAAGTCTGCCCGGAGATCGGCAAGCAGCGGATCATTCAGACGGAGCAGCCAGCTTTTCACATCATTCTGACTATCCTGTATGCGCGGAGACACAAAGGCTTCCCCCTTGTTTCTATATGCCAGCAGCGCCATCAGATAGGTATCCACCGTGTTGCCGGAGCCATAGGTAAAAATACTCTTGCGCAGGGCGTTGTCATTGGCTGTGCTGTTGATAATCGTCCGTGCATCCTGAATACCCAGCGTCGGTCTTCCGTCACTTACCACAAAGACAATGCTGGGCTGGTTCGGCCGGGATTCTACCCCCGGCAGCATCTGCAGTGCGTTGTAAAAATCAGTCTGACCCTGCGCTTCCAGACTTCTCAGATACTGCTGGGCAGCGGCGATATTTTCCGGCGTGGCAGGAAAAAACTGTTCCCGGAAGGGCACAACCGTATCCCTGAAAATGTAAATGTTGAGGCGATCCTGCGGGCGGAGAAAGGAAAGCGCATCGGCAATGCCCCGTGCGGCAAGTTCCAATTTTCTGTGCTGCATGCTCCGTGACCCGTCGAGAATGATCGTCAGGTCTTTGGGCAGCGTTTCCAGTGCACTGCCTTTTTTCGGATAAATGTTCAGGCGGAAATATCCAGGAACTGCAGGCGATTCCACATAGGTCTCCAGCCGGAATTCCACCAGATCATCCAGCAGAACAAAGGGAGTTTCTTCACGCAGCTGCTCCCGTTCCCGGAGAACCGGAGCCTCGGCAATCTTTTTTTCCAGGGCAGGCAGGACTTCCACCGTGTCTGCCGCAGCCTGAAAAGCGACAGACTCCTGATCCGGCTTTTCATCACCGCTGCCTGCGCCGCCCACGGTTTCATCGCCGGTCGGAATCACCTGCGCCAGAAGTCCCGCACCCAGCCGCGCCGGCTCCAGAGAAATTGCTTCAGGCGTGATGCCGGGACTGCGCAGCGCAGGCAGATCGGAGGCGGAAAGAGTCACCTCCGGGCTCGGCCGCACAAGCCGCCGCACCACATCTATATCCCGCCGGGCGGATTCACGGGCAATCTCCAGAATCTTCGCATCCATTTTGTTGATGCGCTCCGGCTCCGCCTCAAGATCGTAGCTCCGCTCTTCCAGATTACCGGCCACCCGTTCCGTCAGCTTCGGCGTTTCCACCGGCGGCGCAGCAGCACTGTCCTCCAGAGGCAGCAGCCCCGGCTCTTCACCGACGACAGATTCTATTTTGCCCGGGGGCAAAGCGCGCTGCTGACCGGGCACGAATTTTCTCGGTGCAGGCGGCGGCTGATCCAGATAGGCCACCTGAAAGCGTGTCGGAATGCGATCAACGAGACGGTCGCTTTCCAGCATGGTGATCAGCGGTGCCATCCATAGAAACAGCACCTGCAGCACCAGGGCACTGATGATGGACAACGCCAGTATGGTTCTCCGGCTTATCATGCTCACTCTGATCCCTTTGCAGAGAAGGCATCCGATGCCAGCAGCGCCTGCGCTTCGGATGCAAAAGATGAATCGGGATAATCCGAAAGCAGTTCCTCAAAAATACTTTTCGCCTGCCCGGTGTTTTTCATTTTTAAATAGCAGTTTCCCGCCCGCCACAAAGATTCCGGCGAAAGGGTCTTGTGGACAAACAGAATCGCAAGACGCATATAGTTTTTTGCCGCCTCTTCCAGCTGCCCGTCCGCTTCGAAAAGCTCCGCCAGATGAAAGCGCGCCCGGGCTGCACTCTCTCCGCTGTCCAGATTAGCGGCCTGATCATACATGTCACGGGCGGACTTCCGGTCTCCTTCCTTTTCGTACAGTGCGCCGAGGCGCAGCAGCACTTCCGCTTCCCGGTCTTCGCCGATTCCCGCAGTGAGCGCAAGCCTGTAATGCTCCGCCGCCGCCTGGTTTTTCCCCTCTTTTTCCAGGCACTGTGCCAGCAGAAAAGAAATGCCCGCCTTCTCTTTATGATCCGGATAAGCCTTTAAAAGCGCCTGAAATATTTCGGCTGCCTCTCCGTTTCGTCCTGCCTTTTCAAACCACTGCCCGCTCCACAAATAACTTTCATCCGGAAGCGATGACTGCGGATATTCACGAACCAGCCGCAGAATCAGTTCGCCCGCTTTCTCAAAGTCCTTCTGCTCATAGCGTGCCGACGCAAGCCCCTGCAAAATCCTGAAGGTCATGTCCGGGTCAGGATTGCGGCGCAATGCCGCCTCATAAGATTCCAGCGCCTTCAGCGGGTCCTGACGCTGGTGCAGCTCATACTCAGCTATGCGAAACGCCGCTTCGCAGGCGAAGCGGCCTTCACCGAATTTATCCAGAAGACGGTGAAAAGCCGCCGCACTGTCATCATACGCCCCCGCATTGTGACAGGTCACAGCCAGCCGATACAGCGCCTCTTCCTCCAGTGCCGGGTCTTTCGGGTTTTCCAGCAGCTTTTTGTAATTCTCAATAGCCTGCGCAAAATCCTGTGCCGTAAAGCGGGCATCGCCCGAGCGGAGGATAGCCTGCTCTGTCAGCGGATTGTCGGGGTACCGGCGGGCAAACTCTTCGAAATGGCGTGCCGATTCATCACGAAGCCCCAGATGGGCATAACACTCCGCCATCTTGAACAGGGCATCGGCCGTAAAAGTGCTGTCGGGCGCTTCACTGACCACTTTTTGAAAAGCGTCCAGCGCTTCCTCAAAGTCCCCTTCGCTCACATGCAGAATACCCAGAAGATAGCGTGTTTCCCCGATAAAAGAGCCGTCATTTCCGGATTCGAGATAGCGCTGTGCCGTCTCCCGTGCTGCAGGAACATTCCCGAGGGCATACAACACCCACGCACTTTTATAAAGACCGTGCACGGCAAACGACGTGCCCGGATAGTCCCTGCCCAACTGCTGATAACTTTTCAGGGCTTCTTCATAGCGGTGAAGCTGCTGCAGGCAGTTGCCCTCCAGATAATACATGCCCGCCGCCTGATCGGAGTCTTTGTGTTCTTTCAGAAATGCCGAAGCGCCCTGCAGCGCCTCCTCATACCGCCCGCTGTGGTAGAGTGCCCAGGCATACCCGTAGTCCGCCCGGAGCCCATAGGAGGAACCGGGAAAATCACGGCGAAGCATTTCGTAGGCGCCCAGCGCGGTATCAGTCCAGCCCAGACTGTCATAAAGCTCCGCCGCCCGGAAGCGGCTTTCCATACGCAGCGATTCATCCGCACCGGACGCACCGGCAACAGCGGAAAAGGCCTTTGCCGCTTCTTCGGCACTGCCCAGTTTCACATGCACAAAAGCAAGATGATACTGCGCAAAGGCGGTGAGCGGGCTTTCAGGAAATTCTTTGATCAGACTGTTCAGTGCGGAAGCCGCATCCAGAAGCTCGCCCCGTTCCATCTTTGCTCTGCCCAGATAAAAAAGTGTGCGCGCCCGCAGTTCTCCGGCCGGGGAATCAGCCAGCGACTTTTCCAGCCGCTGGGACGCAGCAGCATAATCACCTTTAAAAAACAGTGCCTCACCTGCACTCGCCTGCGCTTCAGCGCGTTCAGCGGCGTTCTCCGCCATCTGCGCCGCCTGATCAAAGGCGTGCACCGCCTCGTCCCGATTGTCCAGTGCCAGCGCACACCGTCCCATCCGGAGCCACACGGCAAAAGCATCGTCACTTTCCGGCGATGCCGCAAGCCAGGCTTTGTATTCGTCCAGTGCTTCTTTATAAAAACCGCGATGGAACAGCCCGTTGGCAAAGTCCATCTGCTCTCCGGAAGAAGCGGCGAAGGCTCCGGAAGCCGCCATCAGAAGCAATAGCATGGCATGGAGACTTCGCCTTATCACGATAGGCAAACCGATGCCGGTCATGGCGCCTCCTTTTCTTCAGCGGGCAGTGCTGCAAACGCCACATTCTGTATGTCCGCTTTCCGGCAGCAGTCCAGGATGGAGATGGCATTGCCCAATGCCGCGGCACTGTCGCCCCGGATGATCACAGCCCCCCCGGGAAAATAGGCGGCGACACGGTTCAGCGTCTGCTGCAGCATATCAAGCGTCATGACCCGCTCGTTCACCACAATGGTGCCGTCTTTACGCAGGTTGATAAAAATCTCTCCCTGGGCACGCTCCCCCTGCTGTGCCGTATCTGCCGTGGGCAGAAGAATATCCACCTCGCTTTCCAGCGTGGCGTATACCGTAGTCACCATAAAGAAAATAAGGGTAAGAAAAACAATATCGATGAGCGGCGCCATGGGAATGGTGTCGGTTTCTTCCTGGAATTTATGACGGATCTTCATTCTTTATTCTCCCCGGCAAGTACCTCGATGAGCTCTGCGGATCGCGCCTCCACTTCCGCAATAATCCGCAGCACCCTGCCCCGCAGCAGAAAATAAACAGCCATGGCGGGAATTGCGAGTGCCAGACCGCCTGCCGTGGTGATCATCGCCTGGGAAACGCTGTATGCCATGGTGATGCCCTTGACCTGTGCCGTATCGAGCGCAATGGCACTGAAGGCGCGCATCATGCCCCAGACTGTGCCCAGCAGTCCCAGCAGCGGCGCAATCATGGCGATGTTGTTGAGATAGGTGATCCGCTGCCAGAGTGCCGCCGCCATGCGTTCCCCTTCACTTTCCATGGCATCCTGAATCACAAAACGGCCATGGCCCGCCATCTTGATACCGGCGGCGAAAACGCGCGCCAGAAATTCATCCCGCTCAAGACACATGTGGTATGCGCCCTGAAGCTCTCCCGCTTTCACCTGCGCCACAGCCCGCTTCACCAGCGTTGCGGGCGCCTCACGGCGGGGACTCACCGTCACCAGAAGATACAACGTCAGCACAAGCGCAATAAAGCCCAGCCCCATAATGATCCACAGAATGACACCGCCCTGCTCGATCATCATCATGAGCGTAATGGTGTCGGTGGTTCGGAGGACGGGAAGGGTATCCGCCGTGACCACCTCGCCGGATACCGGCGCCTGAGCAGCAGCCGGAAGCACAACCAGACACAGGCATGTAATTAAAAGCAAACGAAACATTGAGGGGTTCTCCTGCTGCCGGAACGCCGGCGTAACCTGGGGCTCTCATTTCTGATTTCAAGACCGCGGGGGCAGGCACACTTCTTTTATGGCTGTCCCTGCAACCTTCATATGTATATGCTCTTTTTTGCGGAAAAGTTGCAAAAACTGCTTTTTTTTACGCCCGCTCCTTAATGATGGTGGTCATGACCGTGCGTCGCTTCGTGCAGTATGATGCCGCCGCCGTTCACAGGAAAAGCACTGCCCGTATTTCGGCAGGCATCAGAACCGGTAGGCACATAACGCAGAAAGGATGCATGCCCGTCCATGTACAGCACGTTGCAGCCCCCCGGAACATGATTGAAATGGTCGGGTGACTCGCCGGACAGCGCATCCCACAGGACAGGCAGCGATGATTGCGCCAGAGCACCCTGAGCGGCATTGTTGATGTCCGTAATCAGGAATCGTTCAATGCCCTCGCGCAACCGGTAAACAACAGGTTCCGCCATGTCGTCGCTCCATCGTTCCTCCAGCATCCAGTCGCTCTGGGCAAGGTGGGGATCCAGCTCCAGACGGTGAACCAGCCCTTCCGGTTCCTCCAGAAGCGCATGCTCAAAATGATGCAATTTATCTTCTGTATCAAGACCGGACGGATTCAGTGCCCAGCCGAAATAAATATAGGGATGGTCATAGACCTCGCAGGGCTCCACGACACCGTTGCCCGCTGTCGGAAGCCAGCCCATTTCCTCGGCATGGTGCCAGTGGCTGGAGGGATTGAGTCCCTGATCCCAAAGAGCGACAGCGTCGCCTTTAAAGGCAAAACTCGGGCAGAGGGTAATCGCAAAGTCATTAAGGTATTCCGGATAAACCCGCTCCATATCCATCATGGGCGACAGCCCGCTAATGGGTATTCCGGTGCAATGCAATGTCTTCACGGGCGGGAAGAAATTTCCGCCGCTTTCGTCTGCATACAATTTGCAGGCAAACCCGAGCTGTTTCAGATTGTTCTGACAGCTGGCGCGACGTGCCGCCTCCCGTGCCCGGGAAAGTGCCGGAAGGAGAATGGCAGCCAGGATACTGATGATGGCTATCACCACCAGCAGTTCGATCAAAGTAAAACCGCAGATTCTTTTCATGAAAAGTGCTCCCTGCCGGTGCCGGAAAAGCAGCGGCATTTGCGATGCAGATGCTGCATCTCCTGAAAATGAAAGGGTGCATGTTTCAGGCAGGGAGCGCAGGCGGCGCTCTGGAGGAGAGGCGTACGCTCAGACAAACGCCCCGGGGTACCGCCAGGGGCAGCAGCACCGGAAACAGAATAGTTACAGCCGGAAGCACCGACGCCGCCAGAGGCAGGGAAGGAAGGTGAAAACTGAACTGGAGGAAGGGGCAGTCTGAATGCTCGCATTCTTCCTCGCCGTGGTCGTGATGATGAAATCCGTAAGCCGCATTTGCAACAAAGCACCACAGCACCGCCAACGCTGCAAAAGCTGTACGACGCAGAAGATGCTTCAGTTTACGCTTTTTCATCCTGAATCCCTTTCCACAAACAAAGCATACAGCAGTATAGCACTACTGAAGGCTGCACATATAAAAACCGGTACAGCCGCAAAACGGCTGTACCGGCAAACAGCATTTGTCAGAGACAGTTCAGGAAAAAATCAGTCTTTTTTGGCAAGTACACTCCCGGAAAGCAGTACACCCAGACTCAGTGCTACGAGCAGCCAGTCGCCCAGAAGGTCTTTCACCGGGCCCTGCACACTCTTCTTACCGCAGCCGCATCCGAAAGGCGAATCATCAGGAAGGATATTCTCGCCTTCCGGCTCCAATTCTCCTTCTGAAATTTCTTCGCCTTCCAATACGGATTCGCCTTCTCCCGGAATTTCTCCCTCCGACGGAGGAATTTCACCTTCAGTTGCGTCTTCGCCTTCGATGGCTGTTTCACCTTCAGTAGGATTAAATTCACCTTCCGAAGGCTTCACTTCGCCTTCCAATATTTCTTCCCCTTCCGACACTTCCTCTCCCTCCGGCAACTCCTCACCTTCTGCCACTTCTTCTCCTTCCGGCACTACGACTTCCTTCTTTTCGAAGGGCGGTGTGTTGCGCAGCCAGGGATAACCGTCATTGAGCTGCACTTCACCATTGTCCGCCTGCCAGATCTCGTCAAAATCCCAGCCGACATAACTGTTTTCAGCATGGGGATACAGCATGTCCGTCGTGGCTCGTCCCTCTCCTCCGACACTGAAAGCAATGCCGGTTTTTTCCTGATCCCAGTAAGAAGATTCCCAGACCATCCGCTCCGCCCTGGCCGTAAGCCCGCCCGCAATACCTCCTTCCTTCACAGTGACATCACAGGTGGCATAGCAGCGCGCAACAGTACTCTGCGCTTCGGGCAGCTGTCGCAACCCGCGCATGTCCCCCGCCAGGCCTCCGCCCAAATCCCGCCCTGCCAAAGAACCGCGGGCATAACAGTCATAAAAATCTGTCTCACTGGCACCGCCGGCAAGCCCGCCAACGCCACTTCCCTTAACAGTGCCTGCCACGATAATTTCCGCCTCGGAAAAAGATTCGTAGACCGTGCTTCCCTCGATAAATCCGGCAAGTCCGCCCCCGTTTATCCGGGCTGTAACCTTTCCTCTGGTACGGCAATTCCGAACAGCACACTTTTCACGCAAATTACCGGCAAGACCGCCCGCATCCAAGTTAAAGCTTCCAATCTCCGCATCAACGGTACAGGATCCGAGAAATGCATAGTCACAGGACGCCGCTATACCGCCGCATAAGCCATTCTTCGAATGGACACTCCCTTCCACCGCACAATTTTCAAGCCGACCTCCTCCCACGCGGCACAACAGCCCCCCTGCATCATCACCCTCGCTTGTCACAGCGATCCCGGCAGTACAGTCGGATAAAATAATGGACTCGCAGTACACCGCCAGACCGGCAGCACTGCTGTCTGCCGTGATACTCCCGGTAATACTGCATCCGCTGACAGTGCTGTCTGCCAGAGTCGCGGCAAGAGCCGCCGCAGAGCAACTGCCTTTCACCACGATATTTTCAATCTTAAGATTGCTAACAGTACTTTCCCGCAGCTCGTGAAAAAGCGCAACCCTGGAGAACTCCGGGTAATCCAGCACAATATTTTTAAAAGAATACCCCTGACCATCCAGCGTTCCGCTGAAATACTGATAGGGATAATACACGCTTCCTTCTTCGAAGGCCCAGCCGAGAGGCTCAACGGTAACGCCGAAAAAGTCCAGATCATTGATCACTTTAAAATGTGAAGCCCAATGCATTTGCGTGGCACAAAGCTGCTGCCAGTCCTGCACCGTGCCAATAAGATAGGGATCCGCCTTCTTACCTGTGCCACCGCTGTATTCTGCTTGAGCACTGACAAAACAAAGACTCACCAGAAGACCGATAACGAAAAAATTGCGTCTGATCATAACAACACTCCTTTTCTCTATCACTTATATTTTCTCATAAAAGCAGAGTGGCGTCTCTTTTTTGAGCAGCCTGCTGCAGCATACGGCAAGTTCCATCGCATGATAATCACCCCAGAGCGAAGACTCTCCCTGAGGAATCTTCTTGCCGTCAGGAATATAATCCCACCCGTTCGGACGGTGATAAACACTGTGAAGCAGCACACCTTCGTGCGCCGGATCCTCGCTCAGGTAGGGAGCCGTAAAAAGCCTTTGTGCCAGCTGCATGCCCGCCCGATAATAAAGCGCTCCCTCCCCTTTCTCGCCGAGATACAGACCCAGACGCAGCAGCCCCTGCGCGGCTATGGCGCCTGCCGAGCTGTCCACAGGCTCCCAGTCATTGTCCGGCTCTGCCGGGCGGTTCAGATAATCGCCCATCTCCGCCAGACCGGGCGCTCCTGTATCCCAATAGGGCACCCCGTCACTGGGTGTATTTTCCAGATAGAAATCCGCCATGGCACGCGCCCCTTCTTCCAGCACCTCCGGAAAGGCTTTGCCGTCTTCCTGCTCTTCACAAAGCGAAGGATAATCCCGGAAAAACTCCAGCTGTTCCGCACAGCCCAGCAGCCCCCAGGCAAGCCCCCGGGTCCAGGTGCTGAAAGCGGAATAGCCCTGCTGCGTGGAAGGACAGCGGTACCGTCCGTCAGCGACATTGAAAATACTCTCATGAGCGACCCTGCCGCGCACATCATAATAATCCCGGCCTTTCCCGTAATACACATTGTATTGAAGGGTGGCGCGGATATGATCCATCGCCCGGCTCAGCAGGGAAATCGCTTCATCATTTTCGCCCATCAGCCGATGCCCCAGCGTATGTGCCACCACCAGAATACGGCAGGAGCGGATTGTATCCACAAAAAGGGACTGAGGCCCGTTAAAAGAATGAATGAATCCGCCGCCGCCGTGAATCTTCGTCCAGCGCGATGCCTGCACCGCACCCGATACTTTCAGCGCCAGTTCATACAGCCGGATCAGATCTTCCGAATCAGTGCTCCGCCCTTCCAGCGCCAGCCGCCGCAGGTTTCCATAGGTCGACAGGTTGTTGAAGCCATGATCATGCACGCCCACATGGCTCAGGTGCGGTGCCATGTAACGAAGCGTATCCTGCCGCCCCGAATCGAGCAGCGCTTCATCCCCCGCAGCATCAAAGCACAGAAGCCTGCAGCCGTATAGAAAGCCCTGCGTCCATTCGGTCCAGCCCCGGCTCGTATATTTCCCCTGCCGTGTGAATACAGGCGTACCCTGCGCCGGGTTCCACCGTTCCGCCAATGCCTTCAGCCGCGGTGCGGTAATCCCGAAAAAATGATCCAGCACGGACGGAAGTGTCTGAGTACAACAATCATGCTCAACCCGCACGGCATGCTCCTTTCACACATTCAGCGCAGCGCCGGAACCAGCAGCCCTCCGACAATGCGCACAATATTTTTATGACAGGCATGTTCCAGAGAACGGATGCCGCCCCAAATCAGAACCAGCAGCCACCAGCAGAGAGACGGTGCCTGCCCCTCCATCGGATACCACATAAAGACCGCTGCGCTCAGCAGCAGAAAAAGGATCAGCCGCCATAACTGTCTGTTCAGCCGGAGCCCGGAAGCGATCCATCGGTAGGCGGTATAATTGGCGGAAATAGCCAGAACCTGTGCCGTAAGCAGCAGCGCCCCGAAAAGAGACAGCGGCACAAAACAGGCAAAGACAAAACATTTATACAAGTGCAGCAGCGGAAAAAGCGGCACACGAAACCCGGGCGCCAGATAATTGAAACATAGGAAAAACAGACGCAGACTCAGAAGAATCACCGACCAGAGTAACGCAGCGCTGCCCCAGCGCTGTACCGATGCATCGCCGCCCCCATAAAGAAACAGAAAACCGATAACAGCAAAGCCAAAGGCCCACAGCCAGGGACGGAACCGGGGGAACTTCGGAAACACGGCAGCAGCATCAGAAACAACCGGCTTCTCTTCCCGCCGTACAGCGACATGATCGTTTTCATAATATCCGATCTCGTAAATACAGTAGAGTGAAGCAAAAAGAGCGGTCAGTGCGCCTGCATGCTGCCACGAAAACAGGTATGCCAAAAACAGAAGCATCAGATCTTCCAGCAGGATCTGATAGGTAAAATAACGGCTCCCGGCATATTTGCCTTCAACGGTATAACGGAAAGGCAGATAGAGACCATGAAATGCGGCTTTGCTGCTACCGCCCCACTCGATCAGTCTGCCGTGAGGCAGCGCATCCAGCAGTTCGGCATCGTCCAGGGAATCGGTGATGAAAAGCGTCTTTTCCCACGCTTCCTCCGGAAGAAGCGCTGCTAGCGCCGTCACTTTACCCTTTCGGCGCAGATTACCTGAAAAACAGAAAGGCGCCGATGCGATCAGGTCAACCCGGGCAAGCCCTGCTGCATCCAGAAGAGGACGGATCAGCGGTACGAAACCAAAGCTGATAACTGCTGTGCGCCGGTCTGCTGGCAGCCGTTCGAGAAGCCACTGATTCATGGAAGCCCCCGCGAGGTGCTGCGCCTTTTTCCGCCACAGCGGGAGGCTCCAGGGCATCAGCAGCATACAGAGACTTACCCGCACAAAGTCCCTGTGCACAGGATAGGAGCAGAGACGGAACCACGCCAGCACCTGCAGGAACCAGTCGCTGAAAGCGCAGAGCAGATAGGCGAGGATCCGCGGGCGCACGCTGTCCAGAAAACGTTCCGTGGAATTGTTCAGATAAAGCGTATGATCAAAATCGAGGAGGATACAATCGAAGGCACCCGAAGCCAGCTCCCCTTCCAGTGCCCCGGCTTCGGTATATTTCATTTCCTCTTCGGTACCTTTCATTGCTGCCCGCCGCCGTATTCCTGACAGGCGGAGCAGATCAAAGATGCACTGCTTTTCCGCTGGCGGCGGATTTATAAATCGCTTCAATCAGGGCAACAGCGTTGCGCCCTTCTCTGCCGTCAATAAGCGGCGCCCTGCCCTTCAGCAGTGCCTGGGTAAAGTCGTCAATCTGCCTGCGGTGCCCTTCAGTTTTGAGACTGCTCAGCGGATCAGCGGCACCGGAGCCGAGTTCCGATTCCCGGTTCAGCGCTTCTTCAATCTTTTTATCCGCAGGACGACGCTTCTCAAACTGCCAGAACTTGATGGCTCCGTCTTCTGTCACCACACTGCCGCTGCTGCCGTGGATTTCAATCCGGGCGGAATGGCCCGGCCAGATTGCCGTACTGCCCTCAATCACTCCGAAAGCACCGCTTTCAAATTCAAGCATTGCCGTTGCCGTATCTTCCACTTCAAGGCCTTCATGAAGCCTGCGTGTCATTTGGGCACGCACTGTTTTCACAGGACCCATGAACCACTGAAGCAGATCGATCTGATGAATCCCCTGATTCATGAGGGCACCGCCGCCGTCCAGTTTTTTCGTGCCGCGCCAGGCGCCGCTCGCGTAATATTCCTTTGAACGGTACCATTTGATATAGGCATCGCCAAGCACCAGGTTGCCGAAGCGGCCTTCATCCAGTGCCTTTTTGATTTTCGCGGAATCATCGGCAAAACGGCTCTGGAAAATGCAGCCCAGATGAACCCCTGCCGCATCCGCCGCCGCTATAATAAGATCAATGCGTTTCGTGGTTACGTCCAGCGGTTTTTCAGAAAGAATGTGTTTTCCCGCTTTGGCGCAGTCCACGGCTATTTCCATGCGCAGCCCGCTCGGCACACAAAGACAGACCGCCTGTATATCGTCCCGTTCCAGCAGCTTACGGTAGTCCGTATAGACAGCGGCACCGTACTGACCCGCAAGCGCCGCTGCTGATGCCTCGACCACGTCGGACACTGCCACCAGCTTCGCTGATTTCACCTGAGCAATGGCGGCGCCGTGAATCGGTCCGATGTTGCCGCAGCCGATAATGCCATAACTGATTTTTGCCATGTCGTAAAGGCTCCTTTCAGGGTTGTTGCTCAACAGATCCCTTATTCTACTATAGCATACACAGGAATACGGAAAAAGCCCCGATCAGGCACACCGCACCCGATCATGAAAAGAAAGAAAAAAAGGGGGGAGGGGGAGAAAGAAAAAGACTGGCGGAGAGGGAGGGATTCGAACCCTCGGTACGGTTTCCCGCACAACGCCTTAGCAGGGCGCCACCTTCAGCCACTCGGTCACCTCTCCGTGGCTTC
>Ga0255346_1000230_pt1 | contig 101264 bp, 89 predicted proteins | sample wastewater_treat_FD_194410 | JGI IMG/M metagenome (GOLD analysis project Ga0255346, IMG submission 194410) | Wastewater microbial communities from Lulu Island WWTP, Vancouver, Canada - plant22 | ecosystem: Engineered > WWTP > Wastewater > Unclassified | place: Canada: Vancouver, British...
GCTAAGACAAAACCTGCAATACCACTGGGGCTTAAATGATAAAGAAAATGTTGTATCCAAGCAAAATTTGCATTTCCTGCCGGCGGAACTCCGTATTTCCAACGGGCGTCGCTCCGCAAAAGTTCACCCGACCAATCACTATCATTGAAGGGTGGATTGGCGATGATAAAATCGGCTTTTAGATCTTTGTGAGCATCGTTTAAAAAAGAGCCCTCGTTATTCCACTTGACCTGTGAACTGTCGATACCTCGAATAGCGAGATTTAATTTAGCTAATCGCCAAGTTGTCTGATTACTTTCCTGTCCATAAATAGATATGTCGTTGATATTACCTTGATGAGAAGTGACAAACTTTTCGGACTGAACAAACATACCACCAGAACCACAACAAGGATCAAAAACTCGACCTTTATAAGGCTCAAGCATCTCTACCAAGAGTTCAACAACACTTCTGGGCGTATAAAACTGACCACCTTTTCTCCCTTCTGCAAGGGCAAACTCTCCAAGAAAATATTCAAACACATGACCCAAAACATCGGCACTCCGAGCTTTAGCATCAACAAAAGCGATATTGGCTATAAGATCGATTAGTCCACCAAGATTAGTGGGATCTAGGTTGGCATTAGCATAAACCTTAGGTAGGACACCCCGAAGTGAAGGATTGTCTTTTTCTATGGCGTCCATGGCACTATCTACTTCTTTGCCAATTGTGGGAAGCTTCGCCTTAGATTGTAAATATGACCATCTAGCAGTTTCTGGCACAAAGAAGACATTTTCAGCCTTGTACTCGTCTTTATCTTCCGGATCTGCACCATCATATTCACCTACACCACTTTTCAATTTTGAATGAAGCTCTTCAAAAGCATCAGATATATACTTTAAGAATATTAAACCAAGAACAACATGCTTATATTCAGCAGCATCGATATTTTTACGAAGCTTATCTGCTGCTTTCCAAAGCTGTGTTTCGATAGGCTCTTTATTTACTGTTTTTTTTGCCATTTTTTCTCCCATTTATATTTTCATCTTTTTAGTCCAGCATAAATGACGGGCATCCTTAGGATACAAATACTTCAACCTCCATTATACTCGCATCCTGTCTCCCGTCAATCTTTTTCAGCAATCAGTCGGGCGGTCCCGTTTTCTTGATAGGGAGTACCAATTTATTTTTTCATAAAGCATCGCTTTTTTGTGTACGTACTTTTTTTGACCACTTCCCCCCCCCTATATCATTCGCTCTAACATACTAGACTTAACCTTCAACCATTTCGTCTCTGCAGATTCTATAGTTGTTTTAAATTCCTTCATTGCTGTCTCATAAGTGTCTATTATTTCTTTTTGCTCATCTAGAGTTAAAACAGGAACTTCAAGTTGCCCTAAATCTTTATGGTTTAGATTAACGACAACCGTTCCTCTTTGATAAGTTTTTATCAACTTAATACCAAGCGTACTTTCTAAAAATATTTTTAAGTACTTGCCAAATAAATTCTTTTCAGGGCGAATTACAATAAGATTTGCAGATGGAATACAAGGAAAGTCTTGCTCAGCAAAAACTGCCACCTTCAAAACTGTTCCTCTAGAAGACATCAACACATCTCCATCTTTGAGCAAATAGCTACTCACCTTCCTCTCTGATTCTTCTATATAATCTAAACCGCTATAATCAATTCCCAAATCATTTATGTTGGATATATTTATCACTCCTAGATTGCCTGTTTCATTTTTTGTTACTGCTTTTCCTCTAAAAATTTCGCTACAGTCTTTTAAAGCAATTTTTTTAATTTGACTTAATTCATATTTTTTTAAGTCGTCATCATTTTCCGAATTGATAACATCAATATTCCATGTACTTTTTTCTTTCAACTCTGATTTTGAAATCTCACTTTCTTGAACAATTTTTATAGCTAAACAAGGGGTATTTCTAGAAGCGTCCACGCATTCATATTTTCTAAGTGTAATTATTTCAGTTTCTTTAGTAGTCAATATAAAAAAATATGTTTTCATTGCGCTTACGGGACGAAACGTTTTATCTGGTAATTCTGAAATTTCCTTAATGTTATATTTATCTAAAATAAATTTTCTAAGTTTTTCATTGTCCCCACCGCTAAACGAAAAATTTGCAGGCAATACAATAAATAAATTTCCATTTGTATTTAACCGTAAAAGTAAATTCTCCATTGCCATTAAATCATGCTGATTTGAAATAAAATTTTCATCTTTTATATTTTCTTTAACTCCAAAATTGGGTATTGAAAATATATAATCAAATCTTTCCTCTATAAAACCATAATTATAAATACTCGCATTTACAAAAGTAAGATTTGAAAAATCCTTAAAAATATAATTTGTAGCATCATAAATTTGTGGATTATTAAACGAAAGAGTAAAATGTGTATTTTGATTGCGACGTATTAAATCTAAAAGACTCGCACCGTACTTTTCACATTCTGTGAGCAATACATTTTTTACCTCGCTTTGCTCTATTCTTTCCTGAAAATTTCTAAACACACCCTCTGGAATTCGTTGATCATATGAATGAAGGAATAATTCTCTAAGTTCAAAATAATTAGTCCGCTGTAACAACTCAACGTATTCTTTCGAATCTTTTCCTTCCATCTTAAAAACATCTTTTAAAAACGCATACGTATTCTTAAAAGATTGTTTACGCGTATAATCAATTCCCAAAGCATACGTAAGGCTATCAAGGTTCGTTAAATCTCTAATAGAGTATTGTACATTTAAATCCTTTAATCTAGAAAGAGTTTCTTTTTTATCGCTCATGAACGCACCTCCAGTTTTCTTATTATTATCATTAACTAATAGTATTGTACTGCACTATATTTAGTATGTCAATACTAAAATCTTGTAGAAAGAGTGATTTTATTTAAAAAGAGATTTTTTTGAAGGTTTCGTAAGTAATATTGCAAAACTGGTCGCTTAATAATAACTTTTGATTTTTATAGCTTAGTGGTTTATACTTCAAAAAAGGAGGACATAACAGCTAATAGGTTAAAACAATGGGGAATTACACATATAATCAATTATATGTGTAATTGAAAAGAGAAAAATAATTTATTTATAGATTTATATCTTATAAATTAAATGTAACCAAATAAGGAGATTAAACTATTATGAAAAAAACTGGTTGGGAAAACATCGAATTAAAAGATACAATACAACTACTAAAAGATATTGGGCAATGGAGCTCTACAAATTTAAAAACTAGTTTTATATCTGATATAGAAAAATCATTAAGATGGGTCTTATCAGAGCGATTTGCAAAATATAAACAATTAAATGACCCTATCTTTAGAATTAGAAAACAATGCGCTCCTGAATTCTTTTTTTCTAGTAAATCTGAATTGTTATGTCCGCAACCTAAGCACATAACAAAAGAAGGGCGGATTAATAGAATAAAAGATCCGGTGTTATACTGTGCCTTAAAAAAAGAAACAGCAATTGAAGAAGTAAGTCTTAATCTTGGCGATTTTTTTGTCTTAATAACTTACTCTCCGATTAAACCAATTGAATGTTTAGATTTAATTTGGGATAATCCTCCAGAAGAATTAAACAAACAAGGAACAATCAATTTTCATATTATCAATAATTTTATTCGATCTGAATTTTGCCGACCAGCAGGATTAGGTTCAGAATACGTTTATAGGATTTCATATTTATTATGCAGAAAGTTATTTGAAAAACACGATGGATGGATTTATCCTTCTGTTGGTGGATGGATTTATCCTTCTGTTGCAAATTTTGGAAAGGGAAAAAACGTGGCTATAAGCCCTTCTATTGCGAACCAATACTTGAAAATTGAAAGTGCTTTCATGTGTAGACTTGATGGCTACTATAACAATGTGTATTATTATTCAAAAATTGGGAAAGCGGAAATAACACAAAAAGAAAGAGTCAAATGGAAAGAGTTAAACCAAGAAGATAGAGAAACGTCAACCGCTGTATAATTACAACTGTAAATTAATCATGGCAAAAGGTAGCCTTTTTTTTTATTTATTATTTTAAAACCCCTTCTCCACCCAAACTATTGACATATTTCAATTGAGTTTTCTGAAAACTTCATAATTTTCCCTATTTAGAATACTAACACTATTCTAACACATACTACCTATTCTTATCAAAAGGATGTGTTAGAATAAATTATAAAACTTTTGCCCGCCTCACCACCGCCAATATTTTTTAGGCTTGAACACTAGCTTGAACACTAGCTTGGTTATTTTTCTCTAAATTCATAGGAATAAGGATTGTCGTTACAAGCCTACTTGTAAGTTCCGCAGTCCTTACATGATAGACTTGCTTCTGCGTTTTATGTTCCACATTTGCTACAGGTCCAGGTGTCTCCATTCTTTTTTGCAATGGGAATATCATTCTCATATTTCTTTTGCGATTTTTCTTGTTTCAAATATTTCAAAATCTCAGTTAAATAAACGGAAGTGTTTTCTCCTTCTTTTGGTGCGAGTCCTACGGCTAAAAAAGCAAGCATTCCAAAAAACAAACCTAAAAAAAACCAAGTCGTTGTACTTCTTCCCTTTTGACCTGCTATCCAAGATGTAAATGCTCCAAAAATTATACTACCCAAAATATAAATAAAAATAAAAAAACCTGCTGACATATTCACTAGTCTCCTTTTAGTAAAATAAAAATACACTGTTATTAACTTAACTCTCTACACATTTATTATACTCGCACAAAAACTCATGTCAATGTTTTTCACAAATATGAGCCTCTATTTTCCCAAAGTCATCGCTAAAGAGGCTATCCTTAAACTGAACTATTAAGTATTTCTTAATAGTTGCACATCCTCTAATCCTCATCGTCAAAGCTACTACTTTTTATAGCAAGACCAAGGGAGAATCCCTTTTAAGATTCTCCCTTGGTCTTTAGCTTAATTATCTATCAAGCCATACTCTTTTTTAATTTCGTTTAACGTATCTTCAGAGGCTGAACTTTTTCCCTTTTTCCAATTGCGTAAAAGTGTTGCGCTAAGTGCAAGAAAAAAAGCTGTTCTTTTTTCAGGAGATAAAAGAGAGACTCTGTGATGATACTCAACTTTTTCTTTATCACTTTCTTCTGAAATAGTTAATTGACAAACAGGACAATGAGGTTCACTTTCTTCATAGTCTTCTCCGCAGGCTTTACAGCGATGAAGATTTGACTTTGAAGAAGTTTCCACCTTGGGCTTTTGATTCAAAAGATTCAAAAAACTATGTAGCATATTTTCGAGAAACACAGTTTTATACACATAGCCAGCCAATGCATCTTCAGTTTTGATTTTTTCTAAAGCATAGGCTTTTATGTATGAGAGATAATCTTGCCTTTTCTCTTTTTCCAAAAAGTGCTTTTCAAAAAAATCATCAAGGTTCATAAAAAAATCAGAGGAAAACTCAGAAACTTTTTCTCCAAAAACTTTGGCAACAATAGCATACGATTTTGTTTTTTTCACATCCCCAGTATTAGTAACTTTACTATGTATAGCTTTACTATTATTTGTCCCCGTTTTAAACACGAGTCTAGAGACCGCTTTAGAACCGTCAATACCAGGGTTTAAATCAGGGTACTCAGTCTTTTCTGTGGACTTTATTTCTGAAACAAGGGAATTCCACTGCTCTTCGATAAAGTGAATATAAACAAAGGTGCCATTATTTTTGACAAGCGCTTTATATATAAGCCCCGCATCTTCATATTTTTGTATGCGCTTGCCTATTGTCTCTGTTGTTTGAATCGGAATCATTTTTTGTAAGTCATCAATTATTTTTTGATACTTCACATAGACTCCTGTTAAATACTGCCTTGGTTTTGAAAAAAAGACTTTCTTTGAATGCATTTTTCCCGATTCTTTAAAAACATAAAGCCAATCTAATATAAAATAGTCGACACAATTTAAGCCTCTCGCCATTAGCGATGGCAAATAAAAATTACTTCCGAGCCATTTTTTCAAATCCGTCACCTCCTGTCTTTATTTTTAATTGCTTGTTTGGCTGAATGTTTTTACGTTTCGAAAACTGAAGTTCATAAAACCTTAATCGTCCATCATGAAATGTAAAGCAGACAGTACATTTCCCATGTGTAATATTCTGCTTTTCAATTTCGGTTTTTATTTCTAGCAATACTTCATTTGTCATTTTGCACCTCCCGTGTTTCGATTGGCAAGAATATAGTTTTCTAAATCTTGCTGTAAAACAAAAACTCTTTTTTTTATTCGAGTTCGAGGAAGTTCTTTTTCTGTAATCAAAGAATCCAATGTAGATAAACCAATGTGCAAAATTTTTGCCACTTCTTGGCGAGACAATAAAGTCTCCTCAGTGAGGTTTTTAATGCTAGTTATTTTTGATGTAGTCATACTACCTCCTATAAAAGCCCAAGGCCTGTAGGCTTTCAGTTTGTAATAAGGAAAGGCTAAGCCCTTCCTGTACGTACATATAAGAGTGTAGCAAATAATAGTGGGATTATTAAAAACGCTACTTCTTGCTATTATCGATACTATATAATAGCAAAAAAGCGTACCTATTCTTTAGGAATTCTTTTTGCAAAAAAGAGAGCTTGCATATCCTTTGGTAAAAAACGCTTTTCTGTTCTTTCACGGTGTTCTTCATCTATCTTTTTTACCTCGGCATCAATTAGTTGTATATATTCTTCTTGTTCTAAAGCAGATTTAGTTTTTTTCCCTTCTCTCTTTTTAGCCTGAGAAAGAATATTAGCAAAGTTTTTTTTCCATATTTTTTTATCCATGCCTAATATCTCTTTCTTTTTAATAATTATAGGAACTATTTTTATACCTGCTTTTTGCGCTGCGATAAATCTACTGTTGCCGTCAAGGATTGCATAGTCTTCGGTTGTAATAATAGGCTGACTTTTATCAAAGCCATTTTCAATCATATCTTCTGCTATCCGATCAACTTTTTTTGCTTCTTGGTTAAAGACATCCTTATACGTTGGATCTAGCTTTAGTTTGCTTAGTTCCATCATTTTTATTTTATCAAGTTTTGTTTTTTGGATCTGTTCATTTATTTTTTTTAATATTTTCATTTGTTTCTCCTTAAGCTATTGTTTCTTCAAAAATAGGTAAAAATACATTTTGTGCAGCTGCTTGCATTTTCTCCATTGCGTTTTTTTCTTCAAGATGAGATGCATAGTGGTTGAGCATAGTTTCTGTTTTATGTCCTGATACAGCCATAATCATTCGCTTGTCGCTTATGACATCGCTCACGCGAGAAACATAAAGATGTCTAAAAGAGTGATAGGTTATTTTCTCTGGAGAGGAATAATTCATAGATGCAAGAGCCCGTCTTAAATATTTCAACCAGTTTTTTGGATCTGTTGGTTGTCCTGGAAGAAGACCAAAAAAGACAAATCCCTTTAAGCCTTCACCATGAGGATTAAAAGAAGCTTGACTGAGTAAGGCATCCCGTAGCATAGGTGCAATTGGAACTTCTCTTTCTTCGCCATTTTTACAACACTTCAATCCATCGTACTTACTCCAGGAATGTTTAATATACAAGCGATCGACTCCAATATCTTCCAAACGAAGTGCTGCAACTTCTCCTTGTCTTAATCCAGTGTATAGAGCAATAGCACAAGAAAGTTTTGCTGAATCGTTTTCCCAATCTAATTTAAATAAAGCAGCAGCTTGTTCCATTGTAAGAATATCTCTTTTTTTAGATATCTGACTGCATTTTATTATTCCATCAAAACAATTATTTTGCGTTTGCTTTTTATAATACGCCCATTTCATAGGAAGCGTTAAAGCTGAAACAATGCTATTGATTGTTTTTGAAGCAAGTTTTCGAACCTCATCATTATCGAAAATTGACTCGACATGTTCTCTTGTAACACTTCCTATTGTTTCATTTTCCAAAAGTGGCATCCAATACAGCCGGACTCGACTCTTCATTGTCTCGCAATAACTTTTGTGTATTGATTGTCCGCGTAATTGTTTTTCCTTCACATAGGGAGATGTTTCGTAATTCCAAAAATCTAAAAGAAAAAGCCATCCTAGTAAAAGAATGGCTTTTTTTGGTTAGCAGGAGTAGGACTCGAACCTACGACCTCCGGGTTATGAGCCCGACGAGCTTCCAGCTGCTCTATCCTGCGTCGTGTTATATTACTGTACTTCTTTACGGCGTTTTAGTCAAGTCTTTGTCTATCGTTTTATCACTTTCTTCTATTGCACGAGTCTTTTTATGAAAGCGTTTTAGTAAAGAAAGTTGATGGTTGCGATATTTACTTCGCATTCGAGGGAAGGCTGCAAAAAGGCGTTTTGTGCTTTTTGCCTGTTTAATAAACTGGGATAAATGTTTTTCCAAAACACGATAATCATCAAGTGCATTTTTTTTCATTTTTTCACGAAGGTTTTGTAAACTGCCCCGTAAATCTTTTTCATTAAACCACAATATATTATCAATCGAAACACGAGCTCTTTGTATCACTTCACTCAATCTTGCAAGCATATCTACAAAATGAATAAGAGATCTCAGTGTAAATAACACATCTATTATAAATGCGATTAATAATACGCTTGCAATTGATTGCTGTACAAGTGGTTTCAAATTTTCAATCATTGTCAAAACGAGTGGGTGTATCCAATATACCGCAATGATTCCCATTAAACCAAATAAAACTGAATTAAGAGCACACACACGTCCATTAATATTGAGCTTATAATCCGAATAATCCCACCACTTCATGTCAAACAATGTTTCTAGGACCCAACTACCCACATATTCCAAAATAGTAGTGACCAAAACAGCCATTAAAAATAAAAGTGGGAAAGAGTATGAAAAAGGCTGTAATAAAAATACAACAAGAAGTCCACCAAAACCATAAATAGGGCAAAGTGGACCATATAAGAATCCACGATTTACAAATTTTCGTTCTCGTGCTGAACAATAGATAACTTCAGAAATATAACCTACAAAACTATAAATAAAAAACAAAAGCACAACTGTCACAAAATTCATATTTTTATACTCCTCTTCTATACAAGAGCTTTTACCTAACTTGAAATACAGTTCCTTCCAGCATCTTTTGCTCGATACAAGGCTCTATCTGCCATGTCGATTATCGTAGTCATTTCTTCCCCACGGCGAGGTATATATGACGCATAACCAACACTAATCGTAATATCTTTTTTAACACTTGAAACAATATGCGGTATTTCTAGGTTTTCAACTGCAAGTCTCATGCGTTCAGCTATCACCTTTGCGCCGACATGATCTGTGCTTGGTAAAAGAACAATAAACTCTTCGCCACCGTATCGACTCACACTATCTTTAGGTCGATCAAGTGAGTTTTTTAAAGTCCTTGCAACAGCTATAAGGGCCTCATCGCCTTTTTGATGTCCGTAGTAATCATTATATAATTTAAAGAAATCTATATCTATCATAAGAGCTGCAATAGGCTCAAAAAGTAAAACAGCTTCTTCAAATCTTTGTTTCAACTCTGTAGTCAAAGCTCTTCTATTATTTACACCGGTAAGTCCATCTTTTTTTGTCCAGTGTGAAAACGAATCACTTTCTTCATCATATACCGCAATGCCACCGCTGTCTGTTGCTATCCACAAACAGTTATCAGAACTCGTGTGAAGCCAACGAATATTTGAAGAAGGGAGGCTACGTGGATTATGTACATCCATGGTATAGCGTGTAAAAATACCGTCTCCTTCATAGCGGCAAAGTCCCTGACTTGTTCCCACCCACAAACGATTTTGTGCATCGTATGCAAGCGCAAAAGTTAAATTGTTGCTAATCGAAGTGGGATTTTCTGAATCATGCGCAAAGTGATAAAAGATATTTTCTTCACGGTTCCAATATTCAAGACCCTTGTTATAGGTAGCAAACCATAGGTTCCCCGTTTCTTTTTCTTCTATTATATTTTGAACGGTATTATCTGCAAGGCTAAACGGATTTTGGGGATCATGTAAGATAACATCGAAATTATCATCCTCTTCGTTGTACCTTGCAAGCCCCTGATTTGTTGCAATCCAAATAATTCCTTTCGAGTCTTCAAAAACCTTACCGACGATATCATTTGGCAGACTCTTTGGATTTTCAGGATTGTGCACATAATGCACAAAGTCTGTCTCTCCGGGGTCAAGTCGATTTAGGCCAGTATTATACGATCCAATCCATAGGCGATTTTTGCTATCCTCTAAAATAGAAAGCGTCCTGCCGCTTGAACGCGAGCCAGTTTTTTTGGGGTCATGTTCATACAATGAATACGCTGGGCTTTCCTTTAAAACAAGCGCAAAGCCTCCGCCATTTGTACCAACCCAGGTATTGCCTGCCGTATCATAGAGCATGGAATAAACAGTATTGTTTGATAAGGACCAAAGACTATCATCATCTTTTCTAAACTGTTTTATCTCTTCACTATCTGTGGCTAGTTCAAAATATCCACCGCCCCATGTGCCTGCTCGCACAAAACCTGCCTCTTCTGTATTTACAAAATACACACGAGAATCTGCAAGGGGATAGTTTTTTGTCTCTTCCGTTTTTGTATCAAATCGTGTAAGGCCAAAACCCCAGAGTCCAAGCCATAAATATCCATCTTGATCTTCTTTTATAGAAAAAACTTGGTCTGAAAAAATTTCTTTGCCTGGAAGATTTGATTTCCTATAGGCTTTAAAAGAATCTGTTTCTAGAAGATATTTATAAAACCCACCTTCTCCTGTGCCTACCCAAAAATCACCACGAGAATCAAGCAAAAGTGAACGAATTAAACTCGACTCTATTTTCCCCTCCTTGTTTTTTCCCGTTCTGTAGTGAATAAAAGTATCGCCTTCTTTTCTGTCAAGACCGTCGAGAGTACCAACCCATAGCCGCCCTTCCGCATCTCGTCCTATGGAAACAACAGTATTGTTACAAAGACTTTCTGATCTTGTCGGTTCATGCGACCAAGTCGATATAAAACCTGTTTTTGTATCTAATTTAGCCAAACCACCATAAGTTCCTATCCACAGGGTTTTGCCATCTGTATCTAAAAAAAGTGTTTGAATTTGATTATGTGGAATTGTGTTTGTGTTGAATGGTTCATTTTCATAGAGTGTAAAACTTTTTCCATCCCATCGTTGCAACCCGCCTTGTGTCCCAACCCATATAAAGCCGGTTTTATCTTGTACAAGAGCAGAAACACCCAAATTCACAAGCCCCTCACGTGCTCCCATATATATAAAGCGAATAGAAGTTTCAGCGACAAGTGAAGAAGAAAAAAAACATAAAAAAGCGACACAACAAGCAACTAAAAAAACTCTCGAGCTACAATTTTTGGTTGTTATGCACATACCAAGTACACTCCACGTAGATAATTTTTAACTTTTTATTATATTATAAATTAGAGTATACCACAGGTTTAAAAAAAATAACAGAAAAGTCTTAGTTTTTTGCGAAAAAAAGCAGACTTTTCTGTTACATAGTTACATATGTTTTTATTTCCTTATTGAGGACTTCAAAGAGGATTTTGTTCCTTTGAATTGAAAACCATCCTGATGAAAAAATCATGTCTCTTCATACTGCAATTTATACAGCGCATAGTACAAGCCTTGTTTTTTTATCAGTTCATCGTGGCTTCCTTCTTCTACAAGCCGACCCTTTGAAAGTACAATTATCTTATCGGCTTTTTTAATCGTAGAAAGTCGGTGGGCAATCGCAATGCTTGTCCTCCCTTTTAGCAATCCTTCCAAGCCTTTTTGCACAAGCTGTTCTGTTTCCGTATCGATAGAACTCGTTGCCTCATCAAGCACCACAATTGCTGGCTTGTGTGCAACAACACGTGCAAAAGAAAGCAGTTGTCTTTGCCCAGAAGAAAGCGTGAGAGCTCCTTCTCCAAGAATTGTCTGCTCGCGCTCCGGAAGTTGTTTTACAAAAATTTCTGCATTGACTGTCTCTAAAGCAGCCTCTATTTCAATCTTTGTTAAATCTAATCCCAGTCCTATATTTTCTTCGATGCTTCCAGAAAACAAAAACACGTCTTGCATAACCGGGCGAATCGCACGGCGCAAATCTTTCAGAGGAATATTTTTTATGGGAACTCCATCAAGGCGAATTTCACCTTTTTGTATATCCCACATACGACTTAACAAAAGGGCGAGGGTTGTTTTTCCAGACCCAGTGTAGCCAACAATTGCAAGACTTTCGCCAGCCTCCACGGTAAAGGATAAATCTTTTATAACCCAATCTTCGCCCTTGTAGGCAAACCATACCTTATCAAATTCGATGCGCCCTTTTACAGGCTCAACTAAGCTTTGCAATGGAGCATCTAAAATACGCTCGTCAGTATCGAGGAGTTTAAAAACACGCTCGCCGCCTGCCATTGCATTTTGCAACATAGTGTATTTTTCTGCAATATCTTGTAAGGGGGAATAAAACATGCGAAGCAAGTTTACAAAGGCAATGAGTGTTCCAAGCGAAACAATGCCCGAGTCGTGAAAACCTGCACCAAAATATAAGAGAATCGCCATCGTTGTCGATGAAAAAAATTCAATAACAGGGCGAAAGGTTGCATAGACATACATTTCGCCAAGGTTTGCTTTTAGAAGCTCCTCGTTATGTGAGGCAAATTCTTTTGAAACCGAGCTTTCTCGTCCGAAGAGTTTTACAATCGAAACTCCAGAAATATGTTCTGAAATAAAGGCATTTACCTTTGAAAGCCAAGTGCGTTGTTTTCGAAAAGCATCACGAGCTTTTTTTCGTGAAATCGAAGTTACCACTAAAACAGGCGGTAAGCTCAAGCTGCATATAAGGGCAAGTCTTGGGCTTAAAATAAAAAGCGTTACAAGTACACCTATCATAATAGAAATATCTTTTATAAAGGGAATAACAACGTCAGAGAAAAAAGCATTTATCGTATCAACATCGCTGGTAAGACGGGTAACAAGGCGACCCACTGGTTGCAAGGAAAGAAAATGCAAGGATTGCGACAGAGTTTTTTCAAAGAGGTCCATCCGAAGAGCCTTCATCACTCTTTGCCCAATGAGGTTTGAAGACCACACTTGGGAAAAGGTTGCAAGGAGGACAAAAATTAAAAGGGCAAAAAAGATTGCAACATTTTTATTCACCGTCCTTTGATCTTCTTGTCGCAAAATCTTAGCATCTTCGGCAGAAAGCGATTGTACATAATCCAAGCTTGCAACAAAATAGCCCTCTTTCAAAAAAACATCATCTTGAAGCAGCAGAGCCTCTTGTATATTTTTTGGAAGACTCGATAATTCCTTATTCCATTCAGTAAGATAAAAAGGACCTGTTTCCAAAAGCTTTTCTTCTATCAAGCTTTTTCTCATTTGATTATCTATTTTACTTACAAAGGATTTTTTTACATAGAATATATCTCCAAGTTCTATGGCGTCATCCCAAGGAAGAGCTGGGTCTAGTTTTTCTATTGCAGACCTGTCGAGGGCGCTATAGGAAACCACAAGCGCATCATCGACCGTATGTTGCACTAAGATAGGAATGAAGAGTTCACCCACAGTGGTAATAACAAGGGCAAGTGTTGCAAGAATTAAAAGCAGTTTATAGGGGCGCACATAAGAAAAAATTCTTTTTATAATCGTAATATCTAGTTCTTTTACTGATTCATCAGCTTCAAAAAACTCTGCCATTTATAAACGCTCCTTAGTAATTGCCTGCTCTTCTCTCCCTTCTTTTTCAGAACTTTCACTTAAGGCTTGCATACGAGCAACCTCTGCATAAAAACCTTTTTCTTTTGCAAGCTGTGAAGGCGAGCCAAACTGCGTGAGCCTTCCACCGTCAAAAACCGCAACAAGATTTGCCCGCTTCAAAGTAGAAACCCTATTTGAAATAAGTATTGTCGTCTTGCCTTTTCGCTTTTGCATAAGCGCCTTCAGAATTTCTTCCTCTGTCTCTGTATCTACCGCAGAAAGCGCATCATCCATAACCAAAATTTCAGGCTCACTTGCCAAAGCTCGTGCAATAGCTACCCGTTGTTTTTGCCCACCTGAAAGCGTCAGTCCTCGCTCTCCCACCACCGTCTCAATGCCTTGTGGAAAAAGTGCGAGGTCTTTATCGAGAGCAGAGATACGCAAAAGCTCATCCATTTCTTCTAAAGTCGGTTCAGCATTTTCCATATCCTTTTGTGCAAATAAAATATTATCCTTTATACTTGCAGAAAATAAAAACGAATCCTGCGGCACAAAGGCCATTTGCTTTCGTAGCTTTGAAAGCGGCCAAGAACCAACATCAACTCCACCAAGAAAGACAGAGCCCTTTGGCGGCTCTATGAGACGAGAGAGAGATTTTATTAACACAGATTTTCCACTGCCTATTTTTCCAAGAATGCCAAGACATTTCCCCTCAGCAAGCTGCAAGGAAACATTTGAAAGAGCATCTTTATTTGCAGCCTCAAAAGAAAGCGTGAGATTTCTAAACTCAATATCACCCGCTCTAAGAACTCCGTCAAAAAGCTCGTTGCCTGGGGCAATCTCAGCTTCTTCTTCCAGGTTTAAAATTTCGTTTACGCGCTTTAAACTCGTCGCTCCTCGTTGCATCATGTTTACCGTAAAACCTGCCCCAAGCATTGGCCACAAAAGCATTTCCAAATACGTGAGCATGGCTGTTAGGTCGCCCGCGCTCATTTGATTTTGTATGAGAGAGGTTCCCCCTGCAAGCAATAAAATAAGCGTCGAAAGCCCTCCGAGAAATGTTACAAATGGAAAGAAAAAACCAAAGGTCATAACAAGCTTCATAGAACTTTCTTTGTAATCATCATTTGTCTTTTCAAACTTAGAAGCAAAGTAGGGCTCTTTCACAAAAGATTTTACAACACGCACTCCCTGCAAACTTTCTTGCACAACAGTACTCATATTAGAATAATCTTCTTGAATTTTTTTAAAACGTTTTCCAACAAGGCGACCAAAAAATATAATCAAGATAGTTACAAAGGGCAGCGGAATAATCGTATATAAACTCACCTGCGGATTTTGTGTAAGCAAGACAATAAGAATCGCCGTCGACATAAACACACCGTCAATAAAAGCAACAGCCGCCATGCCACTTGCCATTCGAATCGCATTCATATCGTTTGTTGCACGAGCCATCAAATCGCCTATCGTGTTTTTAGAATAGAAGGAAGTTGGCAAATACATCAGTTTTTGAAAAAATCGCCTACGCAAATCTGCCTCAATGCGCCGAGAGGCACCATGAATAAAAAAGCGCCACAGATAACGACCTATACTAATAAATAATGCAACTCCAATGAGGCTCAAAAGAATAGGCAAAACAATGCTTTGACTGCGCCCCGTTCCCATAGCAATGCTATCAATCGATTTTTTGATAAACTGGGGAATAAGCAACTGTGCTGCATCAACAAGAACCAAAAAAAAGAGTCCAAAAAAATATTTTTTCCAATGTTCCCTAAAATAGGGGCCGAGTGTTTTAAATTCTTTCCACATAGAATGTTTAGTGTATACCTATTATAGAGTTTTGATAAGAGGGGAGAAACTTTGCGGGCACTTTATTTTTAACAAAATGCCCGCCTGCTACATCCACTAGCTCTCCAGTTTTCTCAAAGACTTACTCGCCAACAATAAAAGAGCTGTTAAGCTTAAGAAAATTCTCGAGACAGAAATAAGCAAGCCTGTTCCCCGTCCACTCCCTATGCCAAAAATAGTTCCAAGACTTTCTGCCAAAAGCCCTCCCTCAAGAAGGAGAGGTCTAAAAACAAAGTCGGCAAGCAAGCCCGAAACAGCATAGGCTATGATGTAACCAAAGGATGAAATAGGATCCATCAAACCCCAAATGCGTCCCTGCTGTTCGTTGTCTATATTTGTGCGAACTAAAAAATCCATTGCGGTATTTGCAAAAGGCAGGCAGCTAAAAAAGAAAAAGCCAAAAGCGTAATAAGTGAAACCGAAGACGCTAAATCTGTTTGCTGAAAAACATAAATGCCCAGCCCAAAGGCTGTCAAACCACTCCCTATCGATGCAACAAATTCCCCACTCCATAAAAGCAAAAACATATTAAAGTTTGATTTTTTCTCTATCATATTATTTCCTTAGATTTTTTCTTGCTTTGTGTTTATGATTTTTTTTCGTAAACTGAGCATGAGTTTTTTTCTGCTCACTTAGTGCATTATGATATTCGTTTAAAGTCAAGCATTAAAAACCCAGAGGCTATTTACACCCTTTCGGGTATAAATAAAAAACTTCTTGACAAATTGCACCCTTTCGGGTATAAATATCTTAGAAAACCTATAATTATACCCGATAAGGTGTACTATGAAAGATATCTCAAACTTTGTTAAAGAAAGAAGAAAATTTCTCGGCATTACCCAGGTTGAACTAGCCGAAAAAGCTGGTGTAGGGCTTCGCTTTGTACGTGAACTTGAACAAGGCAAGACAAGCCTGCGCATGGATAAGGTAAACGATCTACTCGCCCTTTTTAGCCATAAACTTGGAGCGGTTGAAAAAACCTGGGAGGAAGACAAATGAGTTTTCGACGCGGAAAGGTTTTTTACAACAAAGAATACGCAGGCATAATTGAAGAAATAGAAGAGGGCTATGCCTTTTCCTATGACCAAACCTATCTTAACAAAGAAGGTGCAAAAGCCATAAGCTTAACGCTTCCTCTTCAAAAAGAAAGCTATATAGACAAACAATTATTTTCATTTTTTGACGGCCTTATTCCAGAAGGTTGGCTCTTAGATCTAGCAGAAAAAAACTGGAAACTTGATCGGCGAGACCGCATGGGCTTACTCTTAAGCTGCTGCAAAGAAACAATAGGTGCAGTGTCTGTTGAGGGGTGGAACAATGCATAAATGTCTTTACTGTAACCAAAGCCTTAGCTCAGGAGATTTTCATCCCACTTGTGCAAAAAAAATATTTGGCAGAACAGAGGTTCCCACACTTCTTTATGAACTAAATGAGATTGAAGAACTCGCACGCAAAACAATTAGCCATAGCATCGCAGTCACAGGAGTACAAAGAAAACTATCTTTGCACCTCGACAACAATGCAAACCACGACTCACGCTTTACCATCGTTGGACTATGGGGAAACTATATTTTAAAACCGCCAACAAAAGAATATCCTTTTATGCCCGAAGTTGAACAATGCACTATGGAACTTGCAAAACTCTTTAAAATCCCAGTTGTGCCACATTCACTCATTCGCCTTTCAAGTGGCGAACTCTGTTACATCACCCGTCGCATCGATAGGAACCAAAAAACAGGACAGCCAATTCACATGGAAGATTTTTGCCAGCTCTCAGGCAAATTAACTGAGCAAAAATACCACGGCTCTATGGAGCACGCCGCTAAAGTTATACAAGCTTATTCATCAAATGCTCTCTTTGACCTTATACGCTATTTTGAACTAAGTCTTTTTTCTTTTATAACTGGCAATACTGACATGCATCTTAAAAACTTCTCTCTCCTTCACAACGAAAACAACTTAATAAGTCTTTCACCTGCATACGATCTTTTATGCACAAGACTTTTTATATCAGAAAAAGACGATGCAGAAGAACTCGCACTCACCCTAAACGGGAAAAAAAGAAAACTGAAAAAAGAAGATTTTTTTAGCTTTGGAAAAACCATTGGTCTTTCAGATAAACAAATAGAAACTTCACTAAAAAATGCATTAGAAGCAGAAGCAAAAATAAAACCTGTAATTGAAAGTTCATTTATTCCCCAAAACATGCAAACCAATTTTATCAAAATAATCGATGAGCGATACGAGCGCTTAAGATAAAAATATCTCCCCTTGCATTCTCTTTTATTTCTTGTATACTTATGCACATGAAATGTTTAGTTTGTTTCCACCCGATAATCCTCGCTCTTTTTGCAACCCTTTTTACCTGGGGAATGACCGCACTTGGCTCAAGTTTAGTTTTTTTCTTTAAAACAATAAATCAACGAGCGCTCAACATGATGCTCGGCTTTGCATCGGGCGTTATGATTGCTGCAAGTTTTTGGTCTCTCCTAGACCCTGCCATAAAAATGTCAGAAGGTGGACCCATTCCGCCATGGGCAGTCGCCGCAATTGGCTTTGTGCTCGGAGCTGCCTTTCTTTGGCTTGCAGACCGACTCATGCCACACATCCACTTTTCGTCAAAAACTGGTGAAGAAGAAGGCATCCATACAAATTTACGACGAAGTATTCTCCTCGTTTTTTCTATAACACTTCACAATATCCCCGAAGGTTTAGCAGTCGGAGTCGCCTTTGGCTCCCTAACTGGTGCCATTACTCCCGAAGCAACACTCCCCGCAATTGCAGTTGCCATCGGCATAGGAATACAAAACTTTCCCGAAGGAGCAGCTGTTTCTATTCCACTCAGACGAGAGGGTCTTTCCCGCTTCAAAAGCTTTATGTACGGGCAAGCTTCCGGCATAGTTGAACCCATTGCAGGCGTTTTAGGAGCTGTCCTCGTTACACAAGTTACCTCCATCTTACCCTACGCTCTCGCCTTCGCTGCCGGTGCTATGATTTACGTTGTTATAGAAGAACTCATCCCAACCGCTCAGGAAGGAGATCACCAGAGCACAGACCTTGCAACCGTCGGGGCAATTCTCGGCTTTACCGCTATGATGATGCTCGACGTTGCCTTTGGCTAAAGAAAAAAGCTCACAAACACGTGGGCTTTTTTTTATCAAGCTATTTTCTTTTTTCACTTTCTATACTATACTTTTTCTATGGCTAAAAAATCAAATAAAAACACAAAACTCGCTTTTTTCTTTTGGCTTATTTTTGCCACAATTATTGCTATCGCCTTTTTTATGGCACGTGGAAGAATTGCCAATGTACTTGAAGAAACAGGTTTTATTAACGAAGTTCTTGGTGATAAAAAAGAAACTGTTGTAGATATTTTGCAGCCGCAAAAAAAGGAAACGGTAATCGAAATTATTCCCTCGAATGAGAGCGAAACAAAAAGCTCCCAACAAAATGGTAAAGAAACTTCCACCGAACCAAAAATCGAAACAATCACGCCGATTATAGCCCAAGCCACCGATCAAAAAGAAGAAAACTTAAGCCTTAGCCAAACTGAGAAAAAAGATACCACAAAACCAGACAATAAAACAGAAGCAGCAAAACCTAGCACCGACTTACAACTTTGTTTTGTTGCCATCGATAGTGATGGAACAGTCGTAAGACGCGAAATCGTTCGCAGTGTCGATAAAACAAACACTCCTCTCACCGCTTCTTTAAAAGCACTTCTCGCAGGTCCTTCTCTAAACGAAATGGAAAAAGGCACCATGTCGCTTATACCCGAAGGGACAAAACTTTTATCCGCAAGCATCACCGACAGGGTAGCATACCTAAGCTTTAGCGACGAATTCAATATCAATAAATATGGCGTTGAAGGCTATATCGGTCAGCTCATGCAAATTGTCTATACCGCAACCGCCTTTTCAACAATCGACTCTGTGCAGTTTCTAATAAACGGCCAAAAGCAAAACTATCTTGCCGAAGGAGTTTGGATAGGTAGCCCCCTTCCGAGGACTACCTTTAAATAAAGATTTGTGAAACGCCATTACGGCAAGACAAAGGTTTTTAAGTAATTATCAAAATAGGATTTATTTAAACTATAGTAGTCATTTTCCATAGTTAAGGTACAAAGCCAATAGGAATTTTCGTTTTCTCGAATGAGCACTTTAAAGTCTTTTTGGAAGGCATCCTTTGTTTTTGTAATCCGCATGCTTTCTTCTGTTCGCATTATGGTACTTGTTAAAAGCAGATAGGGCTTTCGCTCCCCTTTTTCTTTTTGTATGGAAACAAATGGTAGGTAAATATAATCCCCTTCAGTTGATGTAAGAAAGTTTCGTATAAAATAATCTTCCAAGCTATACGGCAGATTTGAAAAATACGACTCTTCAAATGTAAAGGTATTTACCATATAGAGCGCCTTGTCGTTTATGCTGTACAGGATGTTATCATTTGTTTTCCAAAACTCATCGAGGTTTGCTTTTTTATCTGCAACTCGTTTTAGTGAAGTGAGGTTTTTAAAACCTGCAAAGTCCGCAAACGAAGTGTCGCTTGAATCGAGCAAGGTACCAATCGTTACCGCTTGAAAGAGAAGATCTCCCTTTTCACTTCGTATCGCGTCCAAACTATACAGAGGGATATAGCCCTTGTATGTCATTGTAACTTCTCCACCAAACTGCTCATAGATTTCACTGGATACAAGCGCTTTTGAAAAATCTTTCCCGTTCATTTTTTTACGTCGTGCATTAAGCTCATACACGAGGTCATGAAGGTAATTTACGATATCGACATCTTCTGCTTCGAGCTCTCCAATTATTTTTTCACCAGTTAACTCTACAAAGGCAGAATCTTTTTTCATTGTAAGAAGGATTTGAATATCTTTTGGAAGAATGGGATTTTTTTTATCGCTCGTATTCCCAAGTGAATAATAACGAACAGCATAGGTGCCCGCATCGTACTGCAAAAAGCCGATATAGCTTTCGTCCGTAAAAGTGTAGTCTCGATAATATACGTATTCCCCAGAAACAGTAGGCATCCACTCATCGATTCCTGGCAAGGCAAAGAGCCCTGAGCAAAACAGCAAAATAAAAAGCACAGAACTACAAACGACTTTTTTCATACATCCTCCAATAAAAAAAGCTCTTGTAACAAGAGCCTTTTTGTACAAAATCTTGCACCTCAGTTTTTACAATTCGCTCGAGTGAGCATGCTTTGCAAGAGCCTCTTTCACAAGCTTTGTTACAAAATCTTTTGCTTCTTCTACTAAAACAAGATCAGCGCTGCTTTTGTTACGTTCTTTTATTTCGACATTTGGTAGATTTTTTTCTCCCACCAAAACGCGAACAGGAATCCCTATTAAGTCCATGTCCTTAAACTTTACTCCGGGTCGCTCGTCCCTATCGTCAAGCAACACTTCGATGCCTTCTTTCCGTAAGCCCTCGTATAAGTTATCAGCAATTTCTTTCATTTGGCCATTGTATTTTATTGGAACAATAACCACTTGATAGGGCGCAATATTCATCGGCCATACAATGCCATTTTCGTCATGATGCTCTTCTATAATAGAAGCAAGCGATCGGTCAACACCAATTCCGTAACAACCCATCGTTGGAGTTTGCAGTTTTCCATTTTCATCAAGGAAGCTAACTCCCATCGACTTTGTGTATTTATCGCCAAGTTTAAAAATATGACCGAGTTCATTTCCCTTAGTGCTATGATAGGTTTTCCCACAGTTAATACAAATATCACCTGCAACAACAGTTCGTATATCACCACTTAAAAAGAAAGAAAAATCCCTGCTCGGTTCTACGTGCAGAAGGTGCACATCTTTTTTTAAGCCACCTGTTACCGCATCATGCATCGCAAGCACAGAATTATCAACAATGATAGGAAGACTATCTAAGCCAACAGGACCTGCAAAACCAACAGGCGCCTGTGTAAAACGCTCAACCTCTTCATCGGAGGCAAGCTCAAGCTCACTTGCTTTTACTAAAGCGGCGAGCTTTGCTTCGTTTATATCAAGGTCACCTCGAATACAAACAGCAAAAAAACTTTCAGGATAAAAAGGTGCAGCCCGACCTGTTTCGGTAACTCGTTTCAAAGAAGTAGAGCCAGGAGCCTTTGTTAAATCGAGCTCTGAGTTCAAAGCCTTATAAATAAGCGTTTTAATAAAGGTCTGTGGCTTTGTATCCAAGAAGGCAGAAAGCTCTTCAATTGTTTTTACATTTGGTGTATCAATTTCTTCGACAGCTTTATCAGTTTTTACAAGACTCATATCTGCATCGGAAGCACAACTTGCTTTTTCAGTATTGGCAGCATAGCCACATGAGGCGCAAAGAATGAGGGTATCATCACCGACGGGGCTTTCAACCATGAACTCTTCAGAACCAGTTCCACCCATCGCACCAGTGTCAGCCTTCACAGGAATAACCGTTAAAGATAAACGGCTGAAAATCTTTCGATAGGCAGAAGCAAATTTTTCGTATACCTCATTCAAGCTTTCTTGATTTGCATGATAGGAATAAGCATCCTTCATGGTAAACTCCCTGCCTCGCATCACCCCGTATCGAGGACGAATTTCATCCCGATACTTTGTGTTTATTTGATAGCCAGTTATAGGAAGTTGCTTGTAGGAAGAAAGCTCATCGCGAATAAGGGCTGTAAATGCCTCCTCTGCGGTAGGGCTTACAACAAGCTCTTGATTCACGCGGTTTTTAACACGAAGCATTCCCTCACCCATTGTTTCCCAGCGACCAGACTCACGCCAAAGCTCACCGGGAACAATAACAGAAGGGCGAAACTCTAAAGCGCCGATGGCATCCATCTCCTCACGGATAATTGCCTCAACCTTTCGAAAGGCTTTTAAGCCGAGCGGTAGGTAGGCAAAAAGACCGTTCCCAAGCCTACGAAGTAAACCAGAACGGAGCATTAGTTGATGACTTGCTATAACAGCATCTTGAGGAACCTCTCGTAAGGTTGCAATTAGAGTTTCACTTGCTTTCATATCTTAGTTTGCCATTCCTTTCATTTTACTTGCGACTACAATTCGCTCAACAGATACCATGTAGGCTGCAACACGTAAAGAAACACCGTGTTTTTCTGCTGTTTCCCATACGCTTTCAAAAGCATTTACCATTATTTCTTCCAAGCTTTCATTGACCTTAGCTTCACTCCAGTAAAAGTTTTGAAGATTTTGTACCCATTCAAAATAGGATACAACAACACCACCAGCATTTGCCAAAATATCGGGAACTAAACTAATGCCTCGTTTGTCGAGAATTGCATCAGCTGCAGAAGTCGTTGGACCATTTGCACCTTCTACGATAATCTTTGCTCGTATCTTGTCAGCATTTTTTTCGGTAATTTGATTTTCAAGAGCCGCCGGCACAAGAATATCAACATCTTGCGTTAAAATATCGTCGTTGGAAATACGCTTTAAGCCCGGCACATCATAGTCTTTGAGAAGCCTGCCACGCTCTGCAGTTAAGAAAGTAATAATTTCGTCAATATCAAGCCCGTCTTCTTTGTAGATTCCACCAGATACGTCAGAAATTGCAACAACAATGCCACCCTCTCTGTGAATAAGCTTTGCAGCAACACCGCCGACATTGCCCGCACCTTGAACCGCAACACGAGCACCCTTGAGAGAAAGCCCCTTTTTCTTTGCAATCTCCCTTGTTGCAAACATAATACCGCGACCCGTTGCCTCAGCTCTTCCAAGAGACCCACCGAGGGCAATAGGCTTGCCAGTAACAACACCAGGACTTAGCTCACCCTTGAGCGTACTGTATGTATCAACAAACCAAGCCATCACTTCCGCATTCGTATTTACATCCGGCGCAGGAATATCCTTTGTAGGACCAATAATAGGGAAAAACTGTGTAACCATGCTTCGTGTTAAACGCTCGATCTCAGCCTTTGACAGCTTGGTTGGGTCAACAGTTACCCCACCCTTACCACCACCGTAAGGAATATTTACAACAGCACATTTTAAACTCATAAGAGCCGCAAGCGCCTTAACTTCATTGACATCTACATTTTGATGATAGCGAATACCACCCTTGTAAGGACCACGCACACTTGAATGTTGCACACGGAAACCCTCAAAAACCTTAGTCGAGCCATCATCCATCGTTACCGGAATAGCAACCTTTAATTCTTTTTCTGGATACTTGAGCTTAATATAATCATCTTCTTTTAAGCCAAGCTTTTGTGCCGCATCATCTAGAACCTTCAACATCTCTTCGTAGGGATTGTAATCACCTGCCATTTTTTTCTCCCGCAAACCTCTAGCCATTATCAGTAGTGAAAATTGTGTTTGATTACTCATAAGAATAGAATTTGCTTAATTAATATAGAATAATCAATTATAATAATTTGATAAAACACTGTCAACGAGAGAGGAAAAATTAAGAAGAAGCTAGATTTTCATATAAGCGAAGATTCTTTATAACCCTTTAAATAATCAACTAAAACAGAACTGTCTACTAAAATCATTTACCAGTTCTCATTTTTTTATAGTCATAATCATCAGCAAATCTAATTTTACCTTTGAGTTCTCTTAAATCCTTCTTTTTGTTGCTTTTTTTATTCCCAAGTTTAAGTTCGCTGTCATATTCTTCTATTTCAGTAGCCACATAATCTTCACTATCCAAAACGATTTCCTCGTTTTTATACATCGCTTTCACTTTTGAAACTGCTTCTTCTCCACTTGATGCTTCAATTTCAATTATTCTGGATAAAAATTCCCGAACTTCAATTTTAAATGTTTCCATAATTTACCTTTCTATAATTACCGCGACCAACAAATTCAATTATACCTTTATCTCGTAAAACTTGTAATTGTTGTCGTATCTTGTCTTTAATAAAGTTATTAGTTGGGTGTTTTAACTTCAACTCTTCTTCAAATTTATAGACTTCATCGAGCGTAAAAGTTTCTTTTTTAATCAAGTCCACACAATTCATTATATCTAAAAGCCAACCTTTTGCATCTTTATTTGTTGTCCGTAAAAATAAAGTTTTATTAAAGGTTTCTTTGACAAAATTCGGATTGATAATTTGAGAGTTCTTTACCAAGAATACTTTTCCTACATCTGCAACTTTTGAGACATCAATATTGCATCCAACCCAACCTGCTCGTCTTGCAGTATCCGCTAACGGCGGTCTTTTGATAATTATTTCAGGTGTGAAAAATTGCTTGGGAATTATCAAAAAATCATTAACAGTCCAATTTTTGGTGTAAGTTAGAAAGAAAAAATTCGGATTATTCTCTGAATTTATCCGTTCAATCATTGTAGAATATGCACCATCTGCAATTGTATTTGAAAACTTTCCACTTTTACTTTTTAATTCAAATTCTTCGCTACATTTTTTACAATAAAAGTCTGCAACAGGGCGATTGTTTTCAAATTCATTCAACGGCAAATCGCCACAACTTGGACAATAAGAATTACTTAAAACCCAATCCTCGGTTAGAACTCTTGCAATTTGCGAATTACTTGTATATCCGTCAGCTAAGTTTGTGTTGAAATCTAAATTCATAGTAGCTGTGTTTTTCCACCAGCCCACTTTAGAAAGGGTTTAGCTTTTTTATGTATATCCATCCATGTCTCCTATTGGCTCTTCAAAACTCTGCAGCCCCTCTTCTACATGCTCCCATTATAGTACAAAATCGGTCAAGATCAAAGGAGAATTTTTTTGTGTTAAATGTTTTTTCCTATCTCTTTGTCAAAGCGTAATCGATACGAGCAATGTTTACAGATTGTCTCCACGACACGGCGCTCGGAGAAGGCTTCGTAAAAAGTGCTTGCTCTTTTCGACTGCATTATTTCATCCCAGTCTTCCTCCAAGAGGTTCCCAAGCTTAATTGTTCCGTTCCTGTCGAGGCAGCAGGGTACAAGGCTGCCGTCGCAGAGGATGGCTGCTTGGTCTCGTAAACCCATGCAAAAACCTCGCTCTCCAACAAAGGGCTGGGAAGTATCTGGCCAGTCAAAGCTGTCTGCTGCATGAATGGCAAGGCGCGGGTGAATCAAGAAGGAGTTTTTTTCCAAAAGTCTTTTTTCAATTTCCAAGTGCGGAAGTGAAAAATAGGTTTCAAGATAGGAAGTTATTTCTTGGGTAAATGCTTTTTTATCCTGTGTCCAAAGGCGAAGGCTCACAAAGAGGTTTTTATTTTTTTCTAGAAGAAAGTCTACTGCCTCTAAGATTTCTATGGTTTTTTCTGCACGCCTTTTTTCGGGGAATTGCTCAAGGCTTTGAAGTGAAAGGTTCAGGCGCTTCAGTCCTGTATCGACCAGTGTATCTCGCACTTGAGAAAGAAGGCTTCCATTGCTGGTGATATGTACTTTAAAGCCTTTTTTCACCGATTCGTTTATACATGCATCAATCTGTGGATGCAAAAGTGGCTCGCCCATCACATGGAGATAGAGAATTTCTGCCCTTCCTTCAATTTTTTCTAGAATATGAGCAAAATCTTCGCTCGACATGTATTTTTTTTTGCGACTTGTAGGCGCGCAAAATGCACAGGCTAAGTTGCAGTTATTTGTAATCTCGAGATATATTTTTTTAAGTTTTTTTCGTTTTTGCCCTAACTTCATTTTAAGACTTACTATACATTGCCCTCGTTTTTGAGTATAGTAGTATGGAAGTAATATTTAGCTTAATAAATGAACAATAATGTATACACAATATGTATATAATATGGCTTTTCAAAGTTTTTTGAAAGTCTTATAGGAGTATATATGGCAAGCGAAAGAGATAAGAAATTTAACCAATTTTGTAAGCTCGCAGATAGTTTCAAGGGTGGCGTTATAATGGACGTTACCAATGTTGAAGAAGCAAAAATTGCTCAAGAAGCTGGGGCTGTCGCTGTTATGGCTCTCGAAAGAGTACCATCAGATATTAGAGTGCAGGGTGGTGTTGCTCGCATGAGTGATCCCGGTATGATTATCGAAATAAAAAAAGCGGTAAAAATTCCTGTTATGGCAAAGGCTCGAATAGGGCATATAACCGAAGCGCGCATTCTTGAAGCGATTGGCGTCGACTTCATTGACGAAAGTGAGGTTCTAACCCCCGCTGATGACCAGTTTCACATTGACAAAAAAGTTTTCAATGTTCCCTTTGTTTGTGGTTGCCGAAACTTAGGTGAAGCTCTTCGACGCATTGGCGAAGGGGCTGCTATGATTCGCACCAAGGGTGAGGCTGGAACGGGCAATGTCGTCGAAGCGGTTCGTCATATGAGAACTGTGCAAGCCGAGATGCGCAAGCTCAAATCTATGGCTTATGATGAACTCATGGTATATGCTCGAGATATTGCAGCGCCCTATCACCTCGTTGAGTTTGTTGCAAAGAAGGGAAAACTTCCTGTAGCAAATTTTTCTGCCGGTGGAGTCGCAACGCCAGCTGATGCAGCCCTCATGATGGAACTCGGAAGCGAAGGTGTTTTCGTAGGTTCTGGCATTTTCAAAAGTGCTGACCCACTTCAAAGAGCAAAGGCGATTGTACGTGCAGTTGAAAACTGGAAAAATCCACAAATCATTGCAGAGGTAAGCACCGGTCTTGGTCAGGCTATGGACGGAATCGATGTTCGCCAGCTCGACGAAAAACAATTACTCTCCCTTCGAGGCTGGTAATCTAGAAAGCCGTTTGTTAAAAGCAGACGGCTTTTTTTTAGCTATTTTCTTTAGACGTTTTCTTTAGATAGTTTTTTAGATAAGGTGTAGAGACTTCATGCAGATAAAAAAATATGTTTTAAAATCACTCTTTTTATTTTTTATCTTCTTTCAGCCAATACATCTTTTTGCTGAACAAAACGAAGTCGACCCTGTATGGTTTCAAAGCAGCGCTCTTTTTATTGGTGAAGAAGCTTTTGGCCAAAAAATTGATAAGCTACGAGAAGAGAGAGAACCTCTTGCCCTTGTTTTAAGCGGCGGTTCAGCCCGCGCCTATGCACACATCGGTGTCTTACGAGAACTTGAAAAAGCAAATATTAAGCCAGATTTTATTGTTGCAAATTCCATGGGAGCTATTATCGGCTTGCTCTATGCCTCAGGCTTTTCGCCCGACGACATAGAAGCCATCGTAACGCAGGTTGACCTCAATAGTTTTTTTGATATTGTCTTTCCGCTTCGTGGCGGCATCTTATCTTCGCGATATTTTCTCGAAAGCTTATCGCGTCTTTTCCCAAACAAAAACTTTGATATAAAAGACTCATTCATACCCATCATCGTGCCAACAGAAGACCTGTATACAAAACGACAGGTGCTTTTTGCAGAAGGTGAAATAACAAAAATTATGGCTGCCTCCTTTGCTATGTCTTTTATGATGGAGCCCGTCCCCTATCTACTCGAGTCGGGGCAAAACCTATCTTTAGTCGACAGTGGTTCTATTGACCTTGGCAGTTTGAAAATCGCAAAACGGTTTACAGACAATATTATTATTTCAACTGCGCTGTATGATACAAAGCTCAATCTCAACAATCCCGTAACTGTTTTGAACAGAACTTTTTCTATTGGCAAAGAACGACAACTGGTCCAAGATATATTGGATTTTGAGCCGCATCTTATCCGAAACGATGTTGAACAATTCTCATTTATGGATTTTACCAAGGTGCATGAAATTATTGGCAGGGGAGAAACATCGACTAAGGCTTTTCTCAATACAAAACCTGAAATTGTTCATGGGAATTTTCCACTCGATGAAGATGTGGACTTTAAGTCTTTGCGCTCCGAAAGACAAAAATCTGCAGCGCTTTTTATCGAGGAAATACAAAGGGGGCGTAAACCGAAAAGCAATCTCCCCTATCTTGGTCTTAAAATACGGCCGAACGTAGCGGTTATTGACTTTCCAGAATTTCTTCTTGCGCCCGAGCCAACAATCGGCGCCTATGCTTTTTTTGACTTTGGACCTTTTTTTACACGAGCTGGCGCTCATTCAAATATTTTCACCTCCTTTGGCGGCGATTTTTTTAGCTCCCTTCACTTTTCTTCTGGCTTTGAAACAAAACTTTCATACAACTACAGAAGTCCCTACGGCGATCTAAACCAAGCGAGCCATTATGTCGGACTTGGTCTTTCATGGACTTTTTCTCCGCTCAAACAAGTTTTTTTCAAATCGCTTTTTACCGCAGAACTTTTAAGCGACGCGGATTTTAGAGAAAAAGCTTTATTTTCTCAGCTCGGTTTTTCTCTATTCAATACAAAAGACAAGCCGTATCAGTTTTCCATCGAGCCTTCAGTTTTTTACAACACCGCAAAGCTTTCTCCAGAATTCACCAAAAATAATCTCGGCCTCACGCTCTCTTTTTTTAGCAAGGTCCATCCATTTTCCAAGCTTGGGTTTTCTCTCACACAACTGATGCGCTACACCCCCTTCGCAGAAGAGGCAGTGCTTTTTTACAACGACGGCTTTCGAGCTATCTATGATTATTCTTCACAAGCCAATAAAAACTCTATCGCCTTAAGTCAATTAAATCTTTATTGGTACACAAAAAACACTGGCTTTACCGCCATGGAAGCCTTCAAGCTCGAAGCGCTCTCTCTCGGACTTTTTACCGATGCCCTCTACGATTTTAGCTTTCAAAACCACCCCTTGTTCATTGTCGGGCTTTTTTCAAAACAAGAAATATCGCTCGCTGGGCTTTCTTCTTTTAACCTTGAAACCTCTGTCGGTTGGGACTTTGAACATACGCAGCCAAAGGCAAGCCTTCGTTTTGTTTCACAGTTTTAATCCCAGATTTTTCACTTAAAAAAAATAAAAACAACTTGACAATGCGATAGACTAGTGCTATATTGTTACTGTCAATAGAAACAACACGGCTTCTTATACAAGCTAAGATTTCTAAATACACTGCATAAGGAAAAGAAAATGAGTTACTTAAAACAACACCCAACTGAAGATGGCTATTTTGGCGAATACGGTGGATCCTTCGTTCCACCAGAACTACAAAGCGAAATGGATAAGATTACCGAGGCCTATTTTTCCATAAGTAAAAGCCACGAATTTATCTCCGAGCTTCGATCGATTCGCAAGCATTATCAAGGCCGACCGACCCCCGTTTACTTTTGCAAGCGCTTGAGCGAAATCTACGGAGGAAGAATTTATCTCAAAAGAGAAGATCTCAACCACACAGGCGCACACAAGCTCAACCACTGTATGGGCGAAGGTCTCCTTGCAAAATATCTTGGCAAGAAAAAACTCATAGCAGAAACGGGAGCCGGTCAGCACGGAGTTGCCCTTGCCACCGCCGCCGCTTATTTTGGCCTCGAATGCGAAATTCACATGGGTGAAGTAGATATTGCCAAAGAGTATCCCAATGTTGTGCGTATGAAATTGCTCGGTGCCACGGTTGTACCTGTCAGCCACGGGCTTAAATCCCTAAAAGAAGCGGTTGACTCAGCCTTTGAAGCCTACCTCAAAGACCCAATCAATACCATTTACTGCATTGGTTCTGTAGTTGGTCCCCACCCCTTCCCCATGATGGTACGTGACTTCCAACACGTTGTCGGCGTTGAAGCACGCGAGCAATTCCTCGAAATGACCGGCGAGCTACCCGATGCAGTCGCAGCCTGTGTTGGCGGCGGCTCTAACGCAATGGGTATTTTTTCAGGCTTCCTCGACGATGCAGAAGTTTCGCTCATTGGCGTTGAACCCGGCGGACGCTCTCTCAAGATGGGCGACCATGCCGCAAGTATGTCATACGGAAAACCAGGCATCTTACATGGTTTCAAAAGTTATCTTTTACAAGACGAAAAAGGGGAGCCGGCACCTGTGTATTCTATTGCATCAGGTTTAGATTATCCTGGAAGTGGACCAGAACATTGTATGCTCAAGGATAAAAAACGCGTTCATTACGAAATTGCAAATGACAAAGAAACCCTCGAAGCTTTTTACAAACTCTGTCGCTACGAAGGCATTATTCCTGCACTTGAAAGCGCACACGCCGTTGCCTTTGCAATGCGCCATGCACAAAAAAATAGACAAAAATCGATTCTCGTAAACCTCTCTGGACGTGGAGACAAAGACATCGATTTTATCATTGAAAAATACGGCGCGGGAGACGAATTCTTCTAGAAGATTTTTCTAGATAATGCTATGCTCGTACCATGGTAGAAGCTTGCAAATAAGACGCCCTTTTTATTTGCAAGTACAAGATAAGGAGATTATCGATATGGATACATTTACCATGGTGCGCTCTGAGCACTTAAATCATTATGGGAAATTATTTGGCGGACAACTACTCAAATGGGTAGATGAATTTTCTTGGCTTGCCGCAAAACGAGACTATAAAAAAAACAACCTCGTTACCCGAGCAATGGAAAATATAGAGTTTCATCACATGGTTCCCAACGGTGCTATTTTACGCTTCCATCTAGAAAAAATAAAACGAGGCACAACTTCCCTTGTCTATTCGGTCGATGTTTACTCTGAAGACCTTGCAGGAAACCCAGAAAAACATATTTTCTCTAACCGCGTTACCCTTGTCGCTGTTGATGAACATGGCAAAAAAACACCGCTCATCGGTGAATAGTTTCAAACCCAGATAAAAAAATAAGTAAATCTATTTAAGTAAATTTATTTTTCGAGGAGTTTTATCAGCTCAAAAAATCTAAGGCAAGGCGATTAAAATGTTTTTTTCCTAGCTGTGCTAGATTTTTTTCGAGACTGAGCTCCACAGACCAATTCGCTTTTAAATCAATAGAAAAACGATTCATAGAAAAATGCTGAAAAAGATATATCGCATCGTTTTTGTTTGAAATAAGCTTTGAAAAATAATCTTCGAAGATACCTTTTTTCTTTAGCTCACCATAACCCACTATCCAAAGCGGACAGACTAAGGCAGACTGCAAGTCCAAGGTCGCCCCTGCCATCCATTTTTGGCTTTCACTCAAAAGTTTTTTTGCTTCTTCCTGCACTTCAGGTTTCAATAAAGCAACAAGCAATGCAAGCTCTTTTGTTTTTGCGGTATGCACTGGACTTTTGTTTAAAATAAGTAGATTTTCGCTAAAATGAATTCCCAGCTCTGGATTTTTCCTAAAAAAACCTTCGGCAAGCTTTCCAGCCTGCCCCACGAGATAGGCTTTATTTTTTTCACGTTGCTCATCCTTCCCCGGATTATCGCTTACAAGGATGAGTTTTATATCGCTTTGCTTCGTAACTGTATCAAGCTTTGTGTTATAGACTACGGAATTTTCTATGGGATATTCTGGAACAGCATCTTTTATGGCAAGGGCCTTTTGTGCTTGAGGAAAACCAAGGGAGAGCGCTTTTGCATTCCACTCCGTACATTTTTTTCTAAAGTTTTCTCGAAATGCTTCAAAGGCCTGCCACTGTCGCTTCGTCATTTTATGAACCTAGCTTATCTTCGCAGGCGAACTTGTTCTATATCGTTACTAAATAATTCTCGCAAGTCGTTTAAGCCCAATGCCATGAGCGCCATTCTGTCAATGCCAATTCCCCATGCAAGCACTGGCACATCGATACCCATGGGTTTTGTAACCTCAGGTCTAAAGATACCAGAACCACCAAGTTCAAACCAGCCAAGCACGGGATGTTTTATATGCACCTCTATAGAAGGTTCAGTAAAGGGAAAGTAACCTGGAACATATTTTACATCAGTTGCTCCGGCAATTTCTACCGCAAACATTTCCAAAAAGCCCAAAAGCGTTTTTAGGTTTACCTCATTTCCAAGGACAATACCTTCTGTTTGATAAAAGTCCGAAAGGTGGGTTGCATCTACCTTGTCATAGCGAAAACAGCGTGCTATACCAAAATACTTTCCTGGGATTTTTGCCTTTGCAAGCTGATGGGCAGAAAGAACGGTTCCCTGACTTCGCAAGATAAGGCGGCGGGTAAAATCTCTGTCAAAGGCATAATTCCAACCTCGGCTTCCTGTATTACCGCCGTCAGTATGGGCTTGTGCAACATTCGTTAAAAAAGGCTCTTCTATACTTTTTGCATGAGTAGGATTTTTAAGAGAATAGGCATCGTGAATATCTCGGGCAGCATGGAATTGTGGCATAAAAAGCGCATCGGAGTTCCAAAACTCTGTTTCAACTAGAGGTCCGTCAAATTCTTCAAAGCCCAAGGAAGAAAGCTTGTCTTTTACGCTTTCCAAAAAGTTTACATAGGGATTTGTTCGCCCCGGAATGAGCCGAGCTGGTGGCACAGAAATATTATAACCACGGAAGTTTGCATTTTTCCACTCACCTGTAGAAAGCATCTTGGGCGTTAGAGAACCTATTTCATTACCGCTTATGCCTGCCGCATCTAAGGCAGAAAGAAGCTCCTCAACAGTATCTTTTAAACTATAAAAGACAATTTCTTTTTCGATTATTCTAAAGGCTGCATCACTAGCACCACGTTTTTTTGCGAGTCCTGCCATAACCTCCTGCGCATCTTTTTCTAAATGTGCATGGTCGAGTATGCCGTCAGGAGAAGCAAGAGCTTTTTCTAAAAGCTTCTTTACCATCTCCATACGAGGAGAGCTATCCTTTCCTGTACGGCTCGCTTGCTTTGTCGCATCCATTTTGAGTACGCCCTCTTTTGAAAGAAGACCAAAGGCACTACCGACGTCTTTATTTTCTATAGAAAGCGCCTTTGCTATCTCAGGCAAACTATGACTCCCTGAAGACTTCAAAAATGCGACAACCTTTTCTTCTGGAGTACCATTTTCAGCCCAGTTTTTTCCAAGTTCGGTTATTTCATAAAAAACAAAGGCTTCTTTTCTTACAACCGAAACAAGATCCTTTCCACTCAACCAGGAAAAAGCTTGATTTGCATGCCCTTCTTTATAGTCCAGTTCTTTTTGCAAAAGTTCACTTGTGAGCTCTTGTCCAGGTTTGAAAGATTTAATCACCTTTATTTCTAAGGGATGTAAGTTTTTTACAATGTTTTGGATATCCATAATAAGCCTCAGTTTTATTTAAAATTCAGTATACCGTTCTATTTTAATAACATGAACGAAAAAATCAAGGGCTGCAGTATAACGACCGGCTTGAATACCAAGCATCGGTTTACCCACAAGCAAGACCCGCCCCGAAATACGCCTCGGTTTGTTTTTTTCTTGTTTTTGTACAAAGCCACGAATTGCATTTTTCAAAGCTTGTTCATAGGCTTCCAAAATTCCCTCTGTGCCCATCAACAAAGAAGCCTGCCCTATACCCTTCGCCTTTGGATAAACCACAGAATCCCAAGCTTTTTTATATGCCATCATCGAATTCGTTCTCCGATACTCAAGCCATACATAAAAACGCTCATCTTCAATTCGTGGCTCCAAAAAAGAAAGCCGTTCATCTGGCAAAGCAATACGAACCAAAGGCAAAACCTCAAGTTCTTCGGCAACTTGCCGTGCAATATCAGAAGGCACATAGGAAAAACTCCACCCGTAGATCATGCCCTCAAGCAAAAAAGGAGCAAGTATTTTTAGCTCCTGCACCGACTTGTCGTAAAAGTTTTCGAGCGCTTCTTTTTCCAAGGAAGGCTCATCTTCAAGCAAGGACCAAAGAGAAAAACGCAAGACATTTTCAGCGCTTTCTGTTTCCATTAAAGCTGCTTGAGAAAAACAGCAAAAAGCCAAGACAAGAAAAACACAAAGTAAAAGATTTTTTTTTATGGTATTAGTGGTGAAAGGCATTTCTCCATACCTTTAAAGGATTTACCCCTATGCGCACTTGCAAATAAAGCCAGGCGAAGGCAAAACCTGCAAGGTGTGTGATATGTGCAACGCCTTTACGCAAGCTCAGAAATTGACTTGCAAACTCTATCCCAGCATAAACGACAACTAAAACAGGTGCAGGAACGGGTACGATACCCCAGATAAAAATACGATTTCTAGGAAAATATACCGCATAGGCAAGCAATACAGCATAAATTGCGCCAGAGGCGCCCATGAGAAAAACACGATGCCCCCCTGAAAAATAATAAATGATAAAAGAAAGAAGCCCGCTTAAAAAGCCGGTTAAAAGATAGAAAAGCAAGAATTCTTTAGAACCCATTGCACGTTCTAACATGTTTCCGAAGAAAAAAAGCGCAAGCATGTTAAAAAACAAATGCGAAACGCTACCGTGAACAAACATGTATGTTATAAACTGCCAAAGCATTTTGTGAATAACAACGTTTACTACGTTTAAAGAAAGATAGGAATAAAGAATATCACTCCTATAAAGGCGATAGGTCATTGATGTAAAAAAATACACAATAACATTGATGGCTATCAGATAAAAAGCAAAATTTTTAAAGGTATAACGAAATGGCTTTTTTATAATTGTATTCGTTTTCATTTTTCTCCAGCAAAAGCATTGTCTTTGTATGTTTGTGCAAGAGTCACGCGATTTCGGCCATTTGCCTTGGATTCATACAAGGCTTGATCTGCAAACTCAACTATTTCTTTTGCTGTCATTGACGTTTCAGGAGGACAAAAAGCAACACCAATAGAAATCGTTACAGAAAGGTCCTTCCCCTCATAATGCAATTCAGCTTTTTCTATATCTTTTCGAATTCTTTCTGCGACAAGCATAGCTGCATCTTTTTCTGTATTGTACAACATAACGACAAACTCTTCCCCGCCATAGCGTCCTGCCATATCTTGCCCACGTATACCTTCAAAGATTTTTTTTGCAACTTGCTGTAAAACATAATCCCCACAAGCGTGACCATAGGTATCGTTAAATTTTTTAAAATGATCTATATCAAGCATGAGAACACCAAGCGGAAGTCTATTTTCAAAAGAAAAGTCAAGTTTCTCTGCGAGAATAGTATAAAAATAGTGTTTTAGTTTTAACCGTGTCATCATGTCGGTAGTTGTCATTTCAATTAAACTCGCATTATTGATTGCAATTGCAGAAATCGATGCAATGTCGAGCATTTGTTCACGTTCATAGTCAGAGTACGAAACACCTTCGCCAACATCTATGCGCTCACCCAAAAGCAAAATCCCGTTTAGATGATTTTTTTGCTTTAAGGGAACAATAAGAGAAGGCTTCAAGGAAGAAATTTGTTCAAGGATAGAAGTATCTTTAAAACAGCTCTCTAACTCTTCATAGGTATAGGTTCTATTGTTTTCTGCCAAAAAAGGTATAAGCGGATGCGTTGTCGGTATGAGATAGGATACTGCATCGACGAGTTCAAGACCATTATAGTTAGAATCTAGCGCAAAAAAATCTGCATCAAAAGACTTTAGAATAAAAACCCCTGTGCCAAGTACTCGCATTTGACACATACAAACATAGAGAATAGATTCTATAAGAGTATCTATTTCTAATACAGATGACAAACTCTTCGACATTTCCAGTAATTGTCTATAATCATAGAGTTGTTTTTCATACAGGACAACCTTCTCCTGAAGAGAAAGTTTTTTCTTTGGTTTATTTGTTTGTGTCATGAGCCTAACTTCTTCCTATCTTTATCTGTAATTATAACATAATTCTGCATAATATCAATAAAAAACATCCATTTTGAAAAATGATTTTCCAATTCCTCTGCGTCATCCTTATTTCGTACTGAAGAAACGAGTAATTTAATATTAGAAATATCTGAAGGGTTTGATTTTTTAGCTTCTGAAAGCAAAACTTCAATAATATGAGCGAGACTGTTGATATCGTTCATGATTTCTTGCATAAGACGCTGCGCATCATGATTTATTGTATCTATTTGAAAACTTACTTTTTTCAGCAAATCGACATTTTGCTGTCCTTCCAAAGCATTACTACGTAAAACAGCAAGGTCGTTAGTCTGGCCTTTTGTAAACTCATTTTCAAAACTTCTCAGTTTCGCATCTATCTCGGAACAGGCAAAAACGGCAGAAGAAAAATCAGATTTAAATGAAGGATTCGTAAAAAAGCCTTCTACAACTATCCTATTCAAATAATTTACTATTTTATTTGTAAAAAACATACGCATAAAAGTATTGATTATAGATAATGGCATAATATGCAAAAAACCTTCTATAGAATTTGACTGTAAAAAATGGCTCAATTCTTGCGTATAGCCTTGCAAGGGAAGTAGATTTCGATTGTCAAATAAAGTTTTAATATCCTCAGTGTTTTTTTCATCTTGCAATTCAACAGCAATGCGTTTTGATTCAGAATCAAATTGTTTTTTCATTTTCTCCCTATACGGTTCTATAAAGCTACGATTATATTCGGCAACTTGCAAGAGAACGTCCGTTTTACCCTTAATAAGAAAAATCATTTTTTGTAGGGTATCGGCGTTCAAAATATTTTTAAATGCCGCGTGGATTGTTTTTATCTCTTTCAAGAAACATTTTTGATTTGCTTTCTCATAGCCATTGTGCACAAAACAGAGCGCCTCAAGAGCCCTTGCTTCTGCAAGACTCAGAGTAAATCCCGCAGCCAAATAATACAAATCTACAAGGTGGGTTTCCGCATCAGCTAACAAAAGAGGAGAAAAGCGAGGTGCTGTATCTTTTCTCTCGCTATACTGTGAGTCAAACTGTGTCAAAAACGAAACATAATTAAACTGGCAAATATCAAAAAGATGATCGAGGTTACGTATCACTTGCTCTATTTTTTTAAAGTCCTCTGCATCGAAAAAAGAAAGAGCTCTTGCAATAGCCTTTTCTTGATTTGTTTTTATTTCCGCATGAACGCCGAGAGCTTTTCCGAGATATTCTTTTTTACGATTCTCGTATGAAAGCGATTCTAGCAAGTCTCGTTGCTCTTGCGTAAAACCTGTTTCTATTAAGCTCGTACTATAACGCATGGCTATTTTTCGATTTGGGTTGTAAAGGGTTTCCAAAAGAAAATTATGCATCTTTACTGTTTCGGTTTGCAAAATATGTATCACCTGAGCAAAGGCCGGTGTAATGTAAGCATTTTTATAAATCTGTGCAGGGTGATTTTTTAGCTCCAATTCAATTTTTCGCAGCTGAGGCGCTTGAGAATGCTGATTTTTCTCTTTGTGAAACAAGCGTTTGAAAAACTGGGCAATTGAATTTAATAAAGCCATGTACTAAGTGTAATAAGTTTAGGGTATAATTACAAGAAATTTTTAAAAATTTCCTCATAATCAGCCTTTTTTGTTGCTGCAACAATCGCCAAGCGCATTTGTCCTCCTCCTTCCAAGCCCTTTGAATAGGCAGAAAAACGTTTCCGCATTTCCCGACAGGCAAGTTCTTCTCCCTTATCCACTATGAGGAGATCCAGTTCTTGCATAGCTCGCATGACTTTGTCTTCTATTTTGATTGCTTCGTAGCTATTTGACAGCAAAAGATCTCGCGTTTGCCGAAAGATAAAGGGATTGCCCATAGCGCCGCGTGCAAACATAAGTGCATGACAAGCTGTTTTTTCGAGCATTTCTTTTGCTGCCTCGGGACTAAAAACATCTCCTGAACCAAAAACTGGTAGCTTGTTTCCTATAAAAGCAACGAGCTCACCGAGAACCTGCCAGTCAGCAAAGCCTTCGTAGCCTTGAGCGCGTGTTCGTGCATGTAGGCAGATTGCCTGTGCTCCTGCCTCATAGGCTGCTTGAGACGTTTCTTTCCAGTTAAGATTCTTTGCATCCCAGCCTGAACGTATTTTTATTGTTACAGGAATAGAGCCTGCCTCATCGACAACCGCCTTTGTGATAGCATATAAATGACGAGGGTCTCGTGTGAGTGCAGAGCCTGCATTTGACTTAATAATTTTTGGTACAGGGCAACCTGCATTTATATCGATTAAGGAGGGTGTGTATTTTTCTACAAGAATCCTTGTTGCCTTTTTCATGGAATCGACTTCGCCACCAAAAATTTGCGGTGCAAAAAACTGCTCGTTTTCTCCACGAAGTAAGAGTATTTCAGTCTTATCAGAACCACGCCAAAGCGCTTCCGCGGAAACCATCTCGGTATAACAAAGATTTGCCCCTTCAGCTATGCAAATAGAACGAAAGGCTCTATCTGAATAGCCGGCAACGGGTGCGAGAAAAAGATTCCCGGGAATATGTACACTTCCTATAGAAACAGGCTTGTATAATAATGCATTCATTCAAAATCTTATTCGGGTAGATTAAAAAAGGTACAAGAGTTTTTCCATAATTGTGCTACAAGTTCTTCAAAGTCTATATCCAACATATCTGCCATAAATCGAGCTGTCGAAGGCGTATACGAGGGCATATTTCGTTTTAAAAGTCGAAACTCAGCCGGTATCATAAAAGGACTTTCGGACTCTATCATAACTCTGTCGAGTGGAAGCATCACAATTGTTTCGTGTAAATTTTTTGCGTTTCTATAGGTTAAGTTTCCTGCAAAAGAAAAATACACGTTTAGGTCCAAATCTAAAACCCTTTGAGCGTAGTCAGCATTTTCAGAATAACAATGTAACACAGCACCTGCGCTTGGTATGCGCTCTCGTAAAATATCTAAAACATCAGCACCTGCATCTCTGTTGTGAATAATAACAGGTTTTTTGTGTTTTTCTGCCAACTCAAGCTCTGTTATAAAAAGCTCTATTTGTGAACGCTTATCTCCAAACTTTCGATAATAATCGAGACCTGTTTCCCCAAGAGCAACAACATTGGGCAAAGTGAGGGCGTTTTCAACTGTATCTATCCAGTTTTTCCCAGGGTTTGTTACTTCGGATGGAGCAACTCCAACGGCATGATAGATACCCTGCACGCCTTTTAGGTTTCCATATACCTTTGTAAAGTCATGTAGGCTATTGCAAATGCTTACTATACGAGTCACTTGTGCTTGTTTTGCTTCCTGTATAACGCGAAGCTGTTCGATGGGATCATCATAAATCAACCCGATATGGGCGTGAGTATCAAAAAACTGCATGGCTTTCTTCCAAAAAAAGATAACAAAGGAGGTTTTTGTACTTCCGTCCTAGCAAATAAGTACAAAAAACACTAAAATCCTTTGTGAAACAATACTAATGTAAGATTTTTTTTGTTCCTGTCGATAAAGATAGCATAGTAAAGTGCAATCGTCAATGTTTTTTTTCAGATTTCATTTGTGAGTTTGACAGATTGCATAGAACAATGCTATAATACCGCTAGTCTAAAAAAATAATCGAGGTAGAATTTGGCTCAAACTCGTCGTTATAAAAAAATCGAAAAAAACTTTGTTTTTTCTATATTAAATGCGTGTAAACAATTTTTCTCTGCGATAGGAAGGTTTTTTCTTTTTATTTTTAAAGCAGGAAATCGAAAACTAACTATTATGTTAGTTCCTCATTCACAGAAAAAAGTTTTAAACTTTCAAACAAGTATTTTCGCCCTCGTTTTAATGTTTGCCATTTTGGGAGGGCTTACGCTTTCCTTTGTTGTTTACAATAAGCAAACTTTTATTGCCTCAAGGGAAATAACACAGCTTCGTGATGAAAATAAAAAAACAAAGGCGAGTTTAGATGAGCTTCGAGACGAAAGCACCAATCTCATGCAAACCGCCAAGCGTTTTCAAGCAAGTCTCTCACAGTCCCTTTCTATCCTTGGCATAAACCAAACGACAAAAAATCAAAACGCTGGTAGCTCAAGCGACCTTGCCTCACTTTTCGACTTACAAGAAATATCTCAAGGAAGCTTGCAAGAAGTAGCTGAAATAAAAGAACTTACCGCCTATCTTGAAAGCTCTATTCAACCGCTAGAACAAATTGCAAAAATGCTCGAACTTCAGGGGAGCTTATTTGCAGACATCCCGAGTGTTTGGCCTCTAAAAGGTGGCATTGGGCATATTTCTATGGCCTTTGGTCAAAACAAACACCCCATAACTGGACAGTGGTATATTCACAAGGGCTTAGACTTTTCTACTTGGCGCTCAGGAGATCCCATTATTGCAACTGCAAACGGGCAAGTTGTTACCGCTGATTATTCGCAAGATTTTGGCTACTATGTTGTTATCAAGCATAAACATGGCTTTTACACCCGTTATGCACATATGAGTGTTATTCGTGCGCGAAAAGGTCAGTTTGTTTCCCAGGGAGACATTATCGGAAATGTCGGCAACACAGGGCTTTCCACCGCAGCACACTTGCACTATGAAGTACATATTGGTGATGGTGTTGTTGACCCTGCAAAATATGTCTACGTCAAGCTTGCGAAGTAGGTTTTTATGGCACTCGGTTTTGATGATATTTCAATAAACACACTTATAGGTTCTGGTTCAAAATGTACAGGAGATATGTCCGTCGCAGGCTTTGTGCGCATCGATGGAGATCTTGAGGGAAACATTGAAACTTCAGGGCGCATTATAATCGGAGAAAGCGCTCGTATTCTTGGGAATGTCTATGCCAAGCAGGTTTTAGTTGGGGGAGTTGTTCTTGGAAATATTGTCGCAGAAAAAAGCGCAACCTTATTTTCTACAGCCAGCCTCATAGGCGATCTTATTTCACCAAAAATTCAAATCGAGCAAGATGTCGTCTTTCAAGGTTCTTGTATCTCGCTGAAAGACCCAGAGCGTTTTGAAGAGGCAAAAAAAGATTGGCTTACAAAAATATCGATTGAAAATAGAGCCTTATCACTGTAGGATTTAGTTATGGTTAGCATTGACCCATTACAAGCGGCACTTCATGCAAGTTCGCAATTACAATCTCCACAACAAAAAACAAAAAAAACTGATACGTCGAAAAAAAAAGGACTGTTTTCAACACTCTTAGCAGATAGCGCAAAGGAAGAAGCTTCTCTCTCTTCTTTGCCACCAGATCTAGCAAATCTTTCTTTTGATGAAGCAATGCAAGTTCTCATCGATTCTGTATATGAGGCAGGCGATATTCTCAAAAAAAAGCCATACGCTGATTCCTTCGTTATCTACAAAAAAGCGATTGGGGAGTTTTTGCGTTTTGTTGTAGATGAAAGCTATGAAGTTGAAGACCAAGAAGGTGTCGCACAAAAAAACAAGGCAGGTATTTTTATAAAAAAGAAATACACCATTGTAAAAACAGTAAATGAAGAGCTTGATAGGCTCGCAAAAGATATTTTATATAATCAAATAGAACAAATGCAATTGGTAGCACGAGTCGATGGTATAACTGGCTTGCTACTCAATACATTTTCTTAAAAATAGAGGTTAAAAATGAGTACCGTTTTTGAAAAAGATATAGATCCACAAGATGCCGATATTCTCTCGTCTTTAGAAGATGAGTTCTTTGAGGATGGAAATGGAGATAACTCCAATTACGAATACCCCCCCAATATGTACAAGCTTTCTCTCGAGTATTCAAGTGAGTCGATGTATACGAGTTTAAAAGAAGGCGATGTTTTAGAAACAAACACCTATGTTATTGTGAACACGCGATACGGAAAAGATGTTGCCCTCGTTCTAGGACCAGTACAAAAACCCATTGGTGTCAAACCACAAGACATTGTCGCAATCGAAAGAATTGCATCCAAAGAAGATGTCGAAAAAATAGCTCAGCTAAAGGAAAAAGAAGCAGAGGCTTTTAAAGTCTTCCGAGAAAAAGTTGCAATTCACAAACTCGATATGAAACTTATCACAACCCACTATCTCTTTGATGAACCAAAAATCCTTTTTTTCTTTAGCTCCGACAACCGTGTCGACTTTCGAAATCTCGTAAAAGACTTGGTGAGCATTTTCAAAATGCGCATCGAGTTGCGGCAAATCGGTGTACGCGATGAATCGAGAATTGTTGGTGGACTTGGTGTTTGTGGACGTGCTTTTTGTTGCAACGCTGTTTCTGACAAACTAAAACCTGTTTCTATTCGCATGGCAAAGGAGCAAAATCTTTCTCTCAACTCAACAAAAATTTCAGGACAATGCGGAAGATTGCTCTGTTGCCTATCCTACGAGTCCGATTGCTACACTGAATGCAGAAAAAAACTGCCCCAAGAAGGAGCAATTATTTATTTTGAGGGACAACAATGTCGTGTTATCGAAGTAAATCCGCTCGCTGGTCTTGTGCGAATCGATGCTGATGATTCGCGAATTGTAAGCGTTGCCAAAAAAGACCTTTCTTTTATAGACGGCCGATGGATAGCAAAAGCAAAAAACTAAGAAAGGACCGCTAAAAGCATCTCGCTTTCTTTTGTAAAAGGATTTTTTTGAAAATCTGCATAAAATGCTATCGACTGGAAACCTGCTTCTTCTGCAAGTCTCTTTATATCGCTCGGACGATAGAGCTGTATCTCGGTCTTCGTTAAAACCGGATATATTTTCCCATTGCTTCGCTCAATGTCCATGTTCAAGCTAAAGCGTTCCGTTTCTTGCCAAATTTGGTAAAAAAGCTTTGCCCGCTCCGATTCAATCGTAGGCATTGCAAGCATCGGAGATGGATGACGCCCTTCCAAGTTCCATAGCTGCAATACAAGAGAGCCATCTTGCGACAATAATTTTTTACAATCGAAAAAAAACTTTTTTATAAGTATCTCATCGTGAATAAAAAGAAGCTGATTATATAAAACGGAGATAACATTATAAAATCCCTCACCCAAAAAATGTGTCATCTCAAGACTCGACATATTTAAAAAACGCAGCGCTGTGTTTGGATAGCGCCTTCGTCGACTTGCCGACTCAAGCAAACTCAACTCCTCTTCCAAGCCCGTTACATCATGACCTTCCAGTGCGAGATGATATTCCAAGCCTCCCGTATTCGAAGCTATTCGCAAAAATCGCGTCGGCATTTTATACTTTTTTGTTATCTCAAGATAAAACTCTTTAATATCCTCTGAAACAGGAAAGAGCTCATCATAGTATTCATTAAATAATTCCACATTTTCCATATCTATCATTATATTCCATGCAAGACAATAAATCTATCCTTTTATTTAAGTATCAATATTGACTAAATCGATAAAACTTTATAGATTATAAGTGTTGCCAAGAGGATGATTTGACAGCCTTTTACAATAAACAACAGCAAATGTCAATGATTGGTAAAAAACATATTTTTGAGGTTTATAATGATTACAATTACAGTATGTATGGGAAGTTCCTGCTTTAGTCGTGGAAACTCCATAAATGCTGAAATAATACAAGAATATATAGAAAAAAATAATTGCCAAGCGACCGTCTCCTTAAAGGGCTGTCTGTGCGAAGGCAATTGCAACAAGGGTCCAATTATAAAAATTGATGACAAGGTGTTTTATTCAGTAAGTCCCGAAGGCATTGAAGCATTACTAAACCACGAACTCGAGGTAAAACCGTGACACATATTTCACCCATCTATACCGAGCTCACAGAATGCCAGGATTGCTACAAGTGCATTCGTCAATGTCCTGTAAAAGCAATACGAGTTGAAGATGGCCATGCGATGGTTGTCCCCGAGCTTTGTATTCTCTGCGGTCATTGTGTTATTCACTGCCCCGCAAAAGCAAAACACGTACGTGATGATGTACCCAAAACAAAACAGCTTTTTAACCTAAAATCACGCGTTATTGTTTCACTTGCGCCCTCCTTTGCTTCAGAGTTCCCTGAGTTTTCTGTCGAAGAAATGATTTTTTCTCTCAAGCAGCTTGGCTTTTGGGCTGTCTCAGAAACAGCAATTGGAGCAGACCTCGTTTCGCAAAACATTGCAAAAGAACTCGATGCCTTGCAAGCTACAGGGGGAAAACAAAAGCTATTTATCTCGAGCGCCTGCCCCGCAAGTGTCGAATATATAAAACAATACCGTCCCTCATTTGCTCCATACATAACAGAAACCTCTTCCCCCTCTTCATGCACATGCACGATACCTCAAGGAAATCTACGGCGATGATGTAGGTATTGTTTTCATCGGTCCCTGCATCGCAAAAAAACGAGAAGCCGATGTATGGAACATCATAGACTCAGCGCTTACCTTTAATGACCTACGGCAATGGTTTAAAAAAGAGGGGCTTTTAAAGAAACCGTCTACACCACTGGATAAAACAAAAGAAGATTTTATCCCCTTTCGAGCTGGGCAGGGAAGCATCTACCCCATCGGTGGCGGAATGATAGATTCTTTAAAAACCTACAAACCGCTGGAAAATATACGCTCGCTTTCATTTACGGGAATAGAGCAAATTCGTGAATCTTTAGAAGGGCTTCATAACGAGAGCCTTAAAGCACCGCTTTTTTTGGAACTTCTCGCTTGTGAGGGAGGCTGCGTCAATGGACCGGGAACTCGCAAGGGTTCAAGCCTTGCCCTGAAAACACTTCGTGTAAACGAATACGCTTTTACAGCCGCCGACCGACTTCCCGAAACGGTTTTTGAAACAGAGCGCGACCTTAGCGGAAGCCTTCCCATAGAAAAAGAAGAAAAAACAAAACACTCAGAAGAAGATATTCGTCATGCCCTACGCTCGGTGGGAAAATATACACGCGAAGATGAGTTAAACTGTGCCAGTTGTGGCTACGATACCTGCCGACTCTTCGCCGAAGCGATGCTCGATAATCGAGCAGAAAAAACAATGTGCGTTTCCTACATGAAAAAACTTGCTCAGAAAAAAGCAAACGGTCTTATACGCGCAATCCCAGGTGGCGTCGTCATAGCAAATGCCGACCTAAAAATAATTGAATGCAATACACAATTTGCGAGTCTCATCGGACCAGATATAGAACTTATGTTTGAAGCAAAACCGGGACTAGAAGGAGTTGACCTTCAACGTATCATTCCTTTTGGAAAATATCTCGGCGACGTTATGACCAGAAGCGGTCCAGACCGTATAGAAAAAGAAGTAGTCTTTGGCAAAAAAATTTTTCACATATCTGTATTTGTCATTGAAAAAGAATCTGTTGCAGGAGCAGTAATCGAAGATGTTACTTCTCCGCAAATACAAAAACACCGCATCGTAAAGCAGGCAAAAAAAGTTATAGATAAAAATCTCCAAGTTGTGCAAAAAATTGCCTTTTTGCTTGGAGAAAATGCAGCAGAGTCCGAGTCCATATTGAACTCCATTATCAATTCATTTTCTGAAGACGAAGAGGAGCTCTAGAAATTGCAATTTTTTAAGGGTTTTAGCTCAGGAAACGAAACATTTATAGAAGTTGCGCACCACCAGGTGTCAAAATACAAACAAGGCGCTGAAGGAGATATTTTCCTTTCACAAAAAAACAATAAAGACGGGCGCATTATAACCGCTCTTTCAGATGGGCTTGGCTCAGGAATTAAAGCGGGGGTACTCGCAACATTGACCGCAACCATGGCAATAAAATTTGTGGCATCGGATATTCCCATAAAACGAGCAGCTGAAATTATCATGAACACGCTACCCGTTTGTAAAGAACGGGGCATTAGCTATGCAACCTTTACACTCGTTGATATAGAACCAAATGCACGCGTAAAAGTTATAGAATACGATAACCCTCCCTATATTTTAATCCGAAAACAAACCTTTGTTGAACCGATTAAGGAGTTTACAACCATAGAACGAAAGAATATAAAAACAGGACCAAAAAAAGAGGCTATTATCCATTACTCACACTACGAAGCACGTCCAGGAGATAGACTTGTTTTTTTCTCTGATGGGGTAACACAATCAGGAATGGGAAGCCCGCACTTCCCATTTGGCTGGGGCTACAATAACGTGCAATCTTTTATCCTCGACATAGTAGGAAGAAAACCAGATATTTCCGCCCGAGATCTAACGCGAGAAGTTGTAAATCAAGCACTTCTAAATGACGCATACAAGGCAAAGGATGATATAACCTGCGGTATTATTTTTTCCAGAGAGCCACGAGATTTGCTTGTTATAACAGGGCCCCCACTTTACCCAGAACGAGATGCCGACCTTGTTCGCTCTTTTTTGAACTTTGAGGGAAAGAAAATCATTTCCGGTGGTACAACCGCCAATATTGTTTCTCGGGAAACGGGGAAAAAAGTACATGTGAACTTAAAAAATCTTGACCCAAAGATACCACCAGAGTCAGAGATGGAAGGCGCAGACCTTGTTACCGAGGGAATCATAACGATGGCCGCCGTTGCCGAAATCCTTGAAAAAAACACAAAACAGGATCTCAGCTGTAGAAATGCCGCAGAAAAAATGGTAGAGCTTTTTCTAAACTCAGATAGAATTGTGTTTTTAGTTGGAACAAAAATAAACGATGCGCATCAAGACCCCCAACATGCCTGTTGAACTTGAGATTCGTCGAAATATAATTAAAAGAATTTCTGTATTATTACAAGAAAAATATTTAAAGGAAGTGGTTATCCACTATATTTAGGAGGTTTTATGAAAAACATTAGGGTTTCCATTTGTACAGGAACAGCCTGTTTTGTTATGGGTGCTTCAGAAATTATGATGCTCGAAGATTCTATCCCTGAAGATTTACAAGGGAGAATGAATCTAGAAATAGAAGGCGTTTCTTGTTTAGAAAAATGCACAAACCACAATCGCCAAAAGGCTCCCTTTGTTTTAATAAATGACAATCTTTTGGAAAATGCCACGCTTGCAGGCGTTATAGATGCTCTTAGAACAATTGTAGAAGAGGAATAATAAGAATGTTACACTTAAATAATAATGCGTCAAAAATCAAAAGAGAGATTTTGATACGCTTAACAAAATTACAACTGGAAGGAAAACTCGAAGAAGGGGCGCACTATATCCCACGAGAAATGGCTCCCCGCGGGAGCGAACCTTTTCGCTGTTGTATTTATCATGATCGCGAAATTTTACGACAACGAGTTATAGCACGGCTTGGTTGGGGTTTAGAAGACTATGACGATGATAAAAAATTAGCCGATTATGCAAAAGAAGCTCTTGAGCGAGAAGCGCCGACCTGGCCCATGCTCACCGTCTTGGACGAAGCCTGTAACGCCTGTGTTAAAACACAGTTTGTTGTTACTGATGCGTGCCAAGCATGTCTTGCACGTCCTTGTATGCTCAATTGCAATAAAAAAGCTATAGAAATAAAAAAATCTCGTGCTGTTATCGATAAGGACCTCTGCAATAACTGCGGACTTTGTATGACAAACTGTCCTTACAATGCAATTATAAAAATTCCCGTACCTTGTGAAGAAGCCTGCCCAGTAGGTGCCATTACAAAAGATGAAAACGGCAAAGAAGTTATCGATTATCATAAATGTACTTTTTGTGGAAACTGCATGAGAGCCTGCCCCTTTGGTGCAATGATGGATAAAAGCCAACTCGTCGATGTTATCAAGCATATGATGAATGGAAAAAAAGTACATGCAATGTACGCCCCCGCTGTTGCAGCCCAGTTTCGATCCGCCCCCGGGCAACTCGAAGGAGCTCTTATGGCAGCCGGCTTTGAAAAAGTCTGGGAAGTTGCACAAGGTGCCGATATTACCGCAGAAAAAGAAGCGCATGAGTTCGAAGAGCGCATGGAAGAAGGTGCCAAAATGATGACAACCTCCTGCTGTCCTGCCTATGTTCGCGCAGTAAAACGCCACGTGCCAGCCCTTGAATCTTGCATTTCTGATACAAAGAGTCCGATGCACTACACCGCCGAGCTTGTAAAAAAAGAAGCTCCCGATTGTGTTTCTGTGTTTATTGGCCCCTGTTTAGCAAAACGACGCGAAGGAATGGACGATCCCTATGTCGATTACGTACTATCGATTGAAGAAATCGGAGCGCTCTTTGTTGCAAAAAATATCGAACTAGAAAAACAAGAAATTATGCACAAAGAAAATAACCCAAGCCCAACAGGAAGAAACTTTGCGATTACCGGTGGCGTTGCCGAGGCTGTTAAAGTACGCCTCAAGCATCCTGAAAAACTAAAAGCGGCGGTTATCAATGGATTATCAAAGGCAGGGATGAAACAACTCGAAAACTATGGTAAGATAAATGCCGGAGAACTTCCCGTTACCGAAGATACACCAAATCTTATTGAAGTTATGTCTTGTGAAGGTGGCTGTATAGCAGGTCCATCGGTTATAGCGAATCCAAAGGTTGCTGCAATCCAACTAAAGAAATACGTAAGTCAATAAGAGTCTAATTATCTCACCCTTGAAAATATGTGTAGATAATAGTACACTATTGAAGCAAAAACACCAAAAGACTCCTTTTTATCAAAAAAAAGAGTCTTTTGAATAAAATATATAAGGACGGTTTTATGTCGGATAAAAATCTGGTCATGATCGACGGTAATACAGCCGCTGGTCACGTTGCCCACGCTTTAAGCGAGGTAGTGTCTATTTACCCTATCACTCCTTCGAGCCCTATGGGAGAGGTTGCTGATGAGTATTCAGCAAAAGGCAAAAAAAACATTTGGGGTACTGTCCCTGATGTTGTAGAAATGCAATCAGAAGCAGGTGCAGCTGGTGCCGTGCACGGTGCATTAACTACTGGTGCTTTAAGCACAACTTTTACAGCCTCACAAGGGCTTCTTTTAATGATTCCTAATATGTACAAAATAGCAGGAGAGCTTACAAGCACAGTCTTCCACGTTGCAGCTCGTGCTTTGGCTACCAGTTCTTTATCCATTTTCGGTGACCATCAAGACGTTATGGCTTGTCGACAAACTGGTTGGGCTATGATTGCTTCAAATAACGTACAAGAAGTTATGGACCTCGCTCTCATCTCCCATGCAGCAACCCTACGAAGCAGAGTTCCCTTCCTTCACTTCTTTGATGGTTTTAGAACTTCACATGAAATCCAAAAAATCGAAGAAGTTTCTTACGAAGTTATGAAAAAAATGATTTCTGATGAACTCGTTCGTGAACACCGTCTCCGTGGACTAACACCAGAAAAACCTGTTATTCGCGGAACAGCACAAAACCCCGATGTCTACTTCCAAAGCCGAGAAGGCGTAAACAAATACTACAATGCAGTTCCTGGCATTGTACAAGAAGAAATGGACAAATTTGCTAAACTTACCGGCCGAAAATACAAGCTCTTTGACTACTACGGCGCAAAAGATGCAGAAAAAGTTATCGTTATCATGGGATCTGGCACAGACACCTGTGAAGAAACAATCGATGCATTAAATGCAGCAGGCGAAAAACTAGGTCTCTTAAAAGTGCGACTCTACCGACCCTTCGGTGCAGAGCTTTTTGTACAAGCAATTCCACAAAGCGTAAAGGCCCTTGCTGTTCTTGACCGAACAAAAGAACCAGGCTCACTTGGAGAACCCTTGTACCAAGACGTAGTTACCGCGCTTTCAGAAATGAAAAGAGATATCCCTGTTGTTCTCGGTGGTCGATACGGACTTGGTTCAAAAGAATTTACCCCAACCATGGTAAAGGCTGTTTTTGAAAACCTCAGCGGCAAAAAAATGAACAAGTTTATCATCGGTATCGAAGACGACGTTCTCGGACAAAGTCTAAACTACGACCCAAACTGGACACTCGAAGAAGCAGGCATGAACGAAGCAATGTTCTACGGACTTGGTTCTGACGGTACTGTTGGTGCAAATAAAAACTCAATTAAGATTATTGGGGAAGCAAAGCCTGAGCTCAACGCACAAGCATATTTTTCCTACGACTCCAAAAAATCTGGAGGCTTTACCGTTTCACACTTGCGATTTGGTCAAAAGGCAATTCGACGCCCCTACCTCATCACCAGTGCTGACTTTGTTGCCTGCCATAAGTTTACCTACCTTGAAACCTACGACATGCTTGCAACAGCAAAACAAGGTGCAACCTTCCTTCTCAACAGCCCCTTCGACGCAGCAACAGTATGGAAGCATATTCCCGTTGAAGTGCAAAAACGCATTATCGATAAAAAGCTAAACTTCTACGTCATAGATGCATTCAAAATTGCAGATAAGGCAGGAATGGGAAGCCGTATCAACGTTGTTATGCAATCAGCATACTTTAAGATTTCCGGTGTTCTTCCAGAAGACGTCGCTGTCGATTACATGAAAAAATTCATCGACAAATCCTACGGTTCCAAGGGAAAAGAAGTTGTTCAAAAAAACATTGCAACTATCGACATGGCGCTCTCCGCTGTTGAAAAGGTAGCTTATCCTGCAACAACAGAAGGCGACCTTCACATGAAACCTGCAATGAAATCTGATGATTGCTTTGTATCAGATGTACTCAACACAATGGCAATTCAAAAAGGCGACGACCTTCCAGTGAGCAAGCTCCCAGAAGACGGAACCTTCCCAACTGCCACAACGCAGTATGAAAAACGAGCAATTGCAGAAAAAATCCCCGTATGGGATCCAGAAGCTTGTATCCAATGTGGACAATGTTCCTTTGTTTGTCCTCATGCTGTTATCCGCATGAAAAAACTCAGCGACGCTGACGCTGCAAAAGCCCCAGAAAGCTTCCTTGTTGCAGAAATCAAGCCAAAGGCAGAAGAAGGGCGAAAAATTACCCTCAAGGTTTCTGGCGAAGACTGTACTGGTTGTGGACTCTGTGTTTCTGTTTGTCCTGGAAAAAACAAAACAGACCCAACAAAAAAAGCAATCAATATGACCGACTACAGCGAAGAACTTCGAGCACAAGAAGTTATCAACTGGAACTACTTCATGGACCTTCCTGAAGTACCAAATGCTGAAATTAACCTTGGAAATCCAAAAGGGCTCGCTCTTAAACGACCTCTTTTTGAATTTTCCGGCGCCTGTGCTGGTTGTGGTGAAACACCCTATATCAAGCTTGTATCACAAATCGTAGGAGACCGAGCGGTTATTGCAAACGCAACAGGTTGTTCTTCTATCTATGGTGCAAATCTTCCATCAACACCCTACTGTAAAAACGCAGAAGGAAAGGGGCCTGCTTGGTCAAACTCACTTTTTGAAGATGCCGCTGAATTCGGCTATGGTATGCGGATGACAAGCGATAAGCTTGCTATTTACTCACGTGAAGTTGCAGAAAAAGCAATCGAAGCAGGCCTTGCAAAAAGCCTCCTCGAAACTATTCTTGCAAATAAACAAGAAGACGATGCAGCCATTGAAACACAAAGAGCAAGCGTTGAAGCCCTTAAAAAAGAACTTGCAAACAATGCCGACCCACTTGCAAAAGAACTTCTTTCACTTGCAGACCACTTTATCAAACGATCTGTATGGGTTATCGGTGGAGACGGTTGGGCATACGACATTGGCTTTGGTGGCTTAGACCATACCATTGCATCTGGAAGAAACATAAACATCCTCGTCCTCGACACAGAATTGTATTCAAACACTGGTGGACAAATGTCTAAGGCAACGCCAATCGGTGCCGTTGCAAAATTTGCTGCAGGTGGTAAATCCATGGCAAAAAAAGACCTCGGCATGATCGCAATGAGTTATGGCTACGTATACGTTGCACGCATCGCAATGGGTGCTAATATGGCACAAACCATCCGCGCCTTACGAGAAGCTGAATCCTACGACGGACCATCTATCGTAATAGCATACAGCCACTGTATTAACCATGGAATTAACATGGGCAATGGCTTACAAAACCAAAAAGATGCTGTAACAAGCGGACTTTGGCCATTGTACCGATACGACCCACGACTTGTTGAGCAAGGGAAAAACCCCTTCCAACTCGACAGCAAAGAGCCAGATTTCAATCTTGCTGACTACATGTACAAAGAAGTACGCTTTAAAACCTTAAAAGCTGCAAATCCTGAACGAGCACAAATGCTCTTGGAAAAAGCAACAGAAAAGGCAAAGAGACAGTACAAAGAGTACAAATACTTAGCTGAACGAGATTTCTAAGCAAAGTAAAACAAAAGGCGGTTTGCATAAAGCAAGTCGCCTTTTTTATTGCCTAGAGCTCTTTTTTGGTGTAGAATAGTACTATAAAAACCATTCTCTTTGGGGGCACAATGTTTAGAACACTTATATATTTTTTCAAGCTTGTTTGGGACTTACTGAAAAAAAATAAAGACTTAAAAAAAGCAGAAAAGCTTGAAAAACAAGGACGTATAAAAGAAAGGGATGCCCTCGTGCGCCCCATTGTACAGGACTGGGCACAAAAACTTATCTACAACACAAAATCTACAGTGGAAGTAATCGGTTCAGAAAATGTACCCAAAAACCAATCCATTGTTTTAATTGGAAACCACCAAAGCTATATGGATATTCCCCTTCTTTTGGGATTTATCGACACCCCCCTTGCCTTTATCTCCAAGGCAGAAATACTCAAGGTTCCCATCATTGCACGGGCGATGAAACAAATGCAATGCGAATTCATGGAACGAAATAACCCGCGACAATCCCTACAAACCATCCTCAAAGCAATCGAAAACATAAAAAATGGATATTCGACGGTTATCTTCCCGGAAGGAACACGCAGCAAGGGCGGTCCGGTAATTGATTTTAAGCCTGGAAGTTTTAAGCTTGCATTTAAGTCTGGAGCTCCCATTGTTCCTATCAGCATCGATGGTACCTGGCGCCTTTACGAAGACAAAAAACGCATAAACGCAGGACATATACGCCTCACAATACACAATCCCATCGAAACATCGAAGCTTACAAAAGAAGAAATGCATGAACTTCCTGAAAAAATTCGAGATATTATCTTAACAGCCCTATAGGATACACCATGTTAAAAAAAGAAATACTGATAAAAAAAGCATCTGGTCATCTTGAACCCTTTGACCCACGAAAACTTCTACAGTCGCTCAATGTCTCAGGTGCCGATGAACGACTCGCAAAAGAAATTCTTTCTGAAATTGAAGCTTGGTTAAAACCAGAGGTGAGCACTAAAAAAATTTATGCAAAGGCACTCGGCCTTCTTCGTCAAAAAACAGTTTCTGCTGCAGGAAAATACCGCGTGAAAGAAGCCTTAATGGAGCTCGGCGACAACGGGCATCCCTTTGAAATCTTTGTTGGCGAAATATTTAAAAAACTCAACTACGAAGTTGAAGTCGGAAAAATACTCCAGGGAAAAAGCATCACGCACGAAATGGACGTCATTGCAACAAAAGAAAAAAATCAACACCTCGTCGAGTGTAAATATAGCCAATTTGATAGTCGTTATGTAAGCATACAAGTCCCACTCTACGTCCATTCACGGGTACAAGACATTATCGCACATAGAAAAAAAGAAGATGCCTTTCGCGGCTTTAAGTTTACAGGATGGGTTGCAACAAACAATCGTTTTTCCCCAGATTCCGTAAAATATGCAGAAGATTATGGACTCTCCCTTTTATCATGGAATTACCCAAAAGAATATAGCTTGCGCTATCTCATCGAAAAACACAATCTTTTTCCCGTAACGATTCTACAGTCCCTCAACACAAAAGAAAAAGAAAAACTCATCACAAACAAGATTGTTACTTGTAACGCTTTGTTCAACAACCTCGAACATCTCGTTGCCCTCGACATCCCGGAAAAAAGAAAAAAAATCCTTTTGGCAGAATTAAACGCAATTAATAATAAAAATACTCATAAAAATAACGCGAAATAAAAACTTTAATTGCAAAATTCCCTCTTTCAATATATACTATACTAAGTAGTCGTGCAAATGCTAAAAGCTAGTGAGATACCTCGCTATACATAGTGGGGGAAAAACATCTTGACTTGTTATAGGAGGACTCTATGAAAAAAATGCTCTTGTTTGCTTTCATTATTTCGCTATCTTTGTTTGGCCTCAGTGCACAAAGCACAGAAACGAGCGACAGTTTAAAATTTATTGAATCAAGTGTGAAGGCTGAAAACGCTACAATTGACTTCTCTTTCAACGACTTGACAGGCGTACTCAGACTTACGTATACACTCGAAGTCTTTACCTTCGATCTTGATGAAGCAGATAGACTTATCCGCGAAGCAGTAGCAACATTTGTCGAAGAAAACGGATATTTTAAGTATCGCACCTATCCAGAAGAAGACGATATCCGCTATTTTGCAAAAACCCGAACAACCCGATATAAAAAATTCTATATCTTGTACGACAAAGCTCGTTTAGAAGGTTCTTTTTAAAGAAAAAAGCACCACTGTAGAAAAACAATCTTCTAACTAGTGGTGCTTTATCTATCCTTTTTTTACAAAGCCATCAATCAATATCCTCAACAGATTCAGCCTGAATAATATAGGGCTTTGACTTCCATTCGTAGACAATAAAGCCTATGGCAGCAAGAGAAACAATAATACCAAAAATCCGTACTATTGATTTTCCCACTTCAGTTGGTATAAAAATAAAAACGAGAGCCAAAACAATCGAAAAAACAATTTCATAAAGATAGGGCGCAATGCTGTAGCCTGCATCTTTTATTTTATAGAGGGCATAGCCTTGTATTACACTCGCAATACATAAATAAACAGCAATCCCATACAACAAAACAGAAAAAACAAGCTTGGCAACCAACAAGGGTAACAATACAGCCAAAAGCCCAACAAGGATGCTTAATATGCCTCGCACTACAATCGCTTTTTGAAAAAATGGGTTCAAAAGTAGTACCCGCATTTTTATTATATTGTAAAAACCATTGAGCAGAATACTAAATCCAATAATTATTACACAGGCTTTTATCCATCCTTCTGGTGAAAAAACCATGACTAAGCCAACTAAAAACAATAAAATAGACAGTCCAACATAGGTTTTTCTCATACATCTCCTCCTACATGTAGTTTTTACCTTTTATAAGTATACGCTAGATTGGACAAAATGAAAACAAAAAAATCCCCTTGCATACATTTTTATTATTTGTTACCCTCAAAAAGATGAAAAATAAATCCCTTAGTAAAAAAGCAAGCCTAACCGCACTTTTTTCTGCCCTTATCTGTGCAACAGCCTTTATTCAAATCCCTCTCCCTATAGGCGTTCCCATCGTTATCCAAGACATGACCGCAATTTTGGCAGGAATGCTTCTAGGACCTCTGTATGGGACTCTTTCTGTTTTACTCTTCTTAGTTGTGGGCATCATCGGACTTCCTGTTTTTTCAGGAAAAGCCGGATTTCACGTTATTTCGCAAGGTCTTACTGGTGGTTTTTTAGTAGGCTACCTTCTCTCGGCTTTTTTGGCAGGGCTTTGTATGCAGTTTTTTTATAAACCAGAAAAAAATGAAAAATCAGCGAAAACAGCATTCAAATCATGGCTTGTTCTTTTTTTTGCCGCAGTCATCGCAACAGTCGCTCTCTTCACCCTTGGCATAGCACGATTTATGGCTATAAGCGAAAAGTCTTTTATACAGAGTATAAGCTTGGTCCTCCTTCCTTTTTTACCTGGAAACCTTATAAAACTTGGACTTGTCGTCATTCTCACAAAACGCTTGCATCGATTTGTTCAAGAAATTACACAGTAAGTGTCAAATAAAACAGGATGCAAGATGGATAAAATAAAAAAAGCAAAAAATAAAACACTTTTTGTGTTGCAAAATATTTCCAAAACTTTTTACCCAAAATTCCAAGCGCTTACAAACATAAATTTTTCTGTAAACAAAGGCGACTTTATCGTCATTGCTGGGGCAAATGGCTCTGGAAAAACAGTTCTCATGCACATTATTGCAGGGCTTGAAGAAGCAAGTGAGGGCGAACTTATTTTTTTTAAAGAACAACGAGTTGGCTTGGTATTTCAAGAAGCGGATTCACAAATCTTGGCAGAAACAGTTGCAGAAGACGTCGCCTTTGGACCCAAAAACGCTGGTCTTTCCAAAGAAGCGCTTAGGAAAAAAGTCCATGAAAGCCTTCAGTGGACATCATTACTTGAAAAAAAAGATTTTTCTTCACGACTCTTATCTGGTGGAGAAAAAAGGCGACTCGCCCTAGCAGGAATTCTTGCCCTCGACAGCGATATTTTTATTTTCGATGAGCCTTTTGCAAACCTTGACTGGCCAAGCGTCAGGCAAGTCTGTGAACTTCTCGAAAAACTTAAAAAAGAAGGAAAGACAATCCTTGTCTTAACGCACGAACTTGAAAAAATACTCGCCTATGCAAATCGTTTTATTATTTTAAGCCAGGGAAGGGCTGTTTTTGACGGAAGCGTCGAAGAGGGCCTTTCCGAACAAATGCTCACAAAGCTCGAAAACTGGGGCATTCGAAATCCCTTGCAATCATACAAAAAGAAAGAGGATTTACATTGGTAGTAAATCTTTTTTCATACCGCAAAGCAGAGAGCCTTTTGCATAAAATAAACCCCGGCCTAAAACTTGTTTTTCTCATACTTTTTTCAAGCCTCATTTTTCTAAAACAAAGATGGATAGCACCGACCCTTTTAACAGCGCTTTCTTTTTGCCTTGCCCTCCTTCTTTTTTTTATGGCAAAAATACCAGTAAAAAAAATCTTTCAATTAAAACTTCTTGTTTTTATAGGCTTTCTTTTCGCTCTTTTTAAGTCCCTTTCTTTAGACATCCAGTTTTCGCCTCGGTTTCAATTTTTATGCTCATTCTCCTTGCAGGATGGCTTAGCTGGCTTGTTTTGGGGCTTTAATTTTTTTACCGCTTCTTTTTTTGCACTTATTTTCTTTGACACAACGAGTATGAGTGATTTGCAAGATAGCTTTCATAGTGTTCAAAAAAAACTCTCTCGTTTTATTCCTATTTTAGAAAAAATACCCTTGGCAAATGCGCTTGCCTTAACTATCTCTTTTATACCTGAAGTTTTTTCGCTCTGGGGGCAGATAAAAAAAGCATCCCTTGCACGACAAAATACGCGCAGCCATGTTCTAACAAAACCAAAAGGGGTTTTCAAAAAAAAATACAAAAAAAAGCTTTCTCTACGCCGACAGCTTGCTATTTTCCTCCAAGAATTTTCTACCCTTATTTCCCTCCTCCTTTTACGTGCTATGGAAAAACGAAAAGCATTGCTAAATCGCTCTTAAAACGATAAAATAGGGCAAGAACTACGACAGAATAGAAGGTAAAAAAAGCATGAAGGCGCTCATTGTTGGAAATGGAAGTTTAGAAAACATAGACCTGTTAAAAAAAGAGGCAAAAAAAACAGACTTTATTATTTGCGCAGATGGTGGCGCAGGTTTCCTAGAAAAAGCTTCTCTGCTTCCGCATTTTTTAATCGGAGATTTTGATTCAATCGATCAAGGACTTCTGGACTTCTACCGAAGTAAAAATGTAGAAATTATACAGCATCCAACAAAAAAAGATTTTACTGACACCGAACTTGCTATAGAGCTTGCACTAGAAAAAAAAGCGAGAGCGATAAGTCTTATTGCGGTAACCGGAAGTCGCATCGACCACAGCCTCTCATCACTTTTTTTGCTCAAGCCATTAGTCGAAAAAAAAATAGATGCGAAAATTCTAAGCGATTGTAACGAAGTCTATCTCCTCGGGTCTGGTGAATCAAGCATCAAACTCGAGAAAAAAAATCTTTCCCTAAACATGGACGAACTCATCCTCAGCCTCCTAGCGCTCAGTGAAAAAGTCGAAGGCATAAGAACGACAGGACTCTCCTATCCGCTCGTGGATGCCTGCTTAAAGCAAGGCTCAAGCCTAGGAGTAAGCAACCGTTTTTCTGCCACAGCGGCTACAATTAGGATAAAAAAAGGTTTTCTGTATATAATACTATCAAAAGAGATATAAGAACTGATAAGGATCATACTATGAAATACAGCTTTAAAAATGATTATGCCGAGGGTGCTCATCCAAAAATCCTGCAAGCACTTACAGAAACAAACATGCTTCAAAGCGATGGCTATGGGCTAGACTCTTTTTCCGAGCACGCAAAATCGATTCTGTATAAACATATTAACTTTCCTCAAGCTCAAGTTCATTTTTTAGTCGGTGGGACACAAACAAACCTCATCGCCCTATCTTCTTTTTTACGTCCGCACGAAGCAGTAATCGCCGTTTCTTCAGGGCACATTCTAGTTCACGAAACAGGAGCAATAGAAGCAACAGGACATAAAATCCTATCAACCAAGGGCAAAGAAGGTAAAATATATATTCCTGAGCTAGAGGCTCTCTTAAAAGAACATAGTGATGAACATATGGTAAAACCCCGACTTGTCTACATATCAAATGCAAGTGAAATAGGTACGATATACAGCAAGGAAGAACTTGAGACTCTGTATCGTTTTTGCAAAGATCAGAATCTTTTACTTTACATGGATGGCGCTCGCCTCGGTGCAGCATTGACAGCGCATGGAAATAATCTTTCACTTTCTGATATCGCTGCCTCGGTCGACGCGTTTTACATCGGCGGTACAAAAAATGGAGCGCTCTTTGGAGAAGCCCTCGTCATTTCCAATCCTTCGCTGCAAAAAGACTTTCGTTTTTTTATAAAACAAAAAGGCGGCCTCCTTGCAAAAGGACGCTTACTCGCCATTCAATTTTTAACCTTGTTTCAAGACAATTTGTTTTTTGATTTAGCAAAACATGGAAATACAATGGCTGGAAAAATACAAAAAGAACTAAAAGACTTGGGCTTTTCGTTTTTTATTGAAAGTCCTACAAATCAAATCTTTCCTATTTTCCCCAAAACGCTTATTGAAGAGTTGGAAAAAGACTATGGCTTTTATGTCTGGGAAGATGTTTCGGCAAGCGAAGCTGCTGTTCGCCTTGTAACTTCATGGGCAACGAAAGAAGATGCGGTTAAAAGTTTTATAAAAGCGGTACAAAAATCTAGCACGTACAACCTTAAAAAATAAATATACAAGGAAGGAATCTATGAAAAAAAAGAACGTTTTTATTGTCTATTGTCATCCTTCTGAGGAGTCCTTTACCCGAAATGTCCGAGATTCTTTTATACAAGGCTTAGAGGCTGCGGGACATAACTATGAACTTTCAGACCTCTACGCAATGGATTTTCAAAGTGATATGAGCAAAGAAGAATATACGAGGGACGCATTTTATCATGATATTCCCGTAATTGGCGAGGATGTAAGACAAGAACAAGAAAAAATAAATAGAGCTGACATAATCGTTTTTATCTATCCCGTTTTTTGGACCGATGTGCCGGCAAAGATGAAGGGTTGGTTTGATCGCGTTCTAAGTTACAACTTTGCCTATGGAAACAAGACAATGAAAATGCTCGATAAGGTCCTCATCCTCTGCACCGCAGGCAATAAAATCTGGCATCTAAAACGCTTTGGCTTATTGCGAAGTATGAAAAAAATAATGCTCGGCGACAGGTTTTTCAATCGTGCCAAGAAAAAGGACTTCGTGGTCTTTGACGGCATGGCAATGAGTTTTCCTGAACACCGTGAAAAACACTGGGAAATTTTTAAGAAAAAAGCTTACGAAATAGGCAAAAATCTATAAACAATAAAACCGAGCACTTTATCGCTATCGCGTCTTTATTGTTTACGATGAGTACAAATTACTTTTCACAAAAACCTATCTCTTTAACAATGGAAAGAAAATTTAAGATTCCGCATAACGTTCTAATTTATTAAGCCATTTTTCTCGTATCTCTTGTTTTTGCTTTAGGACATTTGGAAAACTTATCCATTTGATATTTTGCACTCCACAAGATTTCAATGTACCCAAGATCATAGAGTTTTTCAAAGGTGATTTTAAGAAAAGATTATAATAAAACTGTGGCGAATTCATAGTCGAAATAACGGTAGCTTTTTTTATATGGGTGAGTTTTCCTTGGAGCAATCCACTGGCGGTTGTTTCATATGCCCAATGGGGAAGAAAGACTTTATCAAAAAAACCTTTTAGAATTGCTGGAGGCATACCCCACCAAATCGGGGTAATAATAATAATTTCCACCGCCCGCATCAATTTCTCTTGGTATTCGCCCACTTTTGGATCAACAAAAGCACCCTTCCTATACTCTGCAAGGTCAGCTTCAGTCATAACGGGATTAAAACCATCTAAAACTAAATCGAGAATTTCATATGAAACATTGCGTTTTTCAAGCCCCTTTGTAATCGCCTTCAAAATAGCAAAATTATAGCTCCCTTCCCAGGGATGACAATACAAAATTAAAGTATTCATTTGATTTCCTCCCATAAAAGTATAATTCTTTCGTTTATTTCCTACTTATATACTCTGTTTTTAGTTTAATACGGGTTTCTCTTTCTGTCAAGTTTTTTATTTTTTACTTGACAATAATTTCTCTTTTTGCTACTCTGTTACTGTCAATAGAAACGAAAGATTATTAATAAAAAATACTTTTTTATGGAGGAATTATGAAAAAAATTAGCCTTGGACTTTTAAGCCTCATACTGAGTCTTGGTATTATTTCATGTGCGAAGACTGAAAAAAATGCAGAAAGCACAAGTGATAGCAAGGTGGTAAAAATTGGGATTACAAAAATTATCCAACACCCTGCCTTAGATGCTATCGAAGAGGGTATTATGGAAGTCATTCAAGAAGCTGGCTATGAGGCTCTCTTTGACTTACAAAATGCAAATGGCGACTTAAACACTGCAAGTCAGATTGCGAACAAGTTTAAAAGCGACAAGGTAGACGTATCCGTGGGAATTGCAACTCCCGTGGCGGTTGCTCTGGCAAATACTATCAAAGACAAGCCCGTCGTTTTTGCAACTGTGACTGACCCAATCGGTGCAGGTTTAGTGAGCTCTCTCGACAAGGGCGAAGGCAATGTAACTGGCTTATCCGATGCGGTTCCAACTCGTGAGCATATTCAATTATTAAAAGAAATTACTGACCTTAAAACACTCGGCTATATTTACACGACAAAGGAGGCAAACTCAATCTCTTCTCTTGAGCTAGTCGAAAGCGCTTGTAAAGAATTTGGCATTGCCCTCGTTACGCAAGGGATTTCTCTTTCATCGGAGGTAAAGCAAGCAGCCGATGCAATTGTTGACCGTGTAGACGCCCTTTATCTAACCACCGATAACACTGTGTTTTCTGCACTCGCATCCATTACGCAAGTTTTTGGCAAGGCTAAAAAACCAATCTTTGCAAGCGATGTAACGGCTGCCCTTGATGGAGGTTGTCTCATTGCAAGTGGTTTTAATTACTACAAGGCTGGAAGAGCAACGGGAGAAATGGTTGTACAAATCCTCGAAGGAGCAAACCCTGACACAATGCCTGTTCGCTTTATGACAGACCCAAGCGACACCGACCTTTTATTTGACCTTGATGTTGCAAAAGCTTGTGGTATAGATATCCCAGAAAAATACTTAACTATGGCAAACTATATTTTTGAAAATGGGGAACTTCACGAAAAATAAAAATTAGTTTAGAATAGGGTATCAGGTGAGTTCTCATAAAAAGCTCTCCTGATACTTTTTTTAATTGATTTGGTTTATTTAACATAAAGGTAGAAAAAATGATAGAAAGCATACTTATAGAAGGTTTAATTTACGGCATCATGGTTTTGGGGGTTTTTATAACATTCCGCATTTTGGATTTTGCCGACCTTACCGTCGATGGCTCCTTCCCCATCGGTGCATCTATCATGGGAATTTTTTTGCTCAAGGGAGTAAACCCCTTCCTCGCCCTCTTTGTTGCTTTTTTAGGTGGCCTTATCTGCGGTCTTATCACAGCCCTTATTCATACAAAACTCAAAATCCCCGGTCTCCTTGCCGGTATTTTAACTATGACAATGGTCTATTCCATAAGCCTGCGCATAATGTCCAATAGGGCAAATATTTCCTATCTCAAAGTACCCACCCTCTTTTCAAAAATTCAAGCCATGAGCGCAGCTTTTTTAAGCCCGGACCTAAGCATACTTTTTTTTAGCATACTTGTTGTTGCGGTTATTTTGGTATTATTGAACAATTTTTTTACAACCGACTTTGGACTTTGCATGGGAGCACTTGGCTCAAACCCACAAATGATTATCTCCCAAGGCATGAACCCAGAGATTATCAAGGCAGTTGGCATAGCTCTTTCAAATGGGCTTGTCGCTTTTTCTGGCGCCCTCGCTTCAATGTATCAGGGCTTTGCAGACGTCGGCTCTGGCTCAGGCATCGCAATCGCAGGACTTGCCTCGCTCATGATTGGCGAATTTATTATTCGCTCAAATAAAATCTCCGCCCTTACCTTTCGCGTCATACTTGGCTCAATTCTCTACCGAGCACTCATGTATCTTGCACGAAAATACGGCTACCTCATTCACATGAACCCAAACGACCTAAAACTCATTACCGGGCTTTTAATTATTCTCTCTATGGTAATCTCAAAAACAAAGTTTAGAAAAAAACCGAGCGTACACAAGGCGGAGGCATCTCATGCTTAAACTCGAAAACATTTCAAAAATATTTGCAGAAGGAAGCCCCGACGAAAACAGGGCGCTTAAAAATATCAATCTAGAAATTCACGAAGAAGATTTTGTTACCGTCATAGGCTCGAACGGAGCAGGAAAATCCACCCTCTACAATGTCATTGCAGGTACGATGAAAGCGACAAGTGGCATTGTAAGCCTCAAGACAAAAAACGGGATAAAAAATATAACAGAAGATAAAGAACATATCCGTGCTCATTATATTGGGCGCATTTTTCAAAACCCGCTTTTGGGTACCGCTGGGAAAATGTCACTCGAAGACAATATGGTAATCTGCAGCAAAAAAGGCTATAAGGGCTTAAAAAAAAGCTTAAACAATAAAACTCGCGATTATTTTAGAAGCCAACTCGAAATACTTGGAATGGGCTTGGAAAATCGACTCAAGGACAATGTTGAGCTTTTTTCTGGCGGTCAACGGCAAGCGCTCACCCTCCTCATGACCCTTATGTCAAAGCCCTCTCTTTTACTCCTCGACGAACACACCGCAGCCCTCGACCCACATATGGCTCAACTCGTTATGGACCTCACCAAAAAATTTGCAAGCGACGACAAACTCACCGTCATGATGATAACGCACAATATGAACCACGCACTTTCTTATGGAAACCGCCTTCTCATGATGGACGGGGGAGAAATCGTCCTCGACATTGGTGCAGAAGAAAAAGCAAAACTGAGCATGGCAGAAATAATTTCACAGTTCAAAGCTATTAAGAAAAAAGAAATAGTGAACGACCAGATGTTGTTGCAGTAAGACTTATTTTATGCAAGTCGCTTTCAAACTGACAATAGATTGTTTATCTGTCCATGATAGTTATTATCGGGATAACAACGCATCCCCGATGGTAAAGAGCTAGAAACTCTTATAGGAACAATACAAGCATATATCAAAAAAAACATTGCCATTGTTCCGCTCGTATGATATGCTATAAAAAAAGCTGTGGAGTAAAACCATGCAATATATCACAGTAAAACAAGCCTCGGAGCTTTGGGGCATATCCGATCGCCGTGTTAGACTACTTTGTGCAGAGGGACGAATAGAGGGACTTATCCAAAAAGGACGCTCTTATCTAATACCGAAAAACACCTTAAAGCCTCTTGACGGGCGCAGTCTGCGCGGTAAAAATATTCCAGAACAATACGCTCGCTTATTTACGACCATTGATGAAATGAAGGCAGAGCTTAACCGGCGACGTCCTCTGAGCATCGGAGAATTGAAACGCTTGCAAGATGAATTCCTTGTGGAATTTACTTATAACTCCAACGCCATCGAGGGCAACACGCTCACACTGCAAGAAACCGCACTGGCTCTGGAAGGCGTGACAATTGATAGAAAGCCACTGAAAGATCATCTAGAAGCAGTAGGGCATCGCGATGCCTTCCTTTATGTCGCTTCCCTTGTCAGCAATAAAGTTGCGATTTCAGAACGGATTATCCGTGAAATTCACTCCCTCGTCCTGATAAACAAACCGGAGGACAAGGGCATATATCGAAGAATTCCTGTAAAAATTATGGGGGCACATCACGAACCTCCACAACCCTATCTTGTCCCTGTGCAGATGGAAAAATTACTTACAGGCTTGTCCCGTGTTGACCAACACATTATAGAAACAGCAGCACTTTTCCACCTTGACTTCGAGGGCATCCATCCCTTCGTCGACGGCAATGGGCGCACTGGCCGCTTGATTATAAACCTGATGCTTATGCAAGCAGGCTATCCACCCATCGATATGAAATTTACCGACAGAAGAAAATACTATTCCTGCTTTGACAGTTATTATCGGGACAAGGACGCATCCCCGATGGTAAAGATGATTGGTGAATATGTAAAAGAAAGACTTTCGCACTATTTAAGTTTAGTAGAAGATTTTCATCGACCCATGTAAGCAAGCATGAATTAGATTTTTGAGTTATTAGGCAAAAAGAGGACAGGCATATCGTAAAATACGAAGCAGATTTTTCATACCTTCATTGTAAATACATGAAGCATTTTATGCAAGAAGTGAAAAAAGATTTGCTATAAGATTTTGAGACCCCGTCTACCTTCTAACTAAAGTAAAAAAAATTGCTCTGGAGTGTAGGCGGGAATTCGAGAAAGCTTGAAATCAGAAATATTTCTAGAAAGAATATAATCAACTTGTTCTTTAATCGCACTGACTTCAATTACTGCATCTTCAAAATCCTGAATTGGTGAGATAAGAGCTTCTTTCAAAATATTTTTATCAAGTGCAATTACTTTACACAAGTCGAGCAAGCTCGCAAGTGTTTGCATTATTTTTGAACGATCTCTTTTTTCTTTAAATAAAAAATAGGATAAGGTAGTAATTTCATGAGCACAAACAAAACCTTCTACTTCTTTTTTTACACACTTATCCATAAGAATTGCTGCCTCTTTATGGTAATTTCTTTTATTTAGAAAATCCAAAATAATATTGAGATCAATGAGTATCTTTTTCATAAAAACCCTTACGCAATTCTTCTTTATTTGGAATAGGATCTCTTTCAAAAGCCCCGTAAAGTAGTTGCGTTTTTGAATCAAGCTCTTGTTTTTCACCCTTAGATTGTAGTTGAAGCAGATATTGTTCAAAAAGTTTTGATACTGAAATATCATTATGTCGAGAATATGTATGAGCAAAATGTATGAGGTCTTTGTCAAGACTAAGCGTTAATTTTTTCACTATTCTTCCTCCTCTATTCATTCTTTTTGGGTTTCTATACGTATAAAATATAACACGATACGTATAGAAAAACAAGATTCATCTCAAGCAAAAAAGCGCTCGTCCACTGGTTCTATTGCATCTTTTAGATTTACATGGCAGTAGGCAAAGGGTCTCCGCTCTATATATCTTTGATGATATTCTTCTGCAGGATAAAAAACCTTTGCTTCTAAAACTTCTGTAAGAATGGGGTCATAGTACTTTTGTATTTTTTTTAGATGCTCTATCATTGCATCGATTTCTTTTTTTTGCCCTTCATTTGTATAAAACACAGCAGATCGGTATTGTGTACCAATGTCATTTCCTTGACGGTTAAGGCTCGTTGGATCATGAATAGAAAAAAATCGAGCGAGGAGCTCTTTAAACTCGACCTTATTTGAATCATAGACAACACGCACTGTTTCTGCATGCCCCGTTTCTCCATCGACAACTGCTATATAATCAGGATTTTCTGTATGACCGCCCATATATCCAGAGCTTGACTCAATAACTCCGTGAACGCGTCGGAAGTATTCTTCAACGCCCCAAAAACAGCCTGCGGCAAAATATATTGTTTGCTTAGAATTTTCTTTTGTCATCCTTACCCCAATCTCTCTCTATGCTTTTGATAAAAGCCACAACAAAGTCTATGGCTTCCTTCCCCTGATAATTATGGTCCTTGTTTTTAAACTCGCGTATTTCAACCCGTCCTTCTTTTTGCAAAGCTTGTGCATAGGCGAGACCTTCGTCATACAATGGGTCTTTTCCGCAAAGCACAAAGGCTGCAGGAGGGAGTCCTGAAAAATCTTTTGCCATAAGGGGAAAGACATAGGGGTTGTAAAGATTTTCCTCAAGCTTTCCTTCAAGATAAAAGTCATAAAAAACCTCAAGGCTTCTTTCTGTAAGAAAGCTTTTCTTTTGGTTTTTTATTCGGCTCTCCCAAGCTTCGCCCGTTTTTGGGTTTATTTTTGCGGTTGCCGGTGAAAATAAAATCTGCGCAAGGGGTATTTTTTCCCCCTTATCTCGTTGGTATTGGCAAATAACAGCAGAAAGACTTGCACCAGCGCTATCTCCTGCAACAATAACATCCCTATACTGGCAGTTTTCCAAACTGCTATTTGCAATAAAATAATTATATACCGCAAGGCAGTCCATTAAACCTTCTGGATAGGGATACTCTGGTGCAAGGGCATAATTTATGGACACAACAATACAATGCGCCTTTTGTGAAATTTGTTTTGTTACAAGATGCTTTTGCGCATAGGTTCCCAAGACAAAACCTCCCCCGTGCATGTATAAAACAAGGGGTGCATCTTCATTTAATTCCTTGGGAATATACACACGAACGGGAATAGAATGCGTATCTGTTTCTATAACTGTGTCAAAAAAGGTATCTTTTTTCTTTGTAACAAGATTACCGATCAATTCATTCATAGTTCGTATACTTTTGTATTTCGTATCAACATTGTCCATGTAATGGCGTTGAATCGAAGTACAAGAAAAAAAGAGTAAGAGGCATAAAAGTATCAATAGTATAATTCGAAAATCCATAGTACAATTGTACATTGAATAGAATGCTTAGGCAAGAATTATATTTGATTTGGTAGGAGACTATGGGAAAATTAAAAAAACAAATGCATCAACGACCTCGTTATAAAGATTTCGTATTTGCCCTTCTTTTTGGATTAGGAGTTTTCTTGCTCATTATTGGATTAAAAGACGGTGGTTTTCTTTCTGTCTTTCGCAAAGCAGCCTTTATTTGCCTCGAATGCATCGGGATTGGGTAGGAGAAAAAATGAAAAAATACAACTTTTTTACACGAATTTACATACAAATCGCTGCTGTTTTTGCCTCAAATCCTTTTTTACAAAACTTTTCCAAGGGTACTATTTATCAAGGAAAAGGCAAGGGTATCTGTGTTCCAGGATTAAACTGTTACTCCTGCCCTGCTGCAGTTGGTGCCTGCCCCTTAGGTAGCCTACAGTCTAGCTTGGCAAGCCCACAAGGGAAAACAAGCTTTTACATCGCGGGCTTTTTAGTTTCTGTTGGCGCTTTTTTCGGTCGCACGATTTGCTCTTTTTTATGCCCCTTCGGCTTTTTGCAAGAACTCTTATATAAGATACCTACAAAAAAAATAAAAAAATCAAATACAACGAGACGGCTTTCCATAGCAAAATATATTTTTCTTGTCGTTTTTGTCCTTGCGCTTCCCTATGGAGTCTATCTTGCAACCGGCATCGGGAGCCCTTTTTTTTGTAAGCTCATTTGTCCCGCAGGCAGCTTGGAGGCAGGCATCCCCCTCGTTATTGCAAACGAAAGTTTACAATCCCTAGTTGGATTTTTATTTAGCTGGAAGATGAGCCTCCTCGCGCTTTTTATTATCACTTCCATTTTTATCTACCGTCCCTTTTGCCGCTTTGTCTGTCCCCTCGGTGCTATCTATTCATTTTTTAACAAGTACGCACTCTTTGGCGTTCGAGTCGATACCGCAAAATGTATAAGCTGCAAAAAATGCATCAATTTTTGTAAGCTCGATGTCCACGAAGTAAACGACAGAGAATGTATCCGTTGTGGAGAATGCATCTCTGTTTGTCCAACAGAAGCAATTAGTTTTTTTCAAAAAAGAACAAATAATAATACAATATCTTAAAGGAGTTACTATGACAAAAAAAATATCGACACTGAGCTTTGCTTTTTTAATTCTCATAAGCTTTGTCTTTACAAGTTGTGCAAAGAATGAAGAAAAAGAATTTGCAAAAGCTGCCGAGCAACTTAAAAAATACCAAATGGTAGAAAAAAAAGAAAGCGAGCCGACAACACAAGAAGTCAAAACTGAAGCAAAAAAAGAAGGACCCATGGCTCTCGACTTCAGCCTTCAAATGACAGATGGAACAAAATTTACTCTTTTGCAAAATCTTGACAAACCCATCCTCGTCAATTATTGGGCAACCTGGTGTCCTCCCTGCGTTCGAGAATTTCCCGACCTTGAAGAGATGTATAAAAACTATAAAGATAGAATGCACTTTGTTGCAATAAACTCTGCAGAAACAAAGGATGTCATCGAAGCCTTTATGACAAAAAACAAATACACGATACCAGTTGCAATGGATAGCGACAATGCTGTTGGTATGATGTACGGTATAGCAAGCATTCCAACAACCTTTATCGTTGACACCGAGGGCAGAATTGTTTTTGCGCAACTGGGTATGATGACAAAAAAACAAATGCAAAACGCAATTGAAGCTGCTTTATAAACATTAAAACACAAAAGATTTTCGAATAAGTTTTACTAAACTAGCCCCTCCGACGGAAAGTTGGACGGGCTCTTTTTTTTCTTCTACTTCAAGATGTACAAGAGCATCATTTGTAAATTTTTCTATCAATAGAGGTTTCCCTACAAAAACCTTTTTCTCTTCTTTTTCTAAGCCGTCATAGCGAATTTCAAGTCGAAGTTCAGAGGAAATTGCTTGCTCGACGATTGCTATCTTCCCAAGAAAATCCATACCCTTTGCTTCAGTTTTTACATATCGCACTGAGTCCGGACGAATTTGCTCCGTAGAAAAAACAATTTTTTTCTTGATGCGTAGGCTTAAATCTTCTCTTTGCTCTTTTGTAAGGTCCATCTCTGCTAAATAATCCAACAATTCTTTTTGTACATCTCGTTTTTTGGAAAGAAGAATGTGATTTTTTTCTTCATCTGTTTTTGTTTCTGCAAAATCGATTGGCGATTGAATAAGTGCATGTTGCAGAGGACTTAGAGGAAGGCTGATACTCGGCTTTGCAAGTGTCTTTATGCGCCCAATAAAATCTAAGCCACTTTTTTGTACCGCATCATGCGCTTCGTCCTCATTTGTAAAATTCATAAGATACACACCGGGTGCCAAGGTATGACAAAGATATTTTTTTAGAACAGCATTATTTTCCACAGCAATTATTTTATCAGCATCAACATGAAGAACAAAACCCTTGTACAAAGAACCCGACTTAAAATTGGCATACCAGTCTTGTATCGCATGATGAAAATTTTGCGGTATCTCGTGAACAGAATAGGCTTCAAAGCTTTTCAAAATAAAATCTGGCTTCATGCCTGACTCGAAGGCCCTCGTTACCGATTGCTTTGTTATTTCAAAACTTAAGCTTGTATCACAACCTTGTAAGTCCATAATTTTTACAAGTGGCAATAAAGAATGCAAAGACAAACCGGGAAGGATAGAAACAAAAAAACTTGAACCGAGGTGGACGAGTTTTTTCGTGTCGCTACTCGTTTCGGTTTTCCGAACTTTGTATAGCGCTTCATCTTCATCATCGATGCCAAGAACTTCTAAAAGCCCAAAGGCAATAAGGCTATCCACAAGGAGCGCGCTGTCAAAAGCGAGCTCGGTTTTTTTAGCTTGGTTTTGTTGCAAAAGCGTTCGAAGCTTTGAAACCTTCGGCATAGTAGTGGCATGCAGCTTTTCAAAAAACACAAAGGCAATTCGTTTTAAAATTTTTCTTGTATATAGATTTTCTTCAAGAGACATTAAAAAAACGGTACAAATAGAAGCAAGATTTGCAAGAACTGAACGTGGAAGACTTGCAATTGACGCTGCAGCAATATAGGCATATTGTTCTTGCTCCGACAAAAGCGAAAACTCATTCCATCTTTCATGATCGATATGTGTTTCATTTTCCACTTGTTTAAACAAGCCCATATTTTGCAATGCAGAAATAAGTTTTTCAAAACAGCTTATATCGCAATGATTTAAAAATAATTCTGAAATTATTTGTGCGTGCTTTTTTTTCAAGCTTCCATCTATTTTACATAAATCAGGGAATTGAAACACAAAGGCATAGACAGCAGCAAGCAAATGCGAGTTGAGAAAAAAAGTATTTTCTGAATCTATGTCCGCATGCAGCTTACTCTTGGGAAATAAAACGCTTGAACCAATAAAAGGCAAGAGCGCTTCCTCTAAAAGAGGATTTATAAGATAGATTTTTTTTTCTGTACTTGGCTCAAGGCTTCTAAAAAGCAAAAGCCGTTCCTCTAAGTTTTGCAAGTCCGTCTCAAGGTCATAACTTGAAATACTATCAGAAAAGAAATGTTTTAGTTGTGTAAAACTCGCCCCTGAAAAAACATGCAATGTCGCAAGAATGAGCCTATCTTGATAGTCCAACAAAGAAAGTATTTTTTGCTTATTTTCTTCTTTGCGCAAAACAGAACTCATTTGCTCGATAAGATTATGTTTGTTGTACGGCGTTTTTATTTCACCGATATACATACGAAGCAAATCAAAAAATTGCTGGTCAGAAAGCTTTGTAAGGCTTTCCCTCCAGAGCAAAACTTTTTCTGCCTGGCTATGATTTTTTAGATTCATCACTCTCTCCATTTTCTGCCAAATACTGCGCTATATCTTCTGGCGTTCTTAAAAGCACATAGGCATATCCCTGCTCCGCCAAAAACTTTTGTCTATTTGCACCAAATTCTTCTTCCACGGTATTCCGTGTAATAATCGTAAAAAATCGAGAGGTGCGTTCTTTGGGTCGCAAGATTCTACCCAAACGTTGCGCCTCTTCCTGCCTGCTCCCAAAGGTTCCCGAAATCTGTATCGCCATCGAAGCGTCAGGTAAATCGATAGCAAAGTTTGCAACCTTGGAAACAACCAAAACACTGTTTTTTCCAGATCGAAAATCAGCATACAGTGCATCGCGTTGTGAGGTTGGCGTTTTTCCCGTTATAATCGGCGCATTGAGCAAGACCGCAATCTCATGTAATTGTTGCAAATATTGCCCGATAATGAGAATTTTATCATTTTTAAAATGCCGCACCAAATCCATAACCAAGGGAATCTTCGAAGGGTTTTCGCTTGCAAGTCTATGCTTGAGACGAGGCTGTACTGTCGCGTATTCGATTTCTTTTTCACTTGCCAAATCAATACGTAGCTCAATGCACTCAGCGCTCGCTATCCAACCAGCACCTTCAAGTTCTTTCCATGGTACGTCATAGCGCTTCGGGCCAACCAAACTAAAGACATGCCCCTCGCAGCCATCTTCACGAACCAAGGTTGCGGTTAAACCAACTCGACGAATAGCCTGTAATTCAGCTGTTACCCGAAAAACAGGCGCCGGCAATAAATGTACCTCGTCATATATTATCAATCCCCAGGGATGCTCTTTGAAAATTTGAAAATGTGGGAAGGGAGAGTTTTTATCTGGTCTCCAGGTTAATACTTGATAGGTTGCAACGGTTACCGGTTTTATTGTTTTTTTCTCACCCGTATACTCCCCTATTTGCTCTGCAGTCAACTCTGTCTTATCAATAAGTTCATCTATCCATTGGTGAACCGCAGAAATATTTGTCGTAAGTATAAGCGTGTTAGTGTGCAGCATGGACATAATTTTCATGCCGACAATTGTCTTTCCAGAACCGCAGGGAAGTACAATCGTACCAAAACCTGAACCCGGTCCCTTATTTCCCACAAGCGCCTGAGCTGCTTCCACTTGATACTGGCGCGGTTCAAAGGCGTGACCAAAAAGGGTTTTCTCCCGAAGCAAAATCTCCAGAGGCTCGCCGTCGCGCAGGGGAACCTCATCTTTTACCGGCCAGCCAAGCTTCATCAAATCTTGTTTAATACTTCCTCGGTCGACAAGCTTGAGAGAAAACGCATAAGAGCTATCAAACTTATATTCCTTTGCATTGAGCAGGGGAGTCAAGGTTTTTCTCAGCGACGGACTCGCCTCTATTTCCCGGTATATTGTTTGGCTTTCTACCTTTAGAATAAGCCGTTCATCAGCTTCTGGACTCAATGGGTCAGGGAGTAAAATAAGTTTACCGAAGCGACTCGTTACTTCCGTTACCCACGTTAAAACAGATGTGGGCACTTCGTAGCGAGAAAACTCCATCAAAACCCTTTCAACATCTTCCGGGCTAAAACCAGAACTCCTCGCATTCCACAAAGACAAGGGGGTAAGACGATAGGTATGTAGATGCTCAGGAGATTTTTCTAGCTCTGCAAAGGGTAAAAGCGCATCACGGCATTCAGCCGAACGAGGCATATGCACGTCGAGAAGAAGCGTTCTGTCACTTTGTACAATTAATGGATTTTGATTATTCATATTTTTATTTAAAAAAGCGAATTGCTCCTTCATTTTGATCTTGAAGCAATAGCCACCGAGTAGCATCTTTTTGTAATTTTTTTTCAAGCTTATCACTTTCCAAAAGCGAAAATAAAAGCGAAGCTATTTTTTCATCATTTTTTAAACTTGTTCTTGCCAAAACAACAGAGTTTTCCAGTTTCTGGCTATATCGATAGGCTGTCATTTCTGCAAAAGCAACAAAGGCTTCTTGGGCAGCATACAAAGCGGGATTGTTGACCTCAACAGAATTTTTTGAAGAGCGAAAGAGCGGAAGCGCTTCTTTAAGTAGAAAAATAAAACCACCCTGTTTTTTTTCTTTAAAGCGTTCCAAAATATTTTCCGTTATATATTGATATGAAGCAATGAGTTCGTCAGCAATAATTTGAAAATGATTTTTCCCCAACTGAGAATACTCTTCTGTAAAATGATCATAATCAAAAAACAAAAGAACACGGTCGATAGAGCTAAGAAGGGTTTCTGCTCGAATAATAAGATTCATAGAAGAAAGATTGGAAGCCCTGTTCCACGGAATAATCGACTTTGTCCCCTCAAATACAGTCTCTTTGCCCTCTGACTTTGCCTGCGCCTTTGTAGTACAGACAAAGGGAATTTCTTTTCCCTTACAATAAGCTATAAAAGCCTCGTTTTCGAGAAAATCTTTACCTATCAAAAGAATATTGTTTTTCATCTTCCTACCAATATAACACAAGAAAGCTTTATTTTCAATGAACAAAGCTTGACGATTATGCATTGTTTCGTTATCCTAAAAAGCATGAAAATATGGATTAAATATGTTTTAGCGTGTATTTTGGGGTCGCTTGCTGCCTTCCTCCTTCCTTTAAATGTCGCAAGTTTTCAAAAAACAATTGATTTTTTAACCGAAATATCTATCCGTTTTGGTCGATATATGCTCGTTCCGCTTCTTTTTTTTAGCATGGCTCTTGCTATTTATAAGCTGCGAAACAAGGGAAAGCTTTTTAAAACAGCCGTTTATGTCGTGGCCATTAGCCTTATTACTTCTTTCGCCCTTGTTTTTTTAGGAATTCTCGCCACATTATTGGTAAAACTTCCTCGAATCCCCATTTCTGTGGAAAAAATGACAAATTCTGCGAGCTTGGACATTCCCACCCGCTTACTCGATATTTTCCCCATTACTAGTTTTTCCGTTTTTTTAGATGGAAACTTTTTATTGCCCTTGCTTGTTTTAGCTGGCTTCATCGGAGCAGGTTGTGCAAGCGACACAAATGCTTCAAAACTCACAGTAAACCTCTTTGACTCACTTTCAAAAGTATTTTTTGCCGTTATGAGCTTCTTTGTCGATATGTTTGCCTTTGGAATGATTTTTATCACCTGCACCTGGACCATACTCTTCAAAGACTTGCTGCGATCTGGCGTTTTTACCCCACTCATTTTATTGCTTGCAGGGGAATTCATCCTCATCGCCTTCATCCTCTATCCACTCGTTTTAAAGTTTGTTTTCAAGGAAAAAACACCCTACCGAGTACTCTATGCAAGCACCGCAAGCCTTATAACCGCCTTTTTCTCAGGCGACATAAACCTCAGCCTCGGCGTAGCAATAAAACACCTCAAAGAAAGCCTTGGCTTAAAACGCAGAATTGCCGCCGTAACAGCGCCCGTTTTTTCAGTCTTTGCGCGCGGAGGAACAGCCCTCGTTACCGCAACAGCCTTCATCGTTATTTTGCGCTCATATTCTGGACTCATCATTCCTTTTGGAGAAATTATCTGGATTGGTTTTATCTCCTTCCTCATCTCCTTTTTCCTCGGCGGAATTCCCATTGGCGGCGCTTTTTTATCCCTAACCATTCTTTGCTCTTTCTACGGCCGCGGCTTTGACGCAGCCTATCTCCTGCTCAAACCAATGGCCTTTGTCTTGGGATCTTTTGCAACCGCAATTGATACAAGCACGATGATGTTCGGAAGCTACTTTGTCGGCTCAAGGTTGAAGATGAACGAACATCGCGAACTAAAAAAATATATTTAACGAGTGGGGAAAAACTGCAAAATAAAAAAAGCTCCCGAGCAATCGCTATAGGAGCTTTTCATATCAATAGTTTTCTCTTACTTCTTTGTTAAGAGTGCGGCAAATGGATTGTAGCTTGTACCTTCATCATTGCCTGCAAATTGTCTATTGTCTTGTCGTTCTTTGTTTTTAGAAGGGGCATCTGAGCGATTTACGCGTACCACTTTTTTTACGCCGCTTCCTTCGCGAGTTTTATTTGCATCACGTGGAGATGTTGCCTGCCCACTGCCCCTACTTCCTGCATCAGACTTTAGGGACAATGAAATACGTTTTCGGTCTATATCCAGCCCAATTATCGTGCATTCCTTAATATCGCCAACTTTGAGAATGGACATGGGGTCTTCGACAAAGGAGTCGCTCAATTCTGAAATATGCAATAAGGCTGTTTCTTTAATGCCCAAGTCAACAAAGGCGCCAAAGTCAACGACATTTTTTATTTTCCCGGTAACCTTCATACCTTCTTTTAGGTCCTCAAAAGAGAGGACGCCTTTTTGCATAATAGGTTTAGGATAGCCTTCTCGCGGGTCTCGGTTTGGTTTTTGTAACTCTTCTACAATATCAACAATGGTTGTTTCGCCAAGATTAAATTTTTCTTTAAGTTCTTTCTTTGTAGGGCTGTCCAACTCGCTACCTTTTTTTACAAGGGGAAGCAGCTCTCGTGCAGCAGCATAATTTTCTGGATGCACCCAGGTATTATCGAGGGGATCGGCGCTTTCGGGGATTTTCAAAAAACCTGCACATTGTTCAAAAGTTTTTTCACCCATACCGCTCACTTTTTTTAAGTCTTCTCGGCTTACAATTTTTCCCGTTGTTTCACGATGCGCAACAATTTTTTTTGCAAGGGAGTTATTTATACCTGAAACATATTTTAAAAGAGATGCCGATGCAGTGTTTAAGTTTACTCCAACTTGATTTACGACTGAGGAGACAACATTGTCGAGCATTTCGGAAAGTTTTTTTTGGTTTAAGTCATGCTGATACAAGCCCACCCCAATGGATTTTGGGTCTATTTTTACAAGCTCAGCAAGCGGGTCTTGCAGCCTTCTTCCAATCGATATAGCGCCACGAATCGTCAAGTCGAGGTCGGGAAATTCTTCACGGGCGATATCACTTGCAGAATAGACGGAGGCTCCGTCTTCATCAACAACGGTATACAAGACATCGGGATAGTGTTCACTTAAAACAGCAGAAACAATTTCTTGCACCTCCCGAGAACCCGTGCCGTTTCCAACTGCAACAAGTTGTACATTATATTCCTTTATCGCTTTTTTTATTGCAAAGGCAGCTTTTTCTGGAGCTGTCACTTGATGTATTAAAAAATCTCCGAGATATTTTCCTGTTTCATCAAGGGCAGCACACTTTGTTCCTGTTCGAATACCAGGGTCAATACCAAGGACGCGAGTACCTTTAATCGGCTGCTGCATAAGAAGATTTTTTAGGTTTTCGCTAAAAATTCCAATGCCATGGTCGTCAGCTCCTTCACTTAAATCGCTTTTTATTTCTCGAAGCACCGCAGGCGACAAAAGCCGAACGAGTGCGTCTTCTATTGCCTCATCGTGATAGCTATTATATGTTACATAGCGAGATTTCAAAACACCGATTGCGCCATCGACGTCTAAATCATACTCAACCTCAAGCTCTCCTTCTTTTTCTCCACGATTGATCGCAAGAATTCTATGCGCTTTTATTTCATTGAGCGGTTCTTCATAATCCCAGTACATTTTATAAACAGAGGTTTTTTCCTTTACCTCATCGCCAAGGCCTTTTACCTTTATTTTTCCTGTTCGTAAATAAAAAGCCTTTACAGCGCTACGGTTTTCTGTTTCTTGCGATGCTCTCTCCGCAAGGATATCTTTTGCGCCATCGAGCGCATCTTTTACTGTCGCCACTTTTAGCTCATCTGTTTCTGCTTCGATTACGACAAATTTTTCTGCTTCTTTTTCTATTGCTTCAGTGTCGAGCGTGAGCATCAAGTCAGCAAGCGGTTCTAGGCCCTTCTCTTGCGCCACCATGCCGCGAGTTTTTCTTTTTTTCTTAAAGGGAGCCCAAAGATCTTCAAGCTCTGTTAAGGTTTTTGCTTCAACAATTGCCTTGTGCAAATGCTCGGTCAATTTTCCTTGGCCAAAAACACCCTTGATAATTTCTATTCGTCTTTCTTCTAGGTTTGAATAGGATTTAAAGAAAGAATCGCATTCGCGAACCTGCAATTCGTCGAGCGAGCCATGTTGCTCTTTTCGATATCGGGATATAAAAGGGATAGTGCTACCCTCTTTTACAAGCGAAATAACAGCGCTCACCTGTCCAAGCTTAATAGAAAGCTCTCTTGCAATACGATTCATAATAGCTACTTCATCTACTTGAAGTGCATCAATTGTTTCTTGTGTAAATTCCATAAACTCATCTTACGAAAAAACAGATAATTTTACAAGAAGATTTCTTACGATTGCATACAATAAACAAGAATAATAAATAAATTCTTGACAAATACAACATAGATAGACTAGGCTTATAATTGAAGAAAAACAGCTACATTAAGAATTCAGGAGAAAGAAAATACATGAAAGAAAAAAAACAAAAAGTAACAAATCACACTATAAAAAATAAACCAAAAGATTTTCTTATCCCCATCATTACGAGTCTTGTGTTTATAGCCCTTATTTTTACACCCGTCTATATCAATTTTAACAGCTTATTCTATGACCTTTTTTTAACTACGAAAAATAAAATAAAAGAAGACCCGCGCATTGTTTTATTGAATGTAGATGATAAAGCAATCGATAAACTCGGCGCCTGGCCCTGGCCACGAAGCTATATGGCAGATGCCTTGATTGTCCTCAAAGAACTACGTGGACGGACCGTTATCTTCGATATTGAGTACAATACACCGAGTCCTGCTGGCATAAATAACTTACATCTTAAAAACGACATTCCAAATGAGTTCCATAACCGTTTTCGCGATATGTCCAGCCAGTTTACTGACTTTTTCTTTGCCTTAAAGACAGAGCAAATAAGCCTGGAGGATGCAGAATATTATATCAACGATCTTATAGATTATACCTTTGATACAAAAGACGACTTACTCGCTTCTGTAGATTCTTTGGTTATAAATAACGACGACTATCTAGCCCAAGCGATAGGTTTTTTTGGCAATGTTTCTTCTGCGTACAGAGTTTTTGAGACAGAAAACACAGGGCTCTCTGATGAAGACCGAAACTTGCTAAAAAAGAAACTTGCCCTTGAAGTAATAAAAAAACATAAACCCAGAGAAGACTTTGTCGACTTTCAACCCTCCTTGGTTCCCATGATGATGAATGCGGACAAAAGCGGTTTTGTAAACGTTATTATCGATCCAGATGGAAAGCGCAGAAGGTTAAATCCCTTAGCTTTTATTGAAGGTGAGGCTTATTCACAGTTGGTTTTTTCAACGGTTTTAGAATGGCTCGATTATCCCACTGTCGAAGTTGAAAAAAATAAAATACGGCTCATAAATGCAAAATACGATGACAAGAGGGTAAATATTAGCATTCCACTTGATAGCGATTATAATATGCTTATAAACTGGCCCCACAAGGTATATGATGAGAGCTTTATACACGTATCGATTTATGATTTAGTTCAGTACAAAAGAGATATAGATGAATTGGCTGCTCTTTTTAAGAACCTTGAACTACGCGATTCATGGCAGTTGTTTTCCATGAACCCCTTGAACAGTATCACCGATGAGTTTGAATATGTGCAGTATGTTTTAGCACAAGCACTTCAAGCGCAAACACAAGATACTTCAAATGAATACGTAGAGGCAATAGAAGAATGGTATGAGAGCATTGCCTTCTTTTTTGACCAAGGCTATGAAGAAATTGTTGCCAGCACCTTAGAAGATATAATTGACGCAAGTGAAGATGTGCAACAGGCCGTTTTACTGGAAGCGGAAAAAGATGGCTTTTCCCTTGAGTTTGAAAATGCGCGAGATTCTTTTAATATTCTTATGACAAATAAAAAACTCCTCACAGAACAGCTTGAGGGAACGATGAGTATTATTGGTTATTCGGGGACTGGTACAACAGATATTGGAGCAACTCCTTTCGATAAGGCCTATATAAATATTGGTACCCACGCAAGTTTCGCCAACACTATTTTTCAAAGAGATTTTTTACAAGAATCTTCAAGGCTTGTAGATATAATTGGAACACTTCTTATACCAATCCTTTTTTATTTTCTTGCCAGAAGATTGACATCAACAAAGCTCGGCATTGCAGGCATAATTGCTTCTTTTTTATGCGTCCTTATTCCATGGGCTGTTTTTAAGTACACAGGTTATTTTTACAAACTCGTGCCAACGCTTCTCGCTCTTTTATTGACCTACGTTATTTACTCGTTGATACGCTATTTTAGAGAATCTCGGGAAAAGTCCTTTTTGCAAAAAGCAATTGGTACCTATGTTTCAAATGAAGTCTTAAATGAAATTATAGAAGACCCTTCAAAATTAAAACTCGGTGGTGAAAGCCGCCATATGACGGTTATATTTACCGATGTTAAGGGTTTTTCAAGCATCAGTGAAAAACTCACCCCAGAAGAACTCGTAACGCTGCTCAATGCCTACCTCACCGGTATGAGCGACATTATCCTGGACGAAAAAGGCGTTGTCGACAAATACGAAGGAGATGCAATTATTGCGTTTTGGGGCGCTCCAAACATACTTGAGAATCATGCCTATCATTCAATTGCGGCAGCAGTAAAAATGAAAACACTTGGAGAAGAGTTAAATAAAATGTTTATAGCTGAAAAAATGACTCCCGCCCCCTTGCTCACTCGTTTTGGTATAAATACAGGAGAAATGGTTGCAGGCAATATGGGGACTGAGCGAAAAATGAACTACACCGTAATGGGCAATGCAGTAAACCTCGCTGCTCGCTTAGAAGGCGTAAATAAAATGTATGGAACCTGGATATTAACGACCGATTACACAGCAAAAGAAGCAGGAGATGAATTTATGTACCGCCGACTTGACCAAGTACGCGTTGTTGGTATAAACAAACCTGTACAACTTCTAGAAGTGATAGACTTTAAAAACAGTATAAACAGTGAAAAAGAGAGCTTCCTCAAGGACTTTGAAAAAGCTCTAGACTTATTTAATGAACGAAACTATAAAGCGGCACAAGACATCTTTGACAACCTCTTAAAAATAAATGCAGAAGATGGACCAAGTACTATTTATCGGGACCGTTGTATAGACTTTATAAAAAGCCCTCCTGCCAAAGATTGGGACGGCGTTTTTAATTTAACGCAAAAATAATACACCAGGCTTAAACAAGCTTTTTAGATAAGCCCCTTTGTAGAAGGAATATCGCCGCCCCGCCTTTCATCGATTGAAACAGCTTCTCGTATAGCACGGGAGGCTGCCTTGAAAAGTGCTTCCATCTTATGGTGATCGCTTCTTCCTCGCAAGGTATCCAAGTGTAAATTGCATTTTGCTCCACCAACAAAGCCGAGCCAAAAATCTTCAAAACAATCTGTTTGAAAACTGCTGCTCAAACCTTTTTGGTTTATTGAAACAAGCGGAATATTTGTAAGATCTGGCTCACAAACCAAAAACGAGCGTCCACCAAAATCGACTGCAGCTCTCGCCAAAGTTTCATCCATAGGATAGAGACAGCTCCCGCTTCGAAAAATGCCTGCACAATTTCCCAAGGCCTTTGCAAAGGCTTGCCCCAAAACGATACCAGTATCTTCTATTAAGTGGTGTTGATCTACATCTAAGTCGCCCTCTATCTTTCCGCTCAAATCAAACAAACCATGTTTACAAAAACTCGCGAGCAAGTGGTTCAAAAACCCAACAGGACTTTCGATTGTACAAAGTCCCTTCCCATCAAGATTGAGCTCTATATTGATCTGCGTTTCATTTGTGTTTCGCTCAAGTTTAGCAATTCTCATTTTTTCCCCTTTCGTTTTTTACGCAAGTACTTTTCGTAAATCATACTCTAAAATATCTGTTGCACCCAAGTTTTTTAACTTTGGAAGCAAGTTAGGCACTTCGCTTTTTTTCACTGCAATCTTTACCGCAAAACCATCATCACCAAAAAGAGGCGAAACGGTTGGACTACGCATTGAAGGGAGACCTTGGACCAAGCTATCAAACTTATTTTTTGCAACATTCATTTCAAGCATCACACGATCGCGGGCATCTAAAACAGCTTCGAAAAGCATCTTTAACTCTAAAATCTTTTTTTTCTTAAAGGGGTCCTTCATCGCCTCTTTTGAAGCAAACATACAAGTTGCACTCGTCATAATAGTGTCTACGATTCGCAAACCATTTTCGATGAGCGTTCTTCCCGTCGAAGTGTTGTCGATAATCATATCTGCATCATCTGGTGGAAAAACTTCTGTCGCCCCGTAAGTACGAACTGTAAGATAATCAAAAGCTTTTTCTTCAAGCCAAGATTGCGCTATTTTTTCATATTCTGTTGCTACAACTATCCGCTTTGATTCTAAGATACTATCGCCGAGCTCTTTTGGAACAGCTGCAACAATGCGCACCTTGTCAAAACCAAGGTCCATTATCTCCTCGACATCGGCACCCGTTTCCAAAACCCAGTCACGGCCAGTAAAACCTACATCGTGTGCTCCAAATTCTAAAAGCTTCCCAATATTTTGTGGCTTCATAACCTTTGCTTCTAGGTCATCTTGATTTACTGTGGGTCTGTACGCACGGTCGGGCAATGTAATTGTTATTCCCGCACCTTTAAAAAGCTCGACTACATTGTCATAAATTCTACCCTTAGGTAGCAAAATTTTTAACTGTTCCATCATTTACCTCTTTTTTGGAATACTAGATTATCGGCAAAAAAAAACGCCTTCCTCAGCAGGAAGGCGCATTATTGCACATCAAAGGACTAAAAGTCACCAAGCTCCCGCTTTTCGCATTTGAGAAAAATGGCTGTGGTAATGTTTTCTTCTAATCATACTGCCATTCTAAGCCATTTAGCGTGCTTTTGTCAAGCTTCGATACAGAGCTATGATTTATTTGCTTCTTGTTTTAATTGCAATTATTATTATACTCAAGGTATGAAACAAAAATCAAAAAAAAACTTAGCAGTCTGTGGTTACAAGGCTGTAAAAACACTTGCAAATACAAGCCCTGAAAAAATTCTTCGGTTCTACTATGCCAAAGAAAGAAGTAACGAATTTGGAATGCTCTGTAAAAAACTCGCAGAAAATAAAATCCCCTACAATCAAGTAGAAAACAACGAACTTGAAAAACTTTCAAAAAGCCTTCATCACCAAGGACTTGTTGCCTTTATTGCCGAGCCAGAAATAGAGCAGCTTAGCAAGGAAAAAGTTTTAGAGTTTATGCGAAATAAAGAGAAGCTCGTCTTTTTGGATCTTGTTGGCAACTCAAATAACTTTGGGGCAATTATCCGCAGCGCTGCTTTTTTTGGCATTAGACATATTATTATTCCCGAAAATGAAAAACAAGCATCTATTGCAACAAGCACCTATCGCGTTGCACAGGGAGGCATGGAATTTGTCTCACTTTACTTTGTAAAAACCCCTGAGTTTTTCTTGCAGGATATTGCCGGGAAAATAATTCGCATTGGGACAGACCTTGAAGCAAAAAAAAGTATCTCGCATCTTTCAACAATCTGCGCTCCCCAAGGCGAAAAAAAAGCCTCCCTCATCATTCTTGGAAATGAAGAAGAAGGCATTTCTCCACAGATAAAAAATCTTTGCGACGAACTCGTAAAAATCCCTGGGGGAAAAAACATGCAAAGCCTAAATGTTGCACAAGCAGCCTCGATTATTTTTTATGAACTGACAAGAACATAAAAAAAACCGAAGGCACAAAAACCTCATCGATTCACTATTGCCGATGCGGTAAATATATTGTTTTCGCAGGACCAAAAAAATGTTCCGCCAAAAATCTCACAAGTCATTTTTACGCTTTTGAGACCTAGCCCATGTGCATATTCTTTTTTGCTCGTTATCGGCAAAGCCTTGCTGTCTTTCGCTCTTTCAGCGACACAAGTATTTATTACCTTAATGAGTATTTTATGTATATCGCTGTCAATTTGTATAGAAATAGAACGATCTTTTTCTTCTATCTTTATACTTTCCTCGATGGCATTTTCAAACAAATTACCAATTATGATGCAAAGGTCATAGTTCGTTAGGTCTTTTTTATTTTCAGCAAGATGTTCCGATTCTAATTGTGGTAGCATTGCATCTATTTCTACCGGTATGCAATGCTTATTGCAAATAAAAACATAATGTACAAGCAATGCGTTTACAACTACGTTTTTACAATAAAGCTTTGTGTTCCCCTCGTCAATTGCACTCGGTACTGAGAGGATTTTTTTTAATGTGTCTATTTCGCCCTTCCCTAGAAGTTGCTTAATGATACCAAGCTCGTGTTTATAATCATGTCGTATAATCCGCACATGATCAAGCATTTCAGATACACGTTGATAATACGCTTCACTCGCCGATAAGGTTATTTTCCCTTCCAAAAGCGCAAGTTCAACCGCTTTCTTTTTTTGCACAAGTACAATGCAAAGAATAGCCATGCAATTTCCTGCAAGAAGAGAAAGTGCCAAGGAAAGAGATGTGTTCGGAGTGTACAGTGCTTTTTCTGCTTCAAAACCAAGCAAGCGAATCGCATAATACGAAGCGACAGGATACACCAGTAAAAAACTCCATGCCGGTCTATCGAGAAAATCTCTTACCGCAGATATAATTTCTTTTCCAAAAGATAGCATTAACACCAAGTAGGCGATCATTAAAAATTCTATTGCTAAAAACTCTGCCATTTTCCCATACACAAGGCATTCTTTTCCTATAATAAAAATACAATTTGCAATAAGATTTTGCACATAATGAAAAAATATTTGCCCGTAAATACTTCCACCCGAAATAAGAACGATAACAATACAAAACAAGAAAGTATCAAGTTGCAAGGCAAGCAAAAAAGAATTCCCTCGTTTTTCTAAAAAATAATCCAAAATAATATTGCAAAACAAACAAGCTATAAGAGAAAGGAAGGCGTATCTTTTTTTTATACGTAACTTAAAAGAGAAAACAACAACACTAATTTGTATACAAACTGATGTTATGAGGCGCGCTATATCTAAATAGGCATCGATATTAGACATATAATAAAACCTTTTACAGATAGCGCCGTGCTTTTTTAAGCACATAGTCAACGTAGAGAGACTTAAACTCACTATGGCGTCTACTTATGGGCAGTTTTTCACCTGTATGTATTATCGCTTCATTATTTGCCACGGTTTGAACATAATCCATATTCACAATAAAAGAACTATGACAGCTCGCAAATCGTTCATCTTGCAACAAAACCTCTCCCGTCGCTGAAAGAGAACCACCCGTTTTGAGCACCTTTTGACCTTCTTCATTTTTTATATGAAAATACAGATAGTGCGATTTTACCTCTACCCACATAAGATGAGAAAAGAGAACCTTCTCCTTCCACGACTTGCTTGATAAAAGAATGCTTGCCTCATCTATTTTTCTTTCCTTTTTTTGCTGCAAGTGATCCTCGATCGATGAAAGCACAGAAAAAAGTTTCTTTTTATTAATTGGCTTTAATAAGTAGCTAAAAGCATGCACCTCATAGGATTCACAAGCAAATTCATTTGAACTTGTCAAAAACACAATTGGTCCAGTGAAGTTTTTCTTTCTGAGCTCTATTGCAAGCTCTGTACCCTTTGTTTCTGGCATAACAATATCAAGAATAGCAGCATTCGGATAAACCTCATTTTTCAAGGTTTTGAGCACAGTAAGCGTTTCTTTTGCACTTGAACAAATACAAAGCCGTAAAGGATTCTCGCTTTTGGCTGTATCAGTTCTTTGCGTATTCCATTCTTGGATAAAAGAGGCCAGGTTTTCTAATTCTAAAGAATTATCATCCACCAAAAGGACTGTCATATAAACAGTTATAATCTCTTTTTGCCTTTTTTGCAATAAAGCCACTTAGGAAAGTTTAACAACCAGTTAGGAAAAAAAATGCTTTCTCATATAAAAATGCCATCTTTTTTCTATATAATTTCCTTAGAATAAGGGCGGGTTACCCGCAAAAGGAGCATTTTTATGAAACAAAGCAAGATTATCATAGCTTTGATATTGTTTGTAAGCATTGTAGGTGGCGCATCTGCAATAGAGTTTAATTGGCAAAATTATGCGGATTGCGTAAAGCAAGGAGATATCCTCGTAAACGCAGGAATTGGTTTTGGAACACCAGTCGCGGGAGACATGGTTATCCCACCTATTCAAGCAAGTGTTGAATATGTTCTTCCCATAGCTGGTTTTCCAACCTCTTTTGGCGGTCTTGTTGGTTTTACAACTTCGGCACTTGATACCGTATATTCAAAATATGACTACACCGGAATAGCCTTTGGCGGCCGTGCATCCTGGCACTTTGACTTAGGCATCGACAAGTTGGACACCTACTCTTCCCTCGCCCTTGGTTATTTTAAGTATTCAATGAAAGATACTCCAAAAGCAGGTTATGAAGATTGGCCAAAACTAGAAACAGATTATAGTAGCTTCTATTACGGTTTTAATATTGGAGCACGTTACTTCTTCACCCCCGTTATTGGTGCAAGTGTTGAAATAGGATATAGCGCTCTTTCTTACCTTGCTGCAGGTATAAGTCTTAAATTCTAAACTACGAGAAAAAGGATTTGCAGGCGGACAATCTTCCGCCTTTTCCCTTTAGGGTACATGGATAATTTCACGTGGTTTTGAGCCATTTTGTGGACCTACAATGCCACGTGCTTCCATGTCTTCTACAATTCGTGCGGCGCGATTATAGCCGATTTTCAGCCGTCTTTGAATATATGAAGCTGAGGCCTTTCCTGCTTGAACAACTATTTCCAAAGCCTTGTCATACAGGGGATCTAAGCCATCACTCGTATAATCTCCTTGCAGTTCAAAGTCATCATCATCTTCAAAAAATATTTCATCGTCAATATAATCTGGCGGTGCAATTTGTTTAACATATTCAACAACAGTTTCAACTTCAGAGTCGGAAACAAAGGTCCCTTGAATGCGCACGGGAAAGGGGTCGGTCGTAGATGCGTACAGCATATCGCCCTTGCCGAGCAGTTTTTCTGCTCCCACTTGATCGATAATAATACGGCTATCAGTTTTTGAGGCAACCATAAAGGCGATTCGCGAAGGGATATTTGCTTTTATTAAACCGGTGATCACATCAATCGAAGGACGTTGTGTTGCAAGAACAAGATGTATCCCTACCGCCCTACTCATCGCTGCCAGTCGCGCCACTGTTGACTCAAGCTCCTTCCCCGTCGTTGCCATAAGGTCAGCAAACTCATCGATAATAATAACAATATAGGGCAGTTTTTCTGTCGCAATATTCCTTTCTACAATTCGTTTATTATAATTTTTAATATCGCGAACACCCATACCATCGAGCAAGGCATAGCGTCTTTCCATTTCACAGAGACAATACTGCAAGGCTTGAAAGGCTTTTTTGGGTTCAGTGATAACAGGCGTAAGTAAATGTGGAATATCGTTATATAATTTAAGCTCAACCACCTTTGGATCGATTAAAATCATCTTTACATCATGATGACTTCGTTTAAATAAAATCGACAATATCATCGAGTTTACACAAACAGATTTTCCAGAACCCGTCGCCCCAGCTATAAGCAAATGCGGTGTCTTTGTTAAATCAAGGAATTGTGCTTCCCCACTAATATCTTTTCCAAGAACAACAGGAATGTCCATTTTTTTATAGGCGACATGTTCTGTGTCTATAAGCTCTTTAAAACCAACAATGAAGCGCTCTTTGTTAGGAACCTCAATGCCCACCGCAGATTTTCCAGGGATGGGTGCCACGATACGCACACTTGAAGCGGCAAGGCGAAGCGCGATATTGTCTTGCAAGGAAACAATCTTACTTAGCTTTACCCCTGGTGCTGGCAAAACTTCAAACATTGTTATAACAGGACCCTTTCGTATTCCCGTAACCTCTGCGTGAATTTTAAACTCATTTATCGTTTCTTTTAGTAACTGCGCCGCCTCTTCTGTCTCCTTCCCAATAACCCAGTACTCATCCCCCGGATAGCTTGTTAAGAGTTCATCTGCGGGTAGCTCATAGGCTTTTAATTTTTTTTTTGAATCAGCTTTGACAACTGATTTTTCTTCAAAATCTATATCTTCTATTTCTATTTCTAACTCATCGTCGCTATCATCAATATCATCATCTATGTCAATATCAATGTCAGCATCATCTAAATCAAAGTCATCGTCTCCAAAGGGATTGAGCAAAAAAGCTTCTTCATCTTCACTTTCAAAATTCGTGCTTTTCTCTTTTGCAATTTCTAAAATATCGATTTTGGGTTTATCAAAACGTAAGAGAACGGGTGCATCTTTTTTTTCTGCTCTTATTTCAACTTCTGCATCTTGCTGACTTTTTTGATTTAGATTTAAATCAGGAGTTGTTTCATCTAAGGCAATTTCATCGACTGTTTCAAGCTCAGAAAAAAACAAGGCATTATCAGCTAGAGAAGTAGGGCTCACGTCATCAAAAAACGCTTCTTCACCTTGTGCAATGTCTTCAAGAATTTCTGTGTTTTTTATCTCTTCAAATAAGGCAGGGTCTTCCTCGGGAGGTAAAAAAGAATCCAACTCTGAAAGGAGGTCTTTTGTTTCCTCTATTTTTAGTGCATCAGGATTTATTTCTTTTTGAAGATTTTTTTGACTTAGATTTTTTTGACCGAGGTTTTCTTGCGCTTTAGTTTCTTTTATTTTTGGATTTTTTTTAGCTGTCAAGATTTCAATTGCTGCATCAAAAACAAGATTTGCAGAGAGGTACTCGATTATAAGCATAATAATGGCAACGACAAAAATGCCAAAAATTTGCAAACGCATAATTGCTTGGCTACTTTCTTGCGTCATTGTTTTTATTAGCTTTTCCGCAAAAACTACTGTAAAAAAAGGCAATAATGAAAAAGCCAACAAGAAGGCTTTTTTTGCATTCCATGGTGGCAAAAACAAAACAATACCCGAAGCAAATAAAAAAACGGGAACAAGCAAGGATGAATAGCCATAGATAGAAACAAGAGCTAAACCAATATATGCAAAAAAGTTTTGCGTTACTGAATTTGTATCATAATACAGAAAAGACAAGCCCAAGCTCACGAGGAGCAGGGCTGCCATAAGGAGGAAAAAAAATCCGATACTCATGCCTAATTTTTGGGAAACTTTCATACCTAGAGTATCGGCATGAAAAAAAATAGATTAAGAAATAAAAATTATCTTTGCACTCGCCCTGAGCTATCACCTTGCAAAAGACTTTTTACTTCTGCCTCTGTTACAAGATTAAAATCTCCCGAAATCGTATGTTTTAAAGCAGAAGCCGCAAGCGCAAAATCCAAGGCTGCTTGTGGATCTTCTGGTTTTTCTATCAAGGACTTGATAAGGCCAGCAGAAAAAGCATCTCCTCCCCCAACTCTGTCAACAATATCGCGCAATTCGTATTTTTTAGATTGATACAAGGTCGATTTAGTCGATAACAAGCCCGACCAATTATTTTCATCGGCTGAAAAAGATTCCCTCAAGCTTACCGCAATCCATTCAAGCTGTGGAAATTTTTCTCGAACCTCTGTAAGAAGTGTTTTATACGAATCTATATCGAGCTGTCCAGATTCTACCTGAACAGGCGAAGTCATCCCAAGTGATTTTTGTATATCTTCTTCATTTGCAATCAATAAATCTGCATAGGCAACAAGCTCCGTCATCACTTCTGGAGCAGTTTTTCCATAGTTCCAGAGCTTTTTTCGATAATTTAAGTCAATCGAAACCTTTAAGCCCGCTTTTTTTGCCTGTTTTACCGCTTCCAAGCTAGAATCGGCAGCGGCTTGAGAAATAGCAGGCGTAATGCCCGTAAGATGTAACCACGACGCATTTTGGAAAATAGCCTTCCAGTCAAAGTCTTGGGCACAGGCTCTTGCGATGCTACTTCCTTCTCTGTCGTAAAGCACCGTCGAAGCTCTTTGCATGGAACCGCCTTCTAAAAAGTACAAGCCCATTCGTCCGCAACTTCGAATACAGTTTGATACATCAATGCCGTGTTTTTGTAGCTCACGAAGCGCTCCGTCTCCAAGCGCATTATCGGGAAGGGCTGTTACGTAGGCGGTTTTTTTCCCAAAATATGCAAGGCTTACTGCAACATTTGCCTCGCCTCCACCGTAGGTCGCCTCAAGCAAGGGACTTTGTAAAAGCCTTTCAAAACCTGGCGATTTTAGGCGAAGCATTATCTCTCCAAAACAAACAATGGTTTTATTCATAGCAATTCCTCATAGTTTCAGATTATATACTACTAGTATAACATAGCAAGGAGAAAAAAAGGCAAGGAAATCGCTCTGTTTTTTTAACCTTTTTTGCTTGAAAACAAAAATTTCCCTAGGCGCTCTTGTCATGCTAAAAAAACCACCTTATAATAAAAAGATGAGCATACATATTTTGGAAATGCCCCTCGACTTTGGAGGCAATCGGCATGGCTCCGACATGGGACCAAGTGCTATCCGTTTAGCTGGATTAAAAGACAGGTTGCAAAAACTCGGTCTTGAAACAAAAAAATATTTTTCCCCCATAGAACTCACTCCACAAGAATACGAAGATGAAGGCGAAAAAAATGCGCGTTTTCTAAAACCTATTGTTATGGCTTGTAACCAGCTTGCTCTTCAAGTTGAAACAGCCCTTAAACAAGACGCCTTTCCCCTCGTTCTCGGCGGCGATCACTCAATATCACTCGGCACCCTTGCTGGACTTTCTTCGTATTGTAGAGAAAAAGACTGCTCTTTTGGTGTCCTTTACGTCGATGCCCACGGAGATTTTAACACCACCGAAACCACACCCTCGGGAAACATTCACGGCATGTGCATGGCGGCATCGTGCGGATATGGCATTCCAGAACTGACAAACTTGTATGAAAATGGCCGAAAGGTTGACCCAAAAAATGTCTGCTATGTCGGAGTGCGCGACATAGACCCAGGAGAAAAACTCCTTATGAAGGAAGCCGGCGTAACGGTCTTTACCATGAGCGATATCGACCGACAGGGCTTTTCAAGCATTCTAAAAAAAATCCTTGTCTTCTTTAAATCCCACGTGGACTTTGTGCATATTAGTTTTGATATGGACGTTATCGACCCCATGTTTGCACCTGGCGTCGGCATCCCTCTTCCCGGCGGTCTCAACTATAGGGAAGCCCTTCTTTTGATGGAAGAAATGCATCACCTCGGCCTCGTTCGCTCCGCAGAATTTGTCGAAGTAAATCCTGTTCTCGATGTCCGCAATCAAACCGCTACGATGGCTTGCGAACTTATCGCCCGACTTTTAGGTCATGAGATATACTAATGCTTGAACTATTGATTATCCTTGGCAGCCTTATTGTATTTTTGTTGCTCATTATTCTCATAAAACTATTTACCGCAAAGGCAGGGACACCTGAACTTGGAGAGCTACGCAAGCAACTCGAAGAACTTAAAACAAAACAGCTTGAAGCACAAAACACCTCGCTCAGGCAGCAACAAAACCTTTTTATTTCTTCACAAAAAGAAATGCGTGAATCCTTACAATACATTATGAAATCGGTAAGCGATTCCCTTACAAATAGCCAAGGCCACATACACAATCAATTAAAAAACTCAAATGAAGTTATTGGGGAGATTCAACAAAAACTTGGAAGCCTTGAAACAACAACTAAAAACATCCAGGATATAAGTAAGGATATTTCTTCCCTGCAAGAAATTTTAAGCGCACCAAAACTTCGAGGAAATCTGGGAGAATATCTTCTCGAAGAACTTTTACGAGATATTTTACCACCGCAACACTATGCTATGCAGTATCGTTTTAAAAATGGAACCACGGTAGATGCTATCATTAGATTACAAGGTGGCATCGTTCCTATTGACTCTAAATTTCCCTTGGAGAGTTTTCAAAGGCTCATTAAAGCTGAGACAAATGAAGAAAAAAAAAGCTATAAAAAAGAATTTATTTCTTCAGTAAAAAAACGCATTGACGAAATTGCAAGTCGTTATATTATTCCAAGTGAAAACACCTTCGACTTTGCGATGATGTATATCCCTGCAGAAAATGTTTTTTACGAAACCATTATAAACGACGGGCTTACAAACAAAGACTACGAGATTTTTAACTACGCTATCCAGCGGCATATTATACCTGTCTCGCCACAAAGTTTTTACGCCTATCTCATGGCCATCGCTTATGGACTTAAGGGTTTTCGGATTGAGCAAGAAGCAAAACATATCATCGGGGAGCTTTCTCGTGTACAGGACTCCTTTGCACGGTTTTTGAAAGACTTTAGCCTTCTTGGAAGCCACATTGGAAATGCTGAGTCAAAATATGCTGACCTCAACCAAAGGGCAAGCAAAATGACAAGCCAGCTCGAAAAAATCACTGGTATAGAATGAGATAAGAGAGGAAACCAAAAGCTTTTTTCACTTTCTAGGATTCCATTCCTGAAAAATCGAAAAAGTACTATAGCTCTCAATAAAAATCTATCTATAAAAAAAGAGTGATATAGTTACATTTCATTTTTTTAAACTGTGTTATTGTGAGAATAGATTTTAGTAAAACAATACGACGCTTTAGTCAAACTTTTTTGTACCGCCTTTATGACGGAAGGGGATTCTATGAATAATCAAAAAAAAATTCTTATCGTAGGTGGAGTTGCAGGTGGTGCATCTGCCGCTGCTCGATTACGCCGACTTGATGAAAACGCACAAATCATTATGTTTGAAAGAGGACAATATATTTCTTTTGCAAACTGTGGCTTGCCCTATTATATCGGTGGTGAAATAAAACAAAAATCAGCACTCACCTTGCAAACGCCAGAAAGTTTCAACGCTCGATTCAATGTCGACGTTCGTGTTATGCAAGAAGTTGTCGCTATCAACCCAAAGAAAAAAACGGTTTCTGTGCACAACCTTGTAACAAATTCAAAATATGAAGAAACGTATGACGATCTTATTTTATCACCTGGCGCAGAGGCTGTTCGTCCTCCCATCCCTGGGCTTAATTCAAAAAAAGTGTTTACACTTCGAAATATTCCTGACACATACGCAATCAAAGATTACATTACTGAAAAAAATGCTCGCAGAGCGGTTATTGCCGGTGGAGGCTTTATCGGGATAGAGCTTGCAGAAAATCTCCGTTTTGCAGGCCTGGACGTAAGCCTTGTCGAAATGGCTGATCAAGTACTCGCTCCCATCGACTACGACATGGCAGTAGAAGTTCACAAACACATTGAGCAAAAAGGCGTACAGCTTGAACTCAAAGCGATGCTTAAATCAGTGCAAGAAACGAAAGATGGTTTACAGTTAACCTTACAAAAAGATGGCACTACGGAAGAAATACTTGAAACAGATTTTTTGGTTATGGCTATAGGAGTGCGGCCTGAGTCCAAGCTTGCAAAAGATGCAGGCATTACGCTGAATGAAAAAGGCGCTATCGTTGTCGATGCATCTATGAAAACATCCGAGCCAAATATCTATGCAGTGGGAGATGTTATCGAGGTGCGGGATTTTGTAACACAGACAAAAACCTTCGTCCCACTTGCAGGACCTGCAAATAAACAAGGGCGAATCGCAGCAGACAATATTTGCGGAATTCAGAGCACCTATAAAGACACGCAAGGGACTTCTATCCTCAAAGTCTTTGACCTCACCGTTGCCTCAACAGGGATAAACGAAAAAACCGCAAAGGCAAAAAATATCCGCTATGACAAAATTTTCACCTATTCTGCAAATCACGCAAGCTATTATCCAGGTTCCTTGAGCATGGCCATAAAAACGCTCTACGATCCAAAAGATGGAAAAATCCTTGGAGCGCAAATTGTCGGCTATGAAGGAAGTGATAAAAGAAACGACGTTCTTGCAACGGCAATTCGGGCAGGTATGACAGCAAGCGACTTAAAAGACTTAGAGCTTTCCTATGCGCCACCCTTTGGTTCTGCGAAAGACCCCGTCAACATGATCGGCTATGCCATCGACAATATTTTGACAGGAAAGGTAAAACAAATTCACCATCATGACGTGGAAAAACTTCCCAAGGACGGAAGCGTACAACTCATCGATATACGAACAGTAGAAGAGTTTGAAACAGGCACTATTCCCGGCTTTATCAACATACCCCTCGATGACCTCCGCTCTAGAATAGGCGAACTCGACAAATCAAAAAAAACCTATGTAACATGCCGTGTTGGTTTACGTGGCTATATCGCTGCACGAATTTTAAGTCAAAATGGATTTGACGTGTATAATCTCAGCGGAGGCTATCGCCAATACAATATGGTCTATGGAAAAACGCTTCCTGTCGAGCCAACAAATTTTAATATCGAAACACAGATGATGGAAAGTGCGTCTCCGCAAAAAGAAGGTGTTTTCAGCTATGGGCAAGCGCCAGAAAACAAGCTCGAAGAAACAAGGATGCAAGCAAGCTCTGGAAAACTCATACAAATCGATGCTTGCGGTTTGCAATGTCCCGGTCCCATTGTAACACTTTCAGGTTCGATAAAAAATGCAAACCCTGGAGATATCGTTGAAATTTCGGTAACCGATCCCGCATTTGCAGGAGACGTCGAAGGCTTTTGCCGCAGAACCGGAAATACCCTCCTTGGCATGACAACCGACAAGGGAGTAAGCATTGTCCGCATTCAAAAAGGAAGCCCTGTTGAAAGACAATCGGGAATCACGCCAACAGCAACAGCAAACGATAATAAAAACATCATTGTTTTTTCAGGAGACCTCGACAAGGCAATCGCATCATTTATTATCGCAAATGCTTCAGCTGCGCTTGGTAGAAAGGTGAGCATGTTCTTTACCTTTTGGGGACTAAATATCTTGCGTAAGGCAAAAAAACAGCGCGTCAAAAAAGATTTACTTTCAAAACTCTTTGGGGCAATGATGCCACGAGGAAGCAAAAAACTGGGCCTCTCAAAAATGAATATGGCTGGCATGGGTCCCAAGATGATACGCTCCGTAATGAAAAAGAAAAACATTGCAAGCTTAGAAGAGCTCATTGCCCAAGCACAAAGCCTCGGCGTTGAACTCCAAGCCTGCTCTATGAGCATGGACGTTATGGGCATACAAGAAACCGAACTGATCGACGGCGTAAAACTAGCTGGAGCTGCAGCCATGATAGCAAATGCAGAAGAATCAGATATGTCTTTGTTTATTTAGAAGCATACAAAGCAATACGAAGCCCTATCAAAAATATCCCTTGTTTTAAAAGCCTGTTTTTGATAGGCTTATGCTATGAAAATTGCTTTCTTTGCAGATTGTTTTTTCCCTCAGTTAAATGGAGTGGTAACTGCAACGCTCATGTTAGCAGAAGAGCTTCATAAGAGGGGGCATGAAGTACATATTTTAGCCCCATCATACCGCAAGTACAAGGGCGACAACCAATTTCCCTTCGTAGTAAAGCGTTTTGCATCTTTTAACGCCCGTTTTTACGATGATTTTAAGTGGGTATTTAATCCAAACCCCAGTCTTTTACGTTATTTTCGAAAACACAATTTTGATATTTTACATTTTCAAGCACCAATGTCTATGGCTGCACAAGCTATCTTCATAGCAAAGGTATATAAAAAACCGCTCATTGGGACCTTTCATACCTTTTTTGCAGATCCCGAATACTTAAAACACGCAAAACTTAATTATCCCATTGTTGAAAAATTTGGCTGGTATTATTCTAACAAACATTATAACCGTTGCGATGTTGTTACTGTACCATCAAAACAAACAGGCATTGAATTAAAAAACAATAAATGTACTGCCCCCATTCGTTATATTTCAAACGGTATTAATCTAAAACAATTTGATAATACAAAGGCAGCAGAATTTCGAAAAAAATGGAATTTATCTGAAAAAGATATTGTTTTTTTATTTGTAGGAAGAATTGCGCATGAAAAAAATATTTTGTCTCTTCTTAAGGTTTTTTCTCATATAGGAGAAAAAAATAAAGCTATAAAATTACTCATTGTTGGCGGCGGACCACAAAAAGACACCTATGCTAGCTACGTCAAAGAACATTCACTTCAAAACAACATACAGTTTACAGGAAGCATTAACCACGATGACCTTGTTGTATCAGGCGTTTTTGGTGCCTGTGATTATTTTATTACACTTTCAAAAACTGAAAACCAGCCTATTACCATCCTTGAAGCACAAGCAAACGGGCTCATTCCTTTTTGTTATGCTGAAAAGGGTTTAAAAACAATGATAGAACATGGTAAAACAGGATGGTTTTTGGAAAACAAAGACGAAAACCTTTGCGGCGATGAACTTCTTTCTATTATATCAAATACAGAACAAATAAATAACTTAAAAGAAACCATGCTTGCATACATCCAAAGTCAATCTATAGAAAACATTGCTGTAGAATGGGAAAATCTCATGCAAGAATTGATAGAGCAAAAAAAAACAAAAAAAAGTTTAAAAGTCAAGAAAAAAAAGTAGTCTAAGAAATAAAAAAAAGGAAATACTTACGGCGAGATAAACACCTATATCTTTTTTGTGTACCATGCTTCTATAATAGCACAAAGGCAGCCATTTCGTATATTATTATGTTCAGTTTTATTCCAATGATTTTTTTCATTTTCACCTCCTAAAGACGTTTTTAGTATAAACCCGGGTTTAGCCGCTGTCAATTAAAATATTAGCAAGTGATTCAAGCTTTTTCCATAGTTTATACTTTTTTTAATACCTAATTAAGGGAATCGCACTCCCCTTAATTGACAGAATTAGGGGAGTAGGCAATTATACAGAGTTTATCTAAAAGCCATTTTAGACATTTCCTGTATTTTAGTGCCCGAAGGACTTGCGCGAGTTGTGTGCCGAGCGAAACGATAGCACAAACCTGTACATATCTTACATACAGGTTTATTAAAATGTAATTTCATCTGGAATTTTGACTTCCAACAGGGAATGTGATATTATTAGAATAAGTCTTTGCACGCATTATGCTTGGCTAAAGCGAGCATTTAATCACCGGTAAGCTTCTCAAAAAAATGGAGCCAACAAATATGGAAAAAACAAACGAACAAATTGCAATGAAGGTTTCCCGTATCAGTATCATTGGAAATATAATTTTATCAGGATTTAAGCTATTTGCAGGAATATTTGCCCAGTCTGCTGCAATGATTTCAGATGCTGTTCATTCTATGTCTGATGTGTTTAGCACAATCATTGTAATGATAGGCATCAAGTTGGCAAATAAAAAATCAGATAAAGAGCACCCCTATGGGCATGAACGATTTGAATGTGTAGCAGCTATTGTTTTGGCTGCAGTTTTGTTTGCAACGGGAGCCGGTATCGGTTGGTCGGGAATAAAGAAGGCGATTGCCGGTAACTATGGAGATTTAGCAATACCCGGTATACTGGCACTTGTGGCGGCAATTGTCTCCATCATTGTTAAAGAGGCCATGTATTGGTATACACGTGGTGCTGCAAAAAGGATTAATTCCAGTGCTCTCATGGCAGATGCCTGGCATCATCGCTCGGATGCATTTTCTTCTGTTGGTAGCTTTGCTGGTATTTTTGGAGCACGACTTGGTTTTCCCATTCTTGACCCACTCGCATGTATTATCATTTGTTTGTTTATCTTAAAAGCAGCCATTGATATTTTCCGGGATGCAGTAGGCAAAATGACTGATAGAGCTTGTGATGATGAGACAATTGCAAAAATGCGGGATTTAATTCTCTCACAAAAATCGGTTGAGGGGATTGATGGTTTGAAAACCCGCTTGTTTGGGGACAAGATTTATATGGATGTGGAGATTCGGGTAGATGCTTTAGTAAGGCTAGAAGAGGCACATCTTGTTGCCCAAGCTGTCCACGATGTGATTGAGGAACAGTTTCCCAAGGTTAAGCACTGCATGGTGCATGTAAACCCTGTTGTTGTCGCTATCAATTAAAATAGTAGAAAGCGAAAAATGAACAGGAAACATTGCTTAAATTACTTGAAAAAATTTTGACGCCCATGTCAGACGTAAAATCAGAGTAATAAGTTTGCACAAGTATAAATCAAGTAGTATAGAAAGCGATTTCGTAAGGTGGTTTCATACACTCATGGTAGTATCAAATGATACCATCGTCAAGTTCGCTTTCTCCGTCCCTCTCCCTACTTTTTCTTTCTATAATAGGGTCGTAAGACAGAAACAAGGTCTTCGCGACCGAGTATTTTGAGAGCTTCGCGAACCAGGGCTGTATTTTCTTTTTTATTGAATTGCAGCAAGGCGCGTTGTAGTTTTCTCTCCTTTACTGTATTTGGAATATAAATCTCTTCCATCGTCCGTGGGTCAATGCCTGTCGCGTACATGCAGGTAGACAGTGATCCCGGTGTCGGATAAAAATCCTGGACTTGGTCTGGAACAAAGCCTTCCTTTGCCAAATACAGGGCAAGTTCTAGGGCGTCTTCAAGGCGGCTTCCCGGATGTGCGGATATAAAATAGGGGATAATATATTGCTTCTTATCCAGTTTTTTATTCATTTTAGTAAATCGTTTTTTAAATTCCTCGTATACTTCAGGAGCGGGTTTTGACATGGCTTCTAAGACATGGGGGCTTACATGTTCGGGAGCAAGTTTTAGCTGCCCTGAGAGATGGTGTTCACAAAGTTCCTGTAAAAAGGTCTCATCTTTTTCCAAAAGAAGATAATCAAAGCGAATACCAGAGCGAATAAAGACTTTTTTTACCTTTGGCAAGGAGCGTATTGCCTTTAGGACGGCGAGATATTCTGTATGCGATGGATTTATTTCGCTACAAGGGCTTGGCCAAAGGCATTCTTTTCCAAGACAAGCTCCCTTCCCCGCCTCTTGTTTTTCACAAGCCTTGTGATAAAAATTTGCTGTCGGTCCCCCAAGGTCGTGGATATAGCCCTTAAAGTCGGGGTCTTCTGTTAAGATTTTTGCCTCTTTAAGCAAGGACTCTTTACTTCGCGACTGAATTATTCTTCCTGTATGAAAAGCGAGTGAGCAAAAACTACAGGAGCCAAAACAACCACGGCTCGATGTTATACTAAATGCCACTTCTTTTAGGGCTGGAATTCCACCGCTTTTTTCATACACGGGATGCGCCTTACGCGTAAAGGGTAAGTCGTACACAGCATCCATTTCCTCTTGACTGAGGGGAGGAGAAGGAGGATTTTGCACAACAAAGCGTGTATCGCATGGTTCAACAAGAATGCCTGCCGAATAAAAATCATTTTCCTTCATCCGTAGCGCGGTGCTTTTTGCAAAAAGTTTTTTATCTTCCTTGAAGGAATCAAAGGAAGGCAAATACGAAAGCCTAAGCCCAAGCTTCTTCGCTTCTGCTTCATCAATTTTTTTTGAACCTGCATAGACAATGCCGCGTATATTTTTTAGCTCTTCAATCCCACCGCCATGAGCAAGCACTTCTGCAACTTCAAGAAGCGCTTTTTCCGCCATGCCGTATACGATGAGATCGAGCTTTGCATCAAGCAAGATACTTTTGCGAAACTTTTCCGGCCAATAATCCCAGTGGCTCAAACGTCTCAAAGATGCTTCTATACCTCCACCGATGAGAAAAACTTTTTTGAATTTCTGGCGAACAGCATTTGCATAGGCAATGAGTGCACGGTCGGGACGGAATCCTGCTTTTCCCCCGGGACTATAAAAATCTTGAGAGCGCGGTTTTTTATTTGCGGTATAATGGGCAACCATGGAATCCATATTTCCACTCGATAAGAGAAAGGCAAGGCGAGGGCGCCCTAAAACAGCAATTGATTCTGGGTCAGACATATCCGGCTGAGGAATAATGCCCACATTGTAGCCCGCTCCTTCCAAAAGCCGACCAATAAGCGCTGAGCCAAAAGAAGGATGGTCAACGTAGGCATCTCCACTGATAAGGATAAAATCAAACTCGTCGATCCCCTGAGAGCGCGCCTCCTCAAGGGAAATAGGCAAAAAATCTTTCATTCTCCAAACACTATAGCACAAAAAACTGATACGTGTCTGTCTTGTCTTACATCTATGCTATTTTTGTAAAAGAAAAACATAATCGTTAAGCGCTACATTCAAGTGATTTGCAAGAACCAAACATTTTGCTTTGAGTAAAAAAAAGTAAGCTATATTTTCATCTTTAAAATTTTATATCAGGAAATAAAAAAAGAAATTTTACTTGACAAGTGATGAAAGAGAGCTTATCATATTCTTGAAAAGCTTTTCAGAGTGCTAAACTTATAGAAGATATTTTTTAATAATTTTTTTTACACCTTTGTTTTTTATTGACTTTTCACAAAAACAATCTATAATTTAGACTAGACTTAAAAAGATTTCAAGGAGGAAAAATGAAAAATCTTAAAGCTATCTTTGTACTTCTTTGCATGACAGTTTTCTTAACAGGTGTGTTTGCCGGTGGTGGCAAAGACACATCGAAAAAAAGTGCAGATGGGCGCCCTACAATTCGTCTTATAACTGACGCAACAAGTATCGACGACAAGTCCTTTAACGCCGCTGCATGGCGAGGTATTCTCGAGTTCTATGGAGACACTTGGGAAAACCAAGCAAACCGAGGAAAGCTTTATGACGTAGTAACCTGTCAAACAATGGACATGTATGTTCCCAACATTAAGCAAGCTTCAGACGAAGGCTACGACCTTATCTGCGCAACAGGTTTTACCTTTGCCGATGCAATAGGAGAAGTTGCAGAACTCTATCCAAATCAAAAATACATGATTGTTGACGTTGACTGGGTCGGTCAACCAAACGTTATGGAATTTGTTTTTTCTGAGCAAGAAGGTTCTTATCTCGTTGGTTTAGTTGCTGCCCTTAAAGCACAAGAAGACGGCATTGCAAACCCTAAGTTCGGCTTTATCGGTGGTGTTCCTGGTGCAACTATCACAAAGTTTGAAATGGGCTATATCGAAGGTATTAAATCTGTATATCCTGATGCACAAATCGTAGATTATTACGCAAACGATTGGGGTAAACCTGAACTTGCAAAAGCACAAGCCAAAAACTGGTATGACTCTGGCGTATACGTAATCTATTCTGCCGCTGGTGGAACAGGAAACGGAACAATCGCTCAAGCAAAAGAATACAGAAGCCAAGGCAAAAATGTATGGGCTATAGGTGTAGACTCTGACCAATACGAAGATGGTATTTATACAAGCGGAAAATCTGCTGTATTAACATCTATGTTAAAATCTGTCGAAACCTCAACGAAATACGCTCTCAGTGCTATAGCTGACAAAAGCTTCAAAGCTGGTGTTGTTATGCTCAACATGGAAAAAGACGGTGTTGATTATTCCCAAAAAAACTCTGAACTCAGCGCTTCAATTATTAACAAGGTAGAGCAAGCTAAAAAAGACATCATTAGTGGAAAAATAAAAGTAAGTGCTACTTATGCAGCAGCTCGTGCGGCAGGAACCGCTCCAGCTGGTCTTGGTGCTATTGATGACTAAACGCTGAGAATATGGGAAAACCATATCTCGTGTTTTATCAAAAACGTACAGATGAATGAGACAAAAGCTGTTTGATTTTTGCAGTATCCATTTTATGGTAAAACTGTAACGAGTCGAACAGCTTTTTTTTGGAGTTGTAAATGTCAAATTATACAATTGAAATGCTTGGAATAACAAAACAATTCCCCGGAGTTCTTGCAAATGACAAGGTTAACTTGCAAGTAAAACAAAACGAAGTCCATGCCCTCCTTGGTGAAAACGGGGCAGGAAAATCTACCCTCATGTCTATTCTTTTCGGTTCCTACGATGCCGATGCAGGAGAAATTAAAATCCGTGGAAAAAACGTTAAAATAAAAAGCCCAAACGACGCTACTGTTTTGGGCATCGGAATGGTGCATCAGCACTTTAAACTTGTTACGAATTATACTGTAACTGAAAATATTGTCTTAGGTATAGAATCAAAAACAAAACTTGGACTCTTGGACTTAAAAAAAGCTGAAAAAAGAGTAAAGGAATTATCCGATCAGTACGGATTAAAGGTAAATCCAAAAGATAAGATTGAAGATATCTCTGTTGGCATGCAACAACGGGTAGAAATTTTAAAAATGCTCTACCGCAATGCAGACATTCTCATCCTCGATGAACCGAGCGCTGTTCTCACTCCTCAAGAAATTGACGATTTGATGAGCATTATTAGAAGGCTAAAGAACGAAGGCAAAACAATTATCCTTATCACGCATAAATTAAAAGAAATAAAAGCCGTCGCAGACAGATGCACCGTTTTACGACGCGGAAAATATATAGATACAATAGAAGTCAAAAATGTAAGCGAAGAAAAAATGGCAGAGATGATGGTTGGTAGACCCGTCCATTTTGACATAGAGAAAGCTCCTCTTAAGCTAGGAGAAACAGTTCTAAACGTAGAAAAACTACAAGTAAAAGATTATCGCGGACACTTAGCGGTACAAAACCTTAGTTTTTCCATTAAAAAAGGTGAAATCTTCGGCATTGCAGGAGTTGACGGAAATGGTCAAACAGAGCTTATCTATGCGCTAACCGGTCTTGTTCATACTGAGGCAGGAACAATTAAACTGCACGACAAAGACATTACAAAACAATCCATAAAAGAAAGAATTCAAGCCGGTATTGGACATATACCCGAGGATAGACACAGACACGGTCTTGTCTTAGATTTTTCTCTTGGTGAAAATGCTGTTTTAAAAAACTATGACACAAAAGAGTTCTCGAACAATCTCGGCGTTTTACAATATCAAATAATTTCAGAGCATACAAACAAACTTATAAAAGAATACGATATCCGTGTTGGAGAAGGAGTCTCACAAAAAGCAGGAAGCCTCTCTGGTGGAAATCAACAAAAACTTATTATCGCACGAGAAGTCGCGCTTTCTCCCGAACTACTCATCGTTGCTCAACCAACACGTGGGCTCGATGTCGGTGCCATCGAATATATTCGCAAGCGCCTCGTAGAAGAACGAGATAAGGGTAGGGCAATATTGCTTATATCCTTCGAACTTGAAGAAATCATGAGCTTATGTGACCGCATAGCGATTATTTCAAAAGGTGAGTTTGCAGGCATTTTCAATGAAGGCGAATTAACAGAAAATGAAATAGGCTTTATGATGGCTGG